>Ga0233431_1001778_pt1 | contig 34445 bp, 31 predicted proteins | sample SI_118_April2016_FD_179867 | JGI IMG/M metagenome (GOLD analysis project Ga0233431, IMG submission 179867) | Seawater microbial communities from Saanich Inlet, British Columbia, Canada - SI_118_April2016_200_MG | ecosystem: Environmental > Aquatic > Marine > Inlet | place: Canada: British... | reverse complement strand
AGATTATCGAAACTTGATTAATCATGTAAAATAACAGAAGTTTTCTTTATTCCATCAACTTTTTGATGGAGTTAGGTGGGTCAATTTTCAGCGGGAAAAACGGGTCAGTTTTCAGCGGGAATTTTCAATTTTCCTAACAAACAACTGAAGTTATCAGGAAAGCAGGGAAAAACCAGATATGTACCAATGAATAGTATGGTGGAAAAGATGCTGTTGGATCACCAAGTCCAGGGGTTTGATTTTCCATTCAAGTTCAAACCTGATTACGTCACACATCGGTTAGCACATTATTATGAGATTGCAGGAATTAAAGATGCAAATGTGCATGTTTTGCGAAAGACTTTTGGATCTCTACTAATTCAAAAGAAATTGGCCGATGTTTATCAGGTTTCAAAGCTACTCGGACATAGCAGTGTGAAGGTCACAGAGACACATTATGTTGAGCTTCTAAAAGAAAATGTTGAGAAGCCTGTCGAGGGACTTACCGATATAATAATGATAGAATAGCCGAAATTAATAGCCTACGTATTTATGCGTAGGTTATTTTTTTGCCTACATTCTCTCCCCCATCTTTCATGCAATCTCGTTAACTAATCCAAAATATAATTCGTATCATTTTCTATCATTTTCCATCAATTTTCTTATGAATTTTGCTTATACGTAGACCCTCTCTCGGTATATTTTTGCGACTATACAAAAAAGTATACAAAAAAGTATACGTAATTGTCATGAAATGGCCGGAATTGGCCACTTTAGGATGTTTTTGAGACTATTGAAATGCAAAGAAAAACCCCTACTATCCTTATGAATAACAGGGGTTTAGAAAAGTACCCCGGACAGGATTCGAACCTGTGACCTACGGATTAGAAGTCCGTTGCTCTATCCAGCTGAGCTACCGGGGCAGAGTTTGATCTTAGAATATTGCAATCTACTCGAATTGCAGAGCAATAAATTTAATAAGGAAGAAACACTGAACAACATCTTTTCTTATTTCATACTGAAATTATTTTGTCCACACTTTGCTTATAGATTCTGAAAAAAGCTAAATTTAGCCATGCCTTCACCGATTAATTACCAAATCATAAAGAATACAGTTTTGCTGCAGATGAATCACTGAACTTCAAATGCCTTTGATTTTGAATTAATTGAGAGCTTCAATAAATGTCTTGATGAAATTGATAACAATAAACCCCTTAACATCATCGGCAACGACAGATTCTTTTCATCTGGCTTGAATCTTATTGAAATGCAGAAGTTAAATACTCAGGATTTTGAGGATTTTATCAATAAATTTCAAGATCTATTATTTCGAATCCTCAACTATCCAAATATGGTAACCGCAGTGATTAATGGTCATGCTGTTGCAGGGGGATTTATTTTATCATGCGCATGTGATGTAAGATATATTACTGATAGCCATTTTAAAATTGGTATGAATGAAAAACAATTGAAAATTTCTCTCCCTCCCATTCCTATTGCAATTCTAAAGGCTCTCTTTGGTAATCAGCTAAACAGAATATTAAACCAAATCGATTTTCTGGCATCGGATTCTGAAATTTTGAGCGAATATTTTTCTAAAATTAAATATTTTGAAATAGAAAAACTAATCGATAGTCAGATTTATAAGGGGTATAAATCCCAGCATCAAAAGATTAGACAGAAAAAGGTTGAGGCGATAAAGAGATATTTATCAGATAACCAACTTCAAATTATGAAAGAATTTAGTCGTTCCTGGTGGTCTCAAGAAGCAGTAGACAATAGGAATGATATAATCTATAGATTAAAAATTTAATGAGATATTAAATACAAGCTCATCTTTATTCATTGGTATTAGACTTGAGGTCATACTAACCTTGGAAGTTTTTCTCTTAAAATATAATACATCTATCATTGAGATGATCCTGTGGGTAATCAACGCCCCGACGGCAAATGAAGTTACTTTTTTCCCTGTAGCGCTGGTGATTCTCATTTTATCAAATTTGTCTTGATTACTTTCAGAATCCCACTCCCAGTTGTATCCCGATTCGCCATTGTATTTTAAGTGAACTTCTCGTCTTCTATCTTTGGCAGAATTGAAATCTTCTAGACTCATATAATTTCCCATATCGACATAATACTGATATGATTTATTTGCCGTATTTACATTAGCATGAGACCTGGCAAATGCTTTGTAATCGTCTTCATACCATTCCTTAATATAACGACTGCCAAAGAAAGTTAATAAAATTGCACTTTCTCGAATAAAAAATGATTTAGCCCGATCTGGCTGCTGCATGCTCAACTGACCCCATCCCGGAAAAATAGCTGATTTTAATATATCATGATTTGCTGGAGTGATTGTTGACAAGAATAGTAGTGTTAGAATAATTTTTTTCATTTTTATAATTTTTCCTTAAAATAATTAATATTCTGATTATTAGAATTAAAATGAGAAACTCGGCAAAAACATCTCCAAATTTTGTATAAAAGGTTTTTTTAGTTTGTGGATATATGCTCGAATTTATTACAATTTGGGCGTTCAATTCAGACATATCCTTTATGTTCCCCAAGGGATCAATAATCATTGAAATTCCGGTATTGGCACAACGAATTACCGGTCGGCGATTTTCAATTGCCCTGAATATCGCCTGTCTGGAATGTTGCTGAGGTTCTGGAGCCGTTTCATACCAACCATCATTCACAACAATAGTTATGAAATTTGCCCCTTCAAGCACAAATTGTCTAATCAATCTGGGTAATGTCGACTCGAAACAAATAACCGCGCCAAATAACCATTCTTTCAGTGGGTAAAGTGTATGATTTTCCCCTCTAATGAAATTCGCCTGACCAAAATTTAAATCGCTTAGAGACGGGAATATACCTGATAGTGGGACATATTCCGCCATGGGTACGAGTTGGATCTTTTTATAAACATCAAATAAATCAGTATGGTTAAACATAACCACACTATTATACGTTAAATATTCTTTATCGATGTAGTCGTAATGAGGTATGCCAGTGAGCACATTACTAGAGGTGTTTTCCATTACTTTGCGGATTTTTCGCAAATATCGTCGCCCTGATTTTAATAAGTATACTGGTAGGGCTGTCTCAGGCCACACAATCAAATCTACATTGTGCATCATGGGCTGAGTAGATAATTCTATTAACGTATTAACATGGTGTATCTTTAAAGAATCTTCCCACTTTTCAGACAAATGAATATTGGGCTGTATAATTGCCGTCGATACAAATTCTGTATTTTGTAATTCCTCAGTTTCCAAAATAACAACACCTGCAATCCAGGGGATGCAAAATATCGCGGCCGTAATTAACCAGGTATTTATTCGTTTACTTTTTAAGGATTTGTAAATAGCAATATTGACTAACAAAATCCAGAATGACACACCATATATACCGGTATATTCAGCAATTTGAATCGGATAGAAAAATGATAATTGTGTATTTGCAATCGATACCCATGGAAACGCCAAAGTACCGAGACTCCTAAAGTATTCCAGTGCTGTCCAAACTATGGGAAAGGCAAATAATTGACTTCTGTTACTTTTCTGAAGAATGTACCAAATCAGTCCCCCCGGCAGTAGCATTAAAGAAAGAAAAATAACTGTTGATACCATTGATACAATAGCGACCCATTGATTGGTCCCAATATTGAACGCCAGCCAGAAAATTGTGATTAGATGATAGAAAAAACCAAATGTGAAAAATGAAAATATTATCTGCTTAAAATCACTTAGCCTGACCAATATTGTCAACCATGGGATAAAGGCGAACCAGGCGAGGAATCCAAGACCAATAGGTTGTTGTGAGATGCCAAGAATGACGGCTGATAATATTGCAGTGTATATATATTGCGGTACTTTTGATTTTACAAATATTGAAATTGACATGAGATTATTCTATAATCAAGATATGATTGAGTCTAATAGGATATGATTCAATATTTACAATTAAATTTTAATTATAAGGACGATTCGGTTATTTATACATCATCAGTTTAGCGAACTACTATCCAAATATTCCTGTAGAATTACAGCAGCAGCAATTTGATCGATGGATTTTTTTTGATGCATTGATTTTACACCTTTCTGATGAAGAATGCTCCTGGCTGTTTTAGTGCTCAATCTTTCATCAACAGGAACAACATCAATATTTAGTTGATTTTCAAGCTGGGTAATAAAATCCCTCACTTTCAAAGTCTGTGGAGAGTCTACACCTTTCATATTCAGTGGTAATCCAACCACAATTTTCTCCACACCAAGCTGCTTTACCAGTGCTTGGATTTCTTTGAAATAATTCGCAGTTTTCTTTCTGTCGATTACGGTATGTGGGGTCGCCATTATTTTCAGAGGATCAGATACTGCTATTCCAATTCTCCGATCACCAAAATCGATTCCTAGAATTCTGTGAAAATTATTCGTCCTCGTGCCACTCCTGCTGAATCACTTCTCTGATCAGTTTTCCAGGTTTGAAATGGATTTTACGATGTGCAGGTACAAACACTTCTTCATTTGTTCTGGGATTTCGTGCCCTAGGTTTTGCCTTTGTAGGTTTTACCTCAAATACACCAAAATTTCGAAGTTCTATTCTGGTTCGGCTTTCAGGGACTATAAGAATATCCGTCATAGCTTCAAAAACAGAATCGAGGATTTGCTTCATCCTGACTTCGGGAATATTTAGCTTTTTTGAAACGACATGAACGATATCCATTCGTGTATATGTCTTTGTCTTCATCTTACATCCTTTCTAAGTGAATTAGTCTTGGAATTGTTTTTAATTTTCTCATGATCCTCTCTAATTGACGGGTATCACGAATATGGAGAATAAAAATGCCCGTTGCAATACCGTCACTTGATTGAATATTTACGCTGACGATATTCAAGTCCATTGCTGCCATTCGGTCTGCTACATCCCTTAATAGAAGTTTACGATCTTCGGCGATAATCTTTATCCTGGCAATAAAAGACTGATTCCTGCTGGTATTCCAATCAACATTAATCAATCTATCCTTTTCTTGACTAACTGGAAGATTTTTGCAATCAGCTCTGTGAACAGTTACACCCCGACCCCTTGTTACAAAACCGACAATTTCATCTCCCGGGATTGGATTACAGCATTTGCCAAACTGGAGCATGGTATTGTCAATGCCGTCTACCAATATCCCCCTGGAAATCCCTCTGGCCCGACGAATAAATTTCTCAGTCAGACTTTCATCTTGTTCCTGGACGGGAATTTCCTGAGTATCTGGGACGTATTTCTCAAGCAATTTTCTCACTGTCAGCTGTCCATTTGCTAGAGCATAGTATAAACCATCAATAGTCGAGAAACCAGCTGCTCCAGGTTCTTTAATGATTTCCTTTATTAACGGGCTTTTCTTAAGACGACGGATGGTTTTATCCAGGATTTCCTTACCAAGTTCAATGCTCTTTTTATACTGTTCCTTTCGGACATAGCGTTTTATGATTGACTTGGCCTTACCAGTTTTAACAAATTTCAGCCATGCATCGCTTGGATGGTGACTATTTGAAGTTAGAATTTCTACAGTATCACTATTGGATAACCTGGTATTCAGCGGTACCATTTTCCCATTTACTTTTGCCCCGATACAATGATACCCAATCTCAGTATGAACATTAAAAGCAAAATCTACTGGTGTTGAGTCAAGGGGTAATCTGTACAAGTCACCCCTTGGAGAGAATATAAATATTTCTTCCTGAAATAAATCAATTTTGAGTAGATTAAAAAATTCCTTGGGATCTTTATCCTCACTCTTTAAGACTTCAACTAGTTCCCGCAGCCATTCGATTTGCTGATTGTATTTTGAGTCAGAAGCGGATACGGATCCCCTCTCTTTGTATAGCCAATGTGCTGCCACCCCAACTTCGGCAATATGATCCATTTGATTTGTTCGAATCTGCACTTCTACCAAACGACCCTTTTTTCCAAACACAGTAGTATGAAGTGACTGATACCCATTTATTTTTGGTGTTGCAATATAATCCTTAAATCGTTCGATAAGCGGTTTATAGATCATATGAACAATCCCCAAGACCATGTAACATTCTTCTTTTTTATCTACTATGATTCTAATAGCCTGCAGGTCAAATATTTCTTCAAACGAACTATTTCGTTTTTCCATTTTTCTATATATGGAATAATAATGTTTTGCTCTTCCATAGACCTCAACTTCTATATTTTCCATTTTAAAATGGTCATTTAATGGAATAAGAAAATCAGATATATATTTTTCCCTCTGTAATTTTGTAGCATTCACCTTTGCAACCAGATCCTTATATCCTGTTGGATCAATAAAGCTAAGGCAAAGATCTTCAAACTCGCCTTTCAGTTTCCCCATACCAAGTCGATGGGCAAGCGGTGCAAAAACATCCCGAGTCTCCCTGGCAATGCGCTGCCGCTTCATCGCCGGTAGATAATTCAAGGTTTTCATATTATGAAGTCGATCAGCAAATTTGATTATGATTACACGTAGATCCTCAGCAACAAAGAGAAAGAGCCGCATAAAATTCTCAGCCTGTTTTTGTTGCCTGCTGTTAAATTTTATTCCTGATAATTTTGAGACTCCTGAAACAAGTTCAGCAATAGCAGGATTAAAACTCTTACTAATATCTTCTTTGGTGATAGATGTGTCTTCGATAGTATCGTGAAGTAAACCGGCAATAATGGTATCGTCATCACAATTCCACTCTGCCAGCGTGGCTGCAACTTCTGAGCAATGAATGAAATAGGGGGCACCAGATCTTCTCTTCTGTCCAAAATGAGCATTTTCTCCAAAATCATATGCCTTGATGAGCATCTGAATCCCAGAGTCTTCATTCGTCCGGTTATCAAATTTATTTAAGATTTTCTGTAATCCCTTTGAATAGCCATTTTTTTGATCTGGAAAATAACTCTTTATTGAAGATAATGGCATAATTACACTTGAAATTCTTTTTCAAAATACTGATCGGAAACATGTTCAAGGTTTCCAAACCAGGCATATCGTTCAATAAAGGCCAAATTCACAGAGCCGATGGGACCATTCCTGTGTTTTGCTACAATGATCTCCCCCATGCCGCGATCTTCTTCTTTTTTGCTATATACTATTTTTCGATATACAAACAGGATGACATCGGCATCCTGTTCAATAGCGCCGCTTTCACGAAGATCTGACATAATGGGACGATGATCTGTACGATTTTCAACATTCCTTGACAGCTGGGATAGAGCAACGACAGGTACATTCAATTCTTTTGCGAGTGCCTTCAATGATCGGGATATTTGTGAGATTTCCTGTTGTCTGTTATCTGATTTTCCAAAACCAGAAATGAGTTGGATATAATCAATAAATAAAATATCGATATCCTTTTCTGCTTTCAAACGTCTGGCTTTGGCTCGTATTTCCATCACATTCATCCCGGGAGTATCGTCAATATATAATTTTGTTTCTGAAAGGACATCGGCGGCGTTGGATAGTTTTTTCCAATCTTTGCTGGGTAAACGGTTGGTTCTCATTAAATGGCCATCAAGTCTGGCCTCAGCGGTGATCAGTCTTTCAGCCAGCTGCATATTTGACATTTCAAGACTAAAGACTCCCACCTTATAGCCATAATCTACAGCAGCATTTCTCGCCATTGTTAACGCCAGAGCTGTTTTTCCCATAGATGGTCTTCCTGCAAGAATAACAAGATCAGATTGTTGAAACCCGGATAGAAGTTTGTCAAGATCGGTGATCCCACTAGATATCCCAATAATACTCCCTTTTGGCTGATCTCCAATTTTATTCAGCACTCCATGGAGTAGCTCTTCAACGTGGACAAAACTGCCTTGAAAAGCATTTTGAGAAAGAGAAAATATAGTTTGTTCAACCTTATCCAATATTGTTGATGCATCTTCTTTGCCTTCAAAGGCCAATGTTGACATATCAACAGCAGAAGAGATTATCTTTCGAAGAATATATTTATCCCTGACAATTTTTGCATAGTACTCAATATTCTCACTGGATGGGGCCTCACTTGATAGACCGGTAACAAAGTATGCTCCCCCCACATTCTCAAGATTGCCGTTTTTCTGAAGTTGAGCAATGACGGTGATTGTATCAATTGAATCGTTTTTATCAAACAATTCCAAAATACACACAAAAATCTTATTTAATGCTGGTTTATAGAAACATGCTTCATGGACATAATGCATTGCCCTAGGCACAGCCTCAGGGTCATTCATCATTGAGCCGATGACTGCCTGTTCTGCTTCAATAGCCTGGGGTGGGATTCTGAGAGACGAGCTTTCCTTATTTTCAGCCATATCAGTCGGCCAGGAGATATTTATCTCTGATCATTTGGAAGTCCTCCCAAGCAGCCTTTTTCAGATTTGGATTTCTTAACAGGGCCGCTGGATGATAAGTCACCATTGCATCGATACCATTATAGGAATGTATATTTTCTCGCATTTTTCCTAATGACATATCAAGTCTCAGTAGAGTTTTACCGGAGATACGGCCAAGGCAGACAATTAATTTCGGGTTTAAAATATCCAGCTGTTTTTTCAAATAAGGTTCGCATTTTTCGACTTCAGATGAAAGCGGATCACGATTATTGGGTGGGCGACATTTTAATACATTCAGGATAAATACATCTTTTCGTGAAAGTTGGATAGCCTCTAAAATTTTATCCAATAGTTTTCCAGCCCTGCCGACAAACGGAATTCCCTGTAAATCTTCATTCTTTCCTGGAGCTTCACCTACGAACACAATATCAGCATCAGGATTTCCAGTTCCAAAAACAAAATTTGTTCGACTTTCACTTAACTGGCATTCTTCGCAATCCCGAATTTTATTGAAATAATCAGTTAAAGGATGCGGCTCTCCCTGAGTTTCCGAGTTATCGTGTTCATCAGAATTATTATCATTCATTATAAAAAGTGTATCTCCATAAAGCTGCCGCAGCTGCTTCAAATATATTTGAACCGTCGGAGCACTCTTTTTCATAATTCATTATTTGAATAGGGATGGTTCCTGAGGATTTCCTTCTGACCATTCAAGTTGATCAGTAATTAATTCTTCCATGGCAACAACAATCGGTTTATCCATCTCAACATATTCTTCGTTTAGAGCGTCAACTTCTTCAGAAAATGGATAATCCTCATCTGCAATATCCTCCAGGGGGGTCCTGGCTGCTGCCCGTTCACTTATAAGGTATCGGGCCCGTTTTGCGGCAATAACAGCATTTTTATAATTATTTCCAGTTCGTTTTGCTAGTTCGCTAAATGATATAGCTTCAAGTTTCATTTAATTTTCTCCTTAATAATATTTTCAATTTCCATTGTGGCAGTGTCAACATCCTCATTTAACACTACATGATCAAATTTATCTTTAAATTCAATTTCGATTGCGAGTCGTTTCAATCTTCGTCTGATGATAGTGCTGGAGTCTTTGCCTCGCTTGGTCAATCGATCTTCAAGAATTTCTATTTGCTCACCAATAGTGTCACCAGGCGGCTCAATAAAGAAGGATATGGTCTCATCGGGAAATTCTTCCACGATACTCTGACTCCCCTTCACATCAATATCCAGTATGAGAACATCACCATTATCCATAGCATCTTCCAACTGGGCGATAAGCGTTCCATATTTATAACCATGAACCGTTTCCCATTCAAGGAAATCACCAAATTTAATATAATGTTCAAATTTATCCACATCCATATAGATGTAGTTTACACCGTCCACTTCGTCTGTACGCATAGGACGAGTGGTGGCAGAAATGGAGAATTTCCATTCCGGATTCGATTGTAGTAATTTATTACATATTGTAGTCTTGCCAGTCCCAGACGGGGCGGCAATCACAACTAATATACCTTTATTCATAATATATTCTGTACCTGTTCTCTAATTCTTTCTAATTCGTTTTTGATATTAACAACCAAATGGCTAATATCATGATTATCCGTTTTTGAACCAATTGTGTTCATTTCTCTATTCATTTCCTGCAAAAGAAAATTCATAGTTTTCCCAACTGGATCGTCATAGTCGAAATATGTTGAGAAAAGCTGTAGATGACTTTTCATCCTAACAAGCTCTTCTGTAATATCGCGCTTTTCAACCTGTATGGCAATTTCCTGATATAATCTATCAGTATCAATAGTTATATCATTCAGGATCGAAGAAATCCGCTCTTTATATTTGTCGAATCTGACTGATTGAAACTCCTGATCCATCAATTCAATTTCATTGAGTTCTTTTTTGATTGAATTTAATCGTGATTCAATATCAACTTTAAGATTGTTACCTTCTAATAACCGTATACTTTTCAATTTTGTTATCGCAGTATTCAATCCTTCGCAAAATAATTTGGTTATATCCGGTTCATTAATGTCTTTTTTTGATGTTATTACATCAGGCAATAGTAAATAATCTGCCAGTGATAATTCTTCATCCGAGCCTAGTTCAGTTGCAAGCTCAGAAACTATTTCCCTGTATTGTCTAAACTTAATGAGATCAATTGTTTTTGAACTCTCACCATTACTAAGATATTCACGTTTGACAGATAATGTAATCCTGCCACGGATACATCCTGATTTTACTAATCGGGAAGCCTCATCTTCAAGAAAAGTCAAAAAGCCGGGCAGTCTGGGAACAAACTCAAAATATCGACTATTCAGAGATTTTAGCTCTATAGAAATAGCCACTTTCTCATTGAAAATTTCACTTCTTCCGTATCCTGTCATACTCATTAACATAATTCACGCCCGAAAAATGGTGCAAATATAATCATAATTATCACTCCAGAAAAACAATTAGTTAATGAGTTTCGAATTATTCAAAATAAATCAAATTATGGACTGATTTTTTTTAATGAATCAAAAATATTATCAACAGCAGTTTGAACGCTGATACTCTGAATTGCATAGTAATCATCAGTTTCTAAATATGAATAATCAATTTGATAATCGTGCAGTTCTATACCAAATCCCGCTGATATAGAATGAATATCTGATCTTCCTCCCCTAATTTTGATAAAATCCAACAATTGATATTCAACACCAAGATGATAACCGCTAATTGCATCAGTGAAATCAGTATCTGTTAATTGCATATATGAGTCCAGTAATATAGTGACCCTGCCATAAGTTTTTTCAATTCCAATGATAAATTCAGGGAGATTAATCTCACTTGTCCCTGTTGACCATTTTGTTATTACTGGAATAATATTTCTTGCTGTGAGACCAATGAATAGATCATCAGGGTATTTCTTAATAATACCAAAATCTAAACCTATCCCTATAGCCGATTCATTGCCAATTTTCCTAAAACCCGGTTTCAAAGTAATTCCAATATTAGTAGACTGATTATATTGTCGGGCTATTGTAATCAAGGCACCAATTTTAATATCGGTGAACTCGGTAATATTATCATAATCTAACAACGGTCGCCCCATTGAATCATATCCGCTAAAAGCGTTTATAGTATTTGGAATTTCATCTATAGTCTGTTGGTGATATAAAACGGAAAAAGAAGATTTTTTATTTTCCCAACTAAAGGAAAGAATATGGATTTGAGAAAGATTTGCAGGGAGGTTTCGAAAACTAAAAATGATTGATTGGGGAGTATTATAAATACTGGCAGGATTCCCAAATGAATCACCTTTTCCCAATCCCGATAAACTCATACTACTACCAAGAGAGAGAGAACGAACTGTTCCAGCTTGGGTTGAAGTGTCATCATTATAAGTTACTATTTGAGATCCCAGTGAGTATTGAGGAAACCCAAAAAATATTCCGGTGCAAATTGTTAGATTATATAAAAGGTACTTCATTTAATTATTTAGACTTACTGCAGATAAAAATTCCATGAATTTTCGCTGTGAGAATAGTGTAAATTAGTAATTAATAGTTATAAAACAACTGTTTTTTAGAAATTTTATCGATTAATTTGCATAGATATTTTAGACAAAATTCCATAGGAATATGACAAAGCCATTGATGGAATTAGTGTAAATCGTGCTTTCTTTTTAACTCATTCAAGATATTCAGAGCTTCCATCGGGGTCATTGAATTAATATCAATTTCAGTAATTTCTGCTTTTAGTTGAGAATCTTCTTTATCAAATAATTCACCCTGAGTGATATCAATGACCTGGTGAGATACCTGAGGGCCAGTTTGACTATTCTCTGTCAACTGAGCTAATAATTGGTGGGATCTTTCAATAATTGCTCGAGGCAATCCTGCCATTTCTGCCACATGAACTCCATAACTCTTATCTGCGCCGCCGTCAATAATCTTTCGAAGAAAAATAACTTTATTTCCAAATTCCTTTACAGCCACATTAAGATTGAATGCCCGCGTTAGTTCATCTGCCAGCTCAACCAATTCATGATAGTGTGTTGCGAAAAATGTTTTAGCTGCAACTTCAGGTTTGTTATGCAAATACTCTACAACTGACCAGGCAATAGACAGACCGTCATATGTGGACGTGCCCCGGCCAATTTCATCAAGTAGAATAAGGCTCTTAGGTGTAGCATTATTTAATATATTGGCCGTTTCATTCATTTCCACCAAAAATGTTGACTCTCCTCCAGCAAGATTATCACTGGCACCAACCCGGGTAAACAATTTATCGACCAAACCTATGATCGCCTTTTTTGCAGGTACAAATGAGCCTGCATGTGCCATTAGAACAATCAAGCCGACCTGGCGGATATATGTGCTTTTACCAGCCATATTGGGTCCAGTTATAATTCCAATTTGGTCTTTTTCCTGGTTTAGCAGTACATCATTTGGAATAAAATTTTCAGATAATGGCAATAATGTTTCTACCACTGGGTGACGAGAATCAAATATTTCAAGTCGACTGGATTTCTCTAATTGAGGCCTGACATAATCTTGCATGTTCGCCACTTCTGCCAATCCTGCGGCAATATCAAGGGCTGAAAGAATGCGAGCATTTGCCTGAATTTCTTTTGCGCATATCAAAATATCCTTATTCAACTCCTCGAAAAATTGGGATTCAAGCTGAACAATCTGCTTTTCGGCTTCTAATATTTTGGTTTCATAATCTTTCAACTCTGTAGTAAAGTACCGTTCAGAATTTGTTAATGTCTGTTTTCTAATGAACTCATCAGGTACTTTTTCGGAATGCACTCTTGTCACATCTATATAAAATCCAAATACCTTATTATAACCGATTTTCAGTGTAGGTATATGAGTTGACTCTTTCAAATCAGCCTGATATTTTACCAGCCATGAATTGGCGTTTGTTGAAATCTCATGATATTCATCTAATTGTTGGGAGAAACCTCTATTTATATAACCACCTTTATTTAATTTAATCGGTGGTTCATCGCAAATTGTTGTCTCTATTATCTTGACTATATTCGTTGTATCTTCACACGCGGCAAACAATCTTTGTAAGGCTGACTCCTCAACAGAAAATACATCCTTGAATACCTGTATTTTTTCAAGGGATTTACCCAACTGATAAATATCCCTGGGAGTTGCCCGGCCAGTCGAGATTTTCACAAGGATTCTATCAATATCGGAAACCTGGCTCAATTCTTTTCTTATATCTGCTCTGAGGTGAATGTTGGAAACTAATTCTGAAACGCGATTTAATCTTTCATTTATCTCTTCTAAATCGTGGAGCGGGATCCTGAACCATTGTTTTAATAGTCTGCTTCCTGAAGAGGTAACCGTTTTATCCACAACACTGATTAAAGTACCATGGTGCCCTTGTGATGCGAGAGATTTAAATATTTCTAGATTTCGAATTGTGTAAGAGTCCACACCCATATATGATTCAGATTGTAGGAGAGACAAATTTGTAATGTGCTTTGTCCTCCCCATAAAATTTTCCTGAATATAAAATATGGTACTACCAGCTGAGGATATCGATAATGGAAATTCTTCAATCCCAAAGCCTTTTAGATTTGATGTGTTAAAATGATTGGTGAGTATTTCATATGCCGACTCTAGCTCGAAAACCCAATCTGGAATTTCCGTTATAAAAAGATTCAGTTTTCCGAGGATAACTGAAAGCGTATTTTTTTGTGACTCAGCAACTAGAATTTCAGTGGGATTGAATTGTCTGATAATATTGATAAGCTCATCTTTTTCCCACTCACCGGTAAAAAATTCTCCAGTTGAATGATCCAATATTGAAATACCTATATTTTGCTTTTTAATAAATACTGATAAAAGATAGTTATTTTCTTTTTGATCAAGATATTTATCCGTCAAAGCTGTGCCGGGAGAGACGACCTCAACTACCTCGCGTTTGACAATACCTTTGGCAAGTTTTGGATCTTCAACCTGTTCGCAAATAGCCACCCGATGTCCTGCCGCAAGTAATTTATGCAAATACTGATCAAGAGAGTGATAAGGAAACCCGGCTAAAGGTACTGAAGATGCTGCCCCATTTGCTCTTCGGGTTAATGTAATACCAAGAATTTCGGATGCAAGTTTTGCATCTTTATCAAAAGTCTCATAAAAATCACCCATTCTAAAAAGCATTATTGCATCGGGATGTGATTTTTTTGCCTCCCAGAATTGCTTCATCACCGGGGTCACGCCTTTATTTATCGGCATAATTATTCCACATTTGATTTTTAAACCGGTTAATCATATAAAATACGACCGCCTTCAACACGAGAGGTAATTTTTAGTTTATCAAAATATTCCAGAAGGGGCATTGCATATTTTCTCGATGTTCCTGCCATTTCCTTAAAATCTGTCACGGTGAGAATATCATTATTTTTAAGGAAAATTCTAATTTTTCCTTTCAACTCTTCAAAATTTTCACGGGTAAATAGAAGACGTCCAACCAGCCGAATGATTAATCCTTGCTGCTCGGCAATATCCAACAATAATTTTACTTTTTTGTCGGCTTCACCTGTATTTTTTGCCAGATCGGAAATGCCTGAAGATGTAAACTTTTCGGTGTTTAAGTATGTGAGTAATTTCGCCATAAGTTTTTCTTCATCCCGACTTAGCTGTATTGAATGCCCGGGCAAGTGAATGATTTCACCTGTCTGGTTTACATCGTGGTTCTGCATCAATTTTTCAAGGACAAATTCCAAAAACCGTGAATTCGCTTTTAATGCCTGGCGGATTTCCTCCTTTTGAGGACCAAGCCGATATCTAAATTTTGAATGAAAATCTTTTAGGAAATCAGAAATGGATTTTTCAAATTTATCCATCTGTTGTTTTGTAACCAACCAGCGATCAGTTTTATAGCGAATCCAGTATACATCATCATTATTTGAAATTTTCTGATCGAGACACTCAAGAGACATATTAAATGTATATTTAACCGCTTGCTCATCCAGAGGTAAATATTTCCAACTTGCTACTTCAATCTTTATACGTTCACCTTCATCGGCATGGAATAGTGATTCGATTTTTACACTGGCAATTTTCCATTTATCCGTGATTAAATTTGCCAGAATTTGACCACCACCTATTGTCACAACAGGCGAGTAGGATCGAACAATAAATTTTTCGCTGAAACTGGTCACAATAGGACTTTCCAGACGAACAATAACTGAATAGGAATCCCCGGGGTTAATAACTTTTGAATTGATAATTGCGACCCTACCCATAACTTCCTGGGTCCCAGTATGGATTCTTATTCGTTGATTTTGAATGATAGGTTTGTCTGCATTTTCCAATACAGAAATATATGCCCCGATTTGTCTTGATGGTAGAAAGTATCCCGGTTCGGCTATGACATCACCTCTGCCCAAACTGACTTTTTCAATATTGGATAAATTAATGGCGGCTCTATCACCAATTTTGACTCGTTCTACAGTTTTAGTATGACTTTGCAGTCCTCTAACTTTCAAGACCTTCCCTTGTGGGAGCAAATCTATGGATTGGCCGAATTTGAGTTTACCGCTGGACACAGTACCAGTAGTAACCGTTCCAAAACCCTTGATTGTAAAAACGCGGTCAATATTCATCCGGAATATCCCATTATCCTGTTTCATAGGTATTGAAGAACAGATTTCAGTAATGGATTCCCTTAACTTGTCAATGCCATCGCCATTTGTTGCTGAGGTTCTGATAACCGGTGTATTTTCAAGAAATGATCCTTTTACAAGATCATTTATATCGGATTCAACCAACTCCAGCCATTCGTCATCTACCATATCAATTTTATTTATTACAATGCATCCCGTATGGATATTCAGCAATTTCAATATATCCAGATGTTCACGGGACTGAGGCATTACCCCATCATCGGCAGCAATTACAAGTATAGCGGCATCCACAGCACTGACACCGGCCATCATATTTTTGACGAATTTCTCATGTCCCGGCACATCAATCAAAGTTATTTCTTTTGAAAGGAATGCAAACCCAATATCAATAGTCATCCCGCGTCGGATTTCTTCTTCCAATCTGTCGGTATTTATGCCGGTGAGAGCTTTCACCAGAGCTGTTTTACCATGGTCAATATGACCTGCCAGTCCAACAACAACTTGTTTCATTTTAGGACCGATTTGATGGCTTCAGCGAGGATTTTTTCCTGCCCTGGAAGTACTGCTTTCATATCTATTCTAAAGCGATTACCATGAATGTATCCTAAAACAGGTACCTTATAATTGCGGAACATTGCTGACAATTGTTTTGGTCTGAAGGATTTACTGAAAAAGGTAAGTGCTACAGAAGGAAATTTTTCCAATGGAAGTGATCCGCTTCCTGCTTCAACGAATGTATTTTCTATATTAATGATCACATCGGTTTTATCTGAGAGTTTTATGTCGGAAAGCAGCTGATCTGCTATAATTTTTAGCTCATCTACATCCCTTCTAAAAAGACTGATTGTCAGATTATCAGGAGATATGACATCTGCTTTATAATAGGTCCTGAGGATTTCATCTAAAAATACATAAGTGATTTTATCACAACGCATGGCACGGTACATCGGATTTTTATGTATTCTCTTTATCAACGTTTTTTTCCCACATATAATCCCTGATTGCGGACCTCCAAGTAATTTGTCACCGCTAAATGTGATCACACTGACTCCAGCACGGATAAATTCTTTTACCTGGGGTTCAGAAGGGAGGCCAATTTTTTGCATATCTGCAACTGCACCACTTCCCAAATCTACAAGCAGCGGAACTCTTCTTTTTTTACATAGAGCGGCAAGTTCATTTAAATCTACATCATTTGTAAAACCAATGACCTTATAATTACTCGTATGCGCCACAAGTACTGCCCCAGTATCTTTACCTATCGCCATTGCATAATCATGCAAATGTGTTTTATTGGTTGCACCCACTTCAACCATGTTGCAGCCTGACTTTTTGATGACATCAGGAATTCTGAACGACCCACCGATTTCGACCTGTTGGCCCCGGCTGATTATCACATCTTTTTTATCTGTGAGTGAATTTAACATGATTAATACGGCGGCGGCATTATTATTGACAATCAACGATGCCTCAGATCCGGTTAATGCTGAAAGCAAATTTTCAACTATCTCTGCTCTTTCACCTCTTTTCCCAGTTGGCATATCTAGTTCTATATTTAAATATCCGTGCAACTTTTTAGAAACGCGATCTATTATTTCTGAAGAAATCGGTGCCCTGCCCAAACCAGTATGGAGAATTATTCCAGTTCCATTGATTACCATGTCAAGTTTTGATTTACAGATAAGCGAAAGCTGCCAAAGGGCCTTACTCATGGTATATTCCATCAAATCCTCTGGAATTTTACCTGACATCAATTCTGTTCTTACTTCACTTACGGATAGGCGAACTGATTTGCGGATGATATTATATGGCGTTGAATAGTGGGAAATGGGGATAGAATCCAACAACTGATCGACTGAGGGAAGTTGACGGAGCAATTCCTGATTTATTTTTTGTTTATTCACTCGGAATCCCGAATTTATTATTTATATTGAATTGAAGTTTTTAAAAAATATGATTTATGGAATCGTTAAACATACAGTAGTTCAATTTATCCTTACAATTGAAAGTGATGAATAAATTGTTCAATTATTTGAGCTAAAATTCATGATTTGAAAAGGCATATTGTTTAAACCCGAAATACTAATTGAAGGTGGTTTATAATATCCAAATATGATGCACTTATTTGTCTCAGAAATTTTCAGGTATGAAAATTTTAAATTCTGTCCCTTCTGTGCGATTTATTGTGATTTTCCCTCCCAGTTGTTTTTCAGCAAGTAAATGTACCAGCTGTAAACCAAGTGTTCCTGATGTCTGAATATCTATAGATTCCGGCAAACCAATGCCATTGTCCTTTATGATAAAAAGGGTTCCATTATCCTCATGCTTTCTAACAATTATCTCTACCGTTCCTTTTCGTTTTCCTGGAAATGCATATTTAAATATATTGGTCACCAGTTCATTTATTACCAAGCCAAGCGGAATAGCAGTTGCAAGATCAAATTCAGCTTTTTTCACATCCACTTTCATTGTAATTGCCTCGATAGAAACACCATAAAAATGAAATAATTCTCTTAAAAGTGAATCGATATAGTCTTTAAAATTTATTCTGGCATAATTTTCTGCTGCATATAAATTTTCATGAACTAAAGACATTGATCGGATTCTATTTTGACTTTCTGAAAATATCTCTGATATATGTTTGTCTTGTACTTTGTCTCTTTGAAGACTCAATAGACTAATAATAACTTGAAAATTATTTTTTACTCTGTGATGAATTTCTTTTAATAAGATTTCCTTTTCTTCTAATGATTTCCTTATTAATTCTTCACTGTTCATGCGATCGGTAATATCTCTGTCAATTCCTCGAAAACCAATCACCTTTGAATCTTCAATAATTGGTAAACCGCTACTTTCCAATATTCGAAACCCGCCTTTTTTATGGATATAGCGTAATTTTAGATTAGTCCACCCCTCTTTTTTTTCAATAAATTTTTCCCTTACTCCAGAGACATATTTTTTATCAAAATTATAGATAAACTCGATACTATGTTTTCCTTCCATCTCTGAAGGACTGTAACCTAGAATATTTTCTACTGCAGGACTTGAGAAAGTTATAACACCATCGAAATCGGTAGACCAAATCCAATCTTTTGATGTTTCTATAAATGCCCTGAAGGCGACTTCACTTTTTTGAATAACTTCTTCAGATTTTTTACGGTCTGTTATATCTTGAATTGTCCCAATCATCATTGAGGATTCACCGTTTTCATTGAAACTAAATTCTCCCAATCCATGCACCCATCTAATCTGTCCATCATTTTCTCTCTGGATTCTATATTCCTTATTAAATTCTTTTTTATTGTTTTCAACTAAATCCTGAAAATACGTCACCATGTTTTCACGGTCATCTTCGAACAGAATATTAATCCAAATTTGTATATCTTTGTCTCTCCTGCTATCAATGCCAAAAATTTTATAAAGAATTTCGGATCCAAACCATTCACCCGTTTTTATATTTAGGTGGTAGGAGCCTATTTGTGCGATAAGCTGTGATTCATCCAACTGTCTGATATAATCCTCAGATTCCAAATGTGCAAGTTTTACTTCGGAAATATTAATTGACATGCCAATCAGACCGATGGTTTTTCCATGTAAATCTTTATGGGGTGTAAAAGAGCTTTCATAATAAATACCATCAAGATTAACCTCCAGATGCACCATTTCCCCTGATAATGCCTTCCGTATCCCTTCAATGACTACTGGATACTCCTCATACAAATTATATGCAGATTGTCCGACTAGCTGACCTGGCATTAGTCCCATTTGCTTTAATCCGGCTCCTTCAGATAATGTAATTATTCCATTATGATCAATCATATAAATGATCTCATCAGTATTTTCAACAATATTTTTGAATTTAATTTCACTTTCTGTTAAAGCAATTAGAGCATTTTTTTGAATACTGATATCTTGAATTGAAAATACTAGAACATCATCTCCATTATAAATTGTTTTAGTTATAACAATTTCTTCTTGAAATGAAATATTGCCTTTTCTCAGTCCCCACCATTCAAATATTTGTGGTACTCCATTTAATGCATCACTCACATATTTGTCCGCCATGGCATAATCATTTTTTTCTTGGTCTCCCAAAATCTGTTCTGGATCCATCAAAAACTCTTCATGGGTATAGCCAAATATTTTCTCTGCTGCTTTGTTTACATTTAGGATTTTTAAATTCTTATCTTTGATAAATATTGCATTTTCAGTTCCGTCAAAAACGGTATGAAAATTTTCTTCAGAGTTTCTTAATTTGATCAGGGACGCTTTTTGCTCTGAAACATCATGAATGACTACAAATAATTTCTTATTGGTATGATGATAAAGGATAGAAGAATATTCCTCCACATGCACAGTTGAGCCATTGGAAAGTATGTGCACATTGGGATTTGTATTTAAAATTGAGTTTGGCTCAAATTGATTGAATATTTCCTCATTAGTTTGATGAGTTAAATCATGATATTTCAGAGTGGTGAAAAATTCTTTTTTGTATCCATAAAATTTGTGGGCAGCGGGATTAGCATTGATTATTTTAAAAGAAATTGGACAAATTAGCAACATTATAGAAGGATGGTTCAAAAACATCGTATCAAATGTGTCGTGATAATTGTTGTCATTCGATAAAGATGTACTTTCCTTCTGAAGTAGTTCTGATTCCAAATATTTTATACGTTTATTTAATGTATTGATTTGAGATTTCTGATTATCTACCATGAAGTTCTCTTTTGAATTTGTTGAAGAAATAAATTTTAGACCTGGCGGGAAAGGATAATTGGAGACTCTCCATTTTTCTTATTTCTTCACCGAATCAATTATTCAGCGCAGATTTTCTTGATACTTCCTACAAAAGTAATAATTACCTGGCTATTTGTTAGATTAAAATTAGAAATATAGTTTGTATTAAACAATTGGATGTTACGCTAAACTCTGGAATGCGCAACGATTTTTATTTAATGGTATTATATTAATTATGGACAACCTGAAACTATGAGATCAATAATTGATTACTGGATTCAAAAAATGTGAGAATATTGATTGTCTTTTAGCTATTCGTTTATATTTTTTTGTTGTAAATCCACAGGGATAAAAATACTGCTGGGATGAGTATAATTGTTAATAAAGGGAAAATATATTGAATACTAAAATACTCACCTATATATCCTCCGGCCATCATTGAAAATGACCCAACACCAAACCCCAGTCCAGATGAAATCCCATATACTAAACCCCTGTTTTTTTTGATAGTCATATCTGCAATAAGGCTGTTATTGACGGGTTGATAGGTAAAATTAACTGCGCCGAGAAGTCCAGCGGCAATAACAAGTATAACCCCGGAAGATATTCCCATAATGAGCATGAAGGGGATATTCAGGGCGATCACCCAAATTAATAGTTTCTGTCGTGGAATTTTCTCTCCAAGACGTCCACCAATTATCTGGCCAAATGTACCAATTAACAATACAAATGCTGTTAGCAATCCACCGCTGGTGACAGGATCAAAATTCAAAATAACGGATTCAGAGAAATATATTGGCATAAAATTAAATATACCATGATGGGCAAATCCCCATAGGGCAGAAATAGCAAAGATAACAATATGTACCGGTTCAATTATAGGTCCACTTTTGAATATTTCAGGTGATTTCTCCGGTCTATCTGTCGGCAAATATTTAAAAACGATTATTGCCCCCAGTAACGAGACACATCCTAACAGAATGAATGCAAATCGCCAATCTGTAAAACCGGCAATACTGCCACCAATAAGTGGTCCAAGTGTCAAACCAACACTTCCTGAAATGCCATGATATCCCATGTACCTGCTGACATTGGTGGAATTACTAATTAGATTAAGCCCAGCTGGATGATACAATCCGGCGAATAAACCAAGTGTACCTAATCCGAAGGCGAGGCCGATTAATGTATTAGCCAATGAGATTATTACAACGGAGAGGGAAATACCAATAAAATATATGCCAAGAACATTTCTCGAACCGATTTTATCAACAAGATATCCTGCTGGAAAGGCTGCCAATCCGAATAGCAGAAACTGGATGGTACCTAACTGTCCAAGTTCAATGAGGGAAACTTGAAATTCATTTTTAATAACAATCATAATAGCTGGATATATGAGTGTAATGCTATGCACAAGCATATGTCCAATTGCGGTGGATATAAAAATAATTGATGATGAATTTTTGAACATGAAACCTCTATTAATTCCAATAAAAAAAGCCCCTGATTGAATAAATCAAAAAGGAGCTTTTATAATTATAGATATATAGATTTATAATCTTTCTTTAATTCTCGAAGCCTTTCCTTTCCTATCCCGGAGATAGTAGAGCTTTGCTCTTCGTACTTTACCTTGTTTAATTACTTTGATAGAGTCAATATTTGGAGAATGCAAAGGAAATATTCTTTCGACACCAACTCCATTTGATATTTTTCTTACAGTGAATGTTTTATCAATCCCTCCACCTGAAGAAATCGCAATTACAACTCCTTCATACATCTGAATTCTGGTTCGATTACCTTCACGAACGGTAACACCTATTGCAACAGTATCACCTGATCTGAATTCAGGTACATCTGATTTTAAATCATTCTTGGTTGCTATTTTTAATTTATCCATTATTTTTCCGTTTTTGTTAAATCTAAATATTTCTTGTATAAATCCGGTCTTCGAATTTTTGTCTTTTCCATCTGTTTGGCCAATTTCCATTCGGCAATTTTCCGATGATGGCCTGACAGAAGAATTTCCGGCGTCTTCATGTCGCGATACTTTTCAGGTCTTGTAAAATGTGGATGATCCAGTAAACTTCCTGAAAATGAATCTGTTTCTGCTGACTCAAATGTGTTTATCACACCCGGGATCAGTCTAATCACAGTGTCTGCAATTATAAGCGCTGGCAGTTCACCCCCAGTCAAGACATAATCGCCAATGGAAATTTCATCCGTAACCAAATTATCTCTAACCCGCTGATCAATTCCTTTGTAGTGCCCATTGATAAATATCAATTGTTCACATTTTGATAATTCGTCAGACATTCCCTGGTTTAATGTCTTACCATCTGGTGTTGGAAAAATAACTCTGGTTTTTTTTCCTGAAATACCATCATCGAGAATCTCATCGAATATGCGAAACAGCGGCTCTGGTTTCATGACCATGCCTGCACCCCCACCAAATGGATAATCGTCTATTCGATAATGTGGTGGATCGGCATATTTGAATAGATCATGCACAAAATACTGCGTCAGTTTCTTTTTCTCGGCAATTTTCAGAATACTCTCACCGATCACTGCATGAACCATATCTTTAAATGGTGTAATGAAATGAATTTTTATCATCCGTCGAGTAATCCGTCAATCACGTTTATAATAAGACATTTTTTCTCAAAGTCAATAAGCTTTATAAATTCATCAACTGCAGGTATAAGAATTTCTTTTTCCTTATAATCCAACACAATAACGTCATTTGCCGGATAACTTAACACTTTCTTTATGCAACCAATAAATTCATTCTTGTCTGAAAAAACAGACATCCCCACCAAATCCAAAAGATAATATTCATCATCATCCACGGGTGGTAATAATTCTTTCTGAACCCAGATTATGCTTTCTCTCCAAGTATCAGCATCATCAATTGATGATAATTCAAAAAACTTTATAATTACTTTTGAGGAACTATACCGAATCTTTTCGATACGAAAATCCCCTGTTAATCCCCTGTCATTTATAAGTTTTACTGAGATATTTTCCTGTAAAACCCGAGAGGATTTATTAAATAATAATATTTTTATTTCGCCCTTTAAACCGTGGGGCTTTAGAATTTTACCGATTTCAAAATGAGAATCGGTAACAGAGCTATTCAATAATTTCGAGGATCGCTCTCTTGCCGCCTTCTTTTGCATTGGCGGCTGATATTAGCACTCGGATTGCACCCACATTTTTCCCACGTTTTCCAATTACCTTGCCCAAATCATCTTTGACCACGGTTAATTCGAAAATTCGAGTCGTATCACTTTCAACCACATTAACTTTCACTTCATCCGGACTATCGACTATTGCTTTTACAATAGTAACTAATAAATCTTTCATGTTCTACCTCTGTTATTTGATTTACTCATTCCTTCTACTCGGAACCGTACTATTTTGTCACAGGTTCTGCTTCAGAATTTTCTTCGGTAGATTCTTCAGACTCAACTTCAGATTCTGAATTATCTTCGGCTACATCATTAGAGTTTTCAACTTCTATTATTTCTTCTTCGACTACGTCGATTACTAGATCAGGCTGTTTGCTGACAGTTTCAGCTTTGTTTTCCTTATCCGTTTTCCACTTTTCCAACTCTAATTTTATTTCGTCTTCGGTTTTACCCAATTTCAGAAGGTGCAATTTATAATTGACGCCCAATCTTTTTAGAATATTTGACATTGTAGGAGAAGGGATTGCACCTTGCTCTATCCAGTAAATCGCCCTGTTTTCATCTAATTGAACTTTGTCTTTTCCCACTACAGGATCAAACCAGCCAATTTTTTCAATTTCACGACCATCACGGCGCGTTCTCGAGTCCATTACAACAATTCTATAAAACGGACGTTTTTTTCTTCCTATTCTTTTTAATCGAATCTTTACTGACAAGGTATACCTTTCTTTAATTTAGTCCAAACGGGATGCGACCTTTTTTCATGTTTCCCATGTTACGCATCATTTTTTTCATCTGCGAAAACTGTTTTAGAAGCTGATTTACTTCAAATACAGGTCTTCCGGCTCCTTTGGCAATTCTTTTTCGCCTCGAGCCATTAATAATTTCAGGCTTTTTTCTTTCATCAACTGTCATTGAGTTAATAATCGCTTCAACCCATACCAATTGTTTCTCATCCACTTTCATCCCCTTCAGCTTTCCAGCACCTGGAATCATATTCATCATTTGGGATAACGGACCCATACTTTGAATTTGCTTTAACTGACTTTTAAAATCTTCGAGTGTAAAAGTGTTGCTCACCAGTCTTTTCTGTAATCGTTCAGCTTCTTTTTCATCAATTACAGATTGAGCTTTTTCAACAAAAGTAACGATGTCTCCCATGCCGAGAATTCTTTTTGATAATCGGTCAGGATGAAAAAGTTCAATTGCCTCGATTCCTTCCCCGGTACCAATAAATTTTACTGGTTGCCCGGTTATCTTTCTGATCGAAAGCGCTGCGCCGCCCCTGGCGTCACCATCCATTTTGGTTAAAATGATGCCTGAAAGGTCGGCAATCTGAGAAAATGCCATTGAAGAATTCACTGCATCCTGCCCTGTCATACCATCAGCTACAAAAAATATCTCAGTTGGATTAGCAACATGAATGATTTGTTTCAGCTCATCCATGAGGCCATCATCTACATGTAACCGGCCTGCAGTATCAATTATTACCACATCGCATTGTAATTCCTGACTCTGCAACAGACCATTTTTGACTACTTGTGCAGGATCACTAATTCGTTCTACATATACCGGCACGCTTATCTGCCGGCCCAGTACTTCTAGCTGATCCATTGCTGCAGGTCTTTGCAAATCTGCTGCAATGAGGAGTGGTTTTTTATTATGCCTGATTTTCAAAAAACGGGCAATTTTTGCAGAACTGGTGGTTTTACCAGAACCCTGCAAACCTGCCATAACAATGACTGTCTGACCTGAAGAATTGAAGCGGATACCCTGCTGGTCACCCCCAAGGAATTCAGTAAGTTCATTCTGAAGGATTTTAATAAATTGCTGCCCGGGTTTTACCGAGGTCAGCACAAGACCGCCTTGAGCTTTTTCCTGGACTTGTTTTACAAAATCACGAGCGACTTTAAAATTCACATCTGCTTCTAACAATGCCCGACGAACATCTCGCATGGCATCCTTAATATTCACTTCCGAAATTTTGCCCTGACCCTTAATATTTTTTAGCGCCCTGGCAAGTCGATCCTGTAATTGTTCAAACATTTCTTAATTAAACTTCAAAAAACAGGTTAATAAACAGCCGGTAAAATTAAATTGAAAAAAAGACGGGTGCAAGTTAAATGGTGATTCTAAAGTCAAAATTATCCTTCATCTTATTTGATTGTTATCCATATACATATTTTATCTACCATCTTAAAATTTGTTTTTGGGAATTCAATTAGATTCAAATTATTCCAAATTCTTAACAATTGATTGAATTATTCAACCAATAAAAGTTTATCATTTTTGAATTTATCCAAAAAAGAAGAATCTAAAGATCCCCCTGCACTCTCCTTATAACAATTTCTTCTAAAACAGAGATCCCCGGGATCATTAAAGAATGAACAACTGTTTCTGCAACATCTTCGCTTGTCATCATTTCCTCCCTTGGAAAATTTACGTTCACCACATCCCAAAATGGAGAATCAATAGCACCTGGAAAAACAGAAATCACTTTAATGTTATCTTCCCTCAATTCATTGCGAAGACTGTTTGCAAGTCCTGTTAATCCAAATTTGGACGCCACATAACCAGCAGAAAATGGATAACCCCATTTCCCGGCTACCGAATTAATAAATACTAATTTACCTGCTTGATTGTTTTTCATTTCAGGAATGAAACCACGACTGACGAGAAAAGACCCGCGAAGATTAACATTTATCTGCCGATCAAAATCTTCTATCGGGTGATCTGAAATATTAGAAAATAAGCCCAAACCTGAATTATTAATTACGACGCTGACAGTACCAATTTCCTCAGCTTTTTCCACCAAATTATCCACCGAGGATTCTGATGATACATCTGTAGGAATTACTGTGGATTCACCACCATCATTGGATATTTCTAATTTAAGTGAATGCAATTTTTCTTCATTCCGTGATGCCAGGACAAGATGGTAATTTTCCTTTGCGAGTCGAATCGCTATTGATCTTCCCAATCCAGATGAAGCGCCGGTAACGACTGCAACTTCAAGTGAGCCACTCACATTAGTTCCTGGAAGCAATTGTATTTAAAGCACTTCCCGCCCTAAACCATTCAATCTGCTTTTGACTAAAAGTATGTTGAACAGAGATTTCCTCCATGGTTCCGTCTGAGTGGCTTAATTTAATATTTAGATCTTTACCAGGTTGGAAATCCATTAGACCGAGAATATCAAACAAATCATCTTCCCTGATTTTATTGTAATCAGACTTATTTGAGAATGCCAGGGCAAGAATCCCCTGTTTTTTTAGGTTTGTTTCATGGATACGGGCAAAAGATTTTACCAAAACTGCTTTCACAGATAAATGACGTGGTTCCATAGCAGCATGTTCTCGGGAAGAACCCTCACCATAATTTTCATCACCAATAATAATAGTGCCAATTCCTGCTTTTTTATTAGATCTTGCAACATCTGGTACAGTGCCGTAGCTGCCATCATTATGGTTCTTTATTTTATTAATAGAATTATTAAAGGCATTCGTAGCTCCAATCAACAGATTATCACTGATATTATCCAGATGTCCTCTGAATTTCAGCCAGGGTCCAGCCATTGAAATATGGTCAGTTGTACATTTTCCCTTTGCTTTTATTAACAATCTCAAACCCTTGATATCTTTTCCATTCCATGGATTGAACGGGGATAATAATTGAAGTCGATCAGAACTGGGGGATACAACAATTTTGACGCCGTTTCCATTTTCTAAAGGAGCCTGGTATCCCGGGTCATCTACATCAAATCCTGTTAAAGGAAGCTCATTACCAGATGGTGGATCCAGCAATATCTTATCCCCATTGTTATTGACTATTTGATCCTTCATAGGATTAAATGTCAGATCCCCGGCAATGACAAATGCAGTCACTAATTCAGGTGATGCAACAAAAGCATGGGTATTAGGATTTCCATCATTTCTCTTTGCAAAATTTCTATTGAAGGATGTAATTATAGAATTCTTTTCTCCCTTTTCGGCACCATGACGCTGCCATTGACCAATACATGGACCACAGGCATTTGCCAATACAACACCACCAATTTCTTCAAGAGCGGCAAGCTGACCATCCCTTTCAAGAGTGTATCTCACCTGTTCTGACCCTGGGGTAACTGTAAATTCAGATTGAGTTTTTAGACCCTTGGTTACAGCTTGTCTGGCAAGGGATGCAGCCCTATCCAGATCTTCATAAGATGAATTTGTGCAAGAGCCAATGAGGCCAACATCCAGTTTTGAAGGATAATTATTTTCTCTTACAGCATCGGCAAATTTTGATAGCGGCCAGGCTTTATCAGGTGTAAACGGTCCATTTATATGGGGTTCAAGATCTGACAAGTTAATCTCAACAACCTTATCAAAATAATTATGTGGATTTTCATAAATCATATCATCACCACGGAGAAATTCAGCTACCTTATCTGCTGCAGCTGCTATTTCCTGCCGATCGGTGATATTCAGGTAATCACGCATTTTGCTGTCATAAGAAAAGAGTGAGGTAGTTGCCCCAATCTCTGCACCCATATTACAAATTGTTCCTTTGCCGGTACATGATAGACTCTCCGCTCCTTCACCAAAATATTCTACAATATATCCTGTCCCACCTTTCACTGTAAGCATGCCGGCTAATTTAAGTATCACATCTTTTGCTGATGCCCAGCCACTAAGCTTCCCAGTGAGTTTAACACCAAGAGTTTGAGGGAATTTTAACTCCCATGGCATTCCTGCCATGACATCCACAGCATCTGCACCACCAACACCGATGGCAATCATTCCCAGTCCACCAGCATTTACTGTGTGAGAATCTGTCCCAATCATCATTCCGCCAGGGAAGGCATAATTTTCCAGGATTACCTGATGGATTATTCCGGCTCCTGGTTTCCAGAAACCAATACCATATTTATTTGATACTGATGAGAGAAAATCATATACTTCAGAATTTACATCTAATGCGGAAGATAAATCATCATCGGCATTTGTTTTTGCCTGGATTAGATGATCACAATGGACAGTTGATGGAACGGCTACTTTTTTCTTGCCGGCCAACATGAACTGCAGCAATGCCATTTGCGCTGTAGCGTCTTGCATGGCAACCCGATCTGGTCTGAAATCGGCATAATCAGCACCTGGTGCATATTGTTTTATGATGTCATCAAAGAGATGAGAATATAATATTTTCTCGGTAAGTGTAAGGGCTCTGTTTAAAACTTTACGGGTTTTTTCAATTTTGCCGGGTAGGTCTTTATAAATTTTCTTGATCATGTTGATGTCAAATGCCATGGCGCCTCCTGTAATTCAAGTAGAATGGAATGAAGTAAAATTATAGCAATCTTATATTTTCACCTCTAAATAAGCTTAGTAATTTATCATTTAATTGTACTGAAGTTCAATGAGTGTTGGGAATTATTTGCAGTGTAATTCGCACTATGTAAAATTCCGGCTATTCTGGTGATTTCAATTTTTAACGGGATTAGATAATCCTTAATTTTAGCAATGTCAATTCGCTTGAATATTATCGCCATATGTCTTACCCTATCTCATCTTCTTTTTTGTTCGGATGAAATTTTTATGTCAATAGACACAGGATCTTCTCCTTTTACGTCAGACAGTTATTATTCATATCCAGGTACAAACCTACAACTTGAAATTAACGGAACCATAATTGACATTTTTAGATGGCGCATAATTGCCGAGGACATCAAAGATATTCATATATCTGCAAAGGCAATTTCATGGTCAGGAATGGAAGAACATCAGATTAACATTAACAGCGATTTCTTACACATTCAAAACAATCAGAGTATCTATTATGTGGACTTAATCCCCTGGTCGGAAATTGGTGAAATTGCTCCATCATATTTGAAATCACTTGAATTGCATATTCAGGTTGATGGAAATGGCGAGTTTATCTCAGGCCACGATGTAAAACAAAATAACAGGTTGCAAATTCCAAGATCAGGGCAGACTGATGAGACTGAATATCTCATCCTAACAAATTCCAGTTTATTACCTGCAGCAGAAATTGTCGCAGAATTACATGAAAATGAAGTTATCAACGAACAGCGATTAATTACATCTATTGCCTTAGTCGATACTATTTCCAGCTCTATCCGTCAGTTCCTATTAAATGAATTATCCAATAATGATATGCTGAAATATGTTTTATTGTTGGGGGATGAAATAATACTACCGCCAATGACGACCCTCACCTATGATCCTGATGTAGGTGCTTTGATAGAAAGACCTTCCGATGATTTCTACACTTCAGAACCTGAAGAATCAGCTTATGCACAAGTGATCACAGGCAGGATACCAGTAAATGATCTGGACCTTGCCCTGGTCTATGTTACACGTTTAAGAGAATATGTTTTAAATCCTTCCCCGGGAAGCTGGAAAAATTCAATTACAATGCTGGCCGACGATACCAACAAAAGCGGTGGAAATATTGTTATCGAAATCTCTCATACTGCCAATTCAAATATTTTATATCAAATGTTGAACGAAGATTTGGAAATCACTACCATATATGGACCAGATTTTACACCGGTTTCCGGTGAGGGAAACCTCAGACAACCAGAAATGACAGCAAGGACCTTGGAGTCGATCAATACCGGTATTTCAATGATAAATTACATCGGCCATGGATCGGCAACTACACTAGCAGATGAATTCATTGTGGACCTGGACAGGGACATAAATAGTATCAATGATCCAGTCGGAAGTATCTGGGTGGTTGGCACATGTTCGTTTGGTTGGTATGATAATAAAGAGTGCATGACTGAAAGGCTGCTCACCATTGAGAATGGGGCAATTGGCGTAATTTCAACGACATTTAAAGTCAGCGTAACAACAAATTTTCAATATCTGTTGAAATTATTTCAAAATATTCAAGATTTTATAAATAATGAAAATGATTATCGTCTTGGCGATTTGGTTTATCATTCCAAAGAAGGTGGTTTAGATTACTGGTTTCATGTATTTGGGGATCCGGCATTACCCTTGCCATTCCCAAAAAAGGCTGACATTATCAATGAAACCCAAACATCAGATGTACTTCAGGTTCTTGAACCGTTTAATATCAATATAAATCCTGAATTCACCTCTGCACCTGTTTTTACTACTATCCGTGGTCCTGAATCCATAATCACCAAAGTATTTGATCAAGGTGGTTCATCATATACATTTAATTATATTCATCCTGGTGAAATTATTTATAGGGGTGCTATACAGCAGGATTTCTCTATTTTTGTCCCTATCGATATTAATTTGTGCGAGAATTGTGAAGGGAGTTTTAATGTTTTTGCCGATAGGATTCCTCAGAATGAACAATTCTACACCTACACAGATGGTCTTATGAATATCCCAATCCTTCCCCTATCAGGAAATTCAGATGATATGTTAGGACCTGAAATCTTTTTAAGCCAAAATCAAACAAATATTGCTAATCCAGGGATTATTTCTCTCACTTCTCCCTATGAAATAACTATAACTCTATCAGATGATTCCGGTATTAATGTCACTTCAAGTACTGGGCATCAATTACGGTATTGGTTTGAGGACAATCTTGAGCCTCATATTTTTTCGGCAGATTTTACATTCACTACTGCCAATGAGGGATCATATAGTTTTATCGTTCCAATAAATGACAGAGTTAATCAACTCCTGTATGTTGAGGCATGGGATAATGTTAATAATCGGTCAGATGGTCAATTCAGTTTAGTATTTTCCCCAGAATCTTCATTTTCAATAGATCATATCTATAATTATCCAAATCCGTTCAAAGACGAAACAAATTTTACATTTTTTCTGTCACATCCCGGTAAAGTAACAATTACGGTTATCACCACTGAGGGCAGAAAGATAATCAAAATTATTAGTGATAATCTTAATAGTGGATATCAGTCAATACCTTGGAATGGGGAGAATTCCCATGGAATAGCAATCGGGAATGGGACGTATTTTTATCATATTCGGGCCCAGTCAGTAACTGGAAAAGAATTTGAAAGCATTGAAAAATTAACGAAATTAAAATGAGGGTATTTAATTGTTAAGGATAATACTTGCATCTGGCAGTCCTAGAAGAAAACAGCTTTTGGAAGTTTTAAATATAAATTTCAACATTATTCTACCTGATGTGGATGAATCACTGTATTTGCCTGAAGGGTCTCCTGAGGACTACTGTAGCCTTCTGGCTGGACTGAAAGCTGATAATGTCAGCAGGAATAATTCTGAATCGTTGGTAATCGGTGCCGATACAATTGTGGTTATTGGTAGCAAAATTATCGGGAAGCCTACTGACAAGGCAGACGCAGTTCAGATGTTAAAAGAATTATCCGGAAATACTCACACTGTTCATACTGCCGTCGCATTAAGGATGCCTTCGCAGCATTTAAATAAAACATTTGTTGAGTCAACACAAGTCACATTCCGGGATTTATCTGAACAATCAATTAATTATTATATCGACAATCACGCACCTTATGATAAGGCTGGAAGTTATGGGATTCAGGATTTTAGTGCCGTATTTGTAAAATCTCTTACAGGATGTTATCATAATGTTATGGGATTCCCAATTTCTAGATTTCATTTTGAACTATCCAAATTGAATATAGCTATCAATTGAGATAAATGTATCGTTGCTTAATATCTAACAATAATAATTCATTATAAGTCATCATTAATAATAAAATATCATACTGTATTTAGTACCACTTTTCATAAGTTGAGTAAATGCCCAGCGATGAGTACGATCAGTATTTAAAATGGCAATATCAATAACTCTTAAGAGGAATGCCCATGACCGGAACGGAAACTTTTTATAAAAGCCTTAAAACCCACAGAGAAACACAAGGAATCCAGATTTCTGAAATTTCTGAAAAAACAAAAATTAATTCAAAATATTTTGATGCCATTGAAAAAGGACAATTTTCAATTCTTCCCACCGTATATATTCGATTATTTCTACGTACATATTGTATTGAGGTCGGCGCTGATTTCGAGCAGGCATTAAAAGATTTCGAAAAATATACAACGGGTAAAGTAACAGAAAAAACAGAATTGAAATTTCAGCCGGTTTCTGACATACCAAATATCAAAAACAATTCTAAAGATGATAAACTATTTAATGAGAATTTTTCACGAAAAAACATAATCTATGTAATTATTGGAATAATTATAATTTTCAGCTTGATACAATTTGTTAGTTACCTGTCAAAAGAAGCTGAGAGCAGTGTACAGCCTGCTGTAAATAATAATGAATCAATAATAGATGAACCCGGTACGGCTTTACCAAATTCTGAATTATCCGAAAGTGACGATTTGACTTCTTATAGTACTTTACCAATACCAACTCTTCTTGAGGAGAATATTGTTTATAATGATAATAAGCTAATCGAACAAAATGCCTATCGCCTAACTGTATCCCCGCCGTTTATTTTTACAGTTAGCGCTTTTGCTCAAACAAAAGTTCATATATTATCAATAACCAATACAATATTTAACGGAATTATGGATAGTGATGAAACAAGAATATTTACCATTACAGATACTTTAAAGTTTGATTTCTGGAGTGCACAACATGTACATGCAGACGTAAATGGAGTTGATTTGTCTTCATATATTACTAACAATGATCTTGCTATCCGTGGATCGTTAGTTCCTGATGGCTCCTTATCTGTCCAGCAATACAGCCATTAAAACCAACAAAACTCATCCTTTTAGATAAATATTCTATTAATTTGGTTTTTTTAACCATTAAGAAGAAATGTAATATCTAAAAAAATAATTCCTAATCCAGTCGAATTAATTCCATAGTCTATTTCTTAGGCAAATTGCACCTAATCAGACCATATTTCCATTGCGTACTGCCATTAATAAGTGATTAATATTAAAATTTGCAACAATTTTCTTGCATAGTCTCCTCAATTCTCTATAGTATTTGTGCAGGGAAATGGGATTAAGTGGGACATTATCCCATTCTAGTGTGCGGTTTACAATAAAATGCAAAATATCTATTCCATATCATTTACAGGAGAATTTCATTATAATCTGGACTCAAAAAACCGGTTAAGCATCCCAGCTAAATACCGGAAAGCAATGAAACCGGAAAATAACGGAGTTTTTGTCATTACCCACGGTTTTGACAGGCAGTTAGTGGTGTATCCATTAATCGAATGGACTTTGGTTGAACATGAATTAGGAAGCCTGAATTCAGTGAAAAGGAAAAACCGGAGTTTCATAAGATCGATCATCAGATCTGCACATCATGTAAATCTTGATGCAAATGGCAGGATATCCATCCCGGATAAATTGCTGTCCTTTGCCGATATTGAAAAAGATATTACTATCATTGGAATGATAAAGAAATTTGAAGTGTGGAGTCCACAGAGACTATCCGAATTTGACTCTGGTCAAATGGATATAGATAGTGAAGATTTCGAAAGTCTGGCCAGTGATATTAGTTTCTAAAATTGCCAGAAATACATCCGCATGTCCCTATTCTGGTAAATGATGTTGTAGAACATTTAGTTACCAATCCCAATGGAA
>Ga0233431_1001775_pt1 | contig 34547 bp, 32 predicted proteins | sample SI_118_April2016_FD_179867 | JGI IMG/M metagenome (GOLD analysis project Ga0233431, IMG submission 179867) | Seawater microbial communities from Saanich Inlet, British Columbia, Canada - SI_118_April2016_200_MG | ecosystem: Environmental > Aquatic > Marine > Inlet | place: Canada: British... | reverse complement strand
CATTAACTCAAACTTAACTTTTGCATTTGGCTGTTTTTGTGCAAGCTTTGCCAAGTCTAACGAAAACACCGTGCCAATCTTTAGATAGCCACCAATCGTTGGCGCATCTTTTAATAGGATGATAGGCAAACCGTTAGTGGCAATCTCAACACTGCCGTAGCTCATGCCTTCAGAGATCATTTTGTCTTTTTTAATCGCAATAGGCGCACCATCTAGCCGACACCCAGTACGATCATTGGCCTGACTAACACGATAGCTTTGACTAAAAAATAAGGTTTTTTGAGAGTCGCTAAAGATGTCATACTGATAGCTGGGTAACAGCCTTAAAGCAATATCATGATCATAATTAGGAAGATATTGTGGCACCATAAAACGCGCCAATTGACCACTCGAAGGCTGGCAAGACAATACGTCATTTTTGGCTAATTTTGTGCCAATATTTTCACGCAAATTAATTGATCTTGAGCCATACAACACGGGTGTCTCAAACCCTCCTTTAACAGCTAAATAAGTACGTATACCGTGAATGGGTAAATTCCAACTTAATACATCTGATTTCTTAATCTGGATATTGCGCCAAATTGGCGCCAGTTGGCCGTTGATTTTAAAGCCAAGATCGGCACCACAAACGCAAATAAGCATATCATCAAGTGCTTTAAGCTCAACCCCTCCAAACGTAATTTCCAAAACCGCATTGTTAAAGTTATTCTCAAGTAAATAATTAGCCCAACTAAAGGCATGCTCATCCATCACCCCAGACTGACTCATGCCATAAGCGCCATGACACAGACGCCCATAGTCTTGAATGGTGGATAAAAACCCTGGCTTGATAACTTTAAAGCTCATAGTTCGCCACCAAATTTAAGATACTCATTTCGAGTAATTGAATAAAACTTAACCCGATCGCCAGTTTTAAATTTCTCTAAATTTTCAGGCTTGTCGAGTGACAGATCAAGCAAAGTTCTGCCAATGATATTCCATCCACCTGAAGAATCACTAGGATAGACAGCCGTTTGGCTATCGGCTATCCCCACGCTACCTGCAGGAATCTTAATTCTTGGTGTTGCCAAGCGCGGCGCTTGAATGCGAATATCAACCTCGCCCAAAAAAGCAAACACTGGACTAAAGCCAATTGCATGCACCAAATATTCATTTGAGCTATGAAGCTGGATAAACTCATCAAGTGAGATATTTTTTTCAGCCAATAGCCTTTCTAAATCCAATCCTGTTTCAAAACCATAATAAACTGGAATGTGAATCAAGTTTGACTGCTGATTTGAGTCTGAAAACTCAAAACCATCAAGAATGGCTTGCACGTCAGCTGAAAATTTAAAATAGCTAGCTTTGCTCAAATCGTAGCTTACTAAAAGCGAAGTATAAGAGGGTGTTAGATCAATAACAACATCAGAAAACTGATTTTTGAGCGCATTTGCAAAATTTGCGATATTTTTAGGCAGTGAATTATCGATCTTATCACCAAAGTAAATCAGTATCGAGTTTTCCCCTGCTAGAATGATTTTATGCATTTTTAAGCCGTTTTAGCGCCTCGACAGAGGCCTTATTGTCACTATGAAAGCAAATTGTATCAATTTTGAAAGATTTATCATCAGAAAATCGATGATATTGCTTAATAATGGCATCCACACCCTCCAAAACAGCATTTTGCTCACTACGAGGTATCATGTGCACACCGCTATAGGCTCGATCTGCAAAAACTTCATGCAAAAAACCGCCATTATCAATATTGTCGAAATTTTTAAAATGTGCTTCATTGCCCGCTTGTATCACTAAAGATAATTTAGTATCAATTGATTTAATCACTCGGCAAATAACAGCCAAAACCGAGCTTTGGTGTGTCATGTCGTGATACAACGCACCATGTGGCTTAATGTAGTCTAGCGTTGCACCGTGCTGATGACAAAGATTTTGAAAATGAGTCACTTGAGTATGTATCAAATCAAACAATGCCTCATCTGACAAACCTTGGCTAACACGCCCAAAATTTTCTTGGTCATCATAACTAGGATGAGCACCAATTTTAACGTTATTTTCTAGCGCCAGCTCAATCGCGCTAATCATGCTGTGATCATCACCCACATGTCCGCCACAAGCAATATTTGCCATCGCAATAAGCGGCATTACTTGTGTATCTGGATTAGGGCTCAAACACTCCCCAAGGTCACAATTAATCATTAACATAGGTACAAATTATAAAGTAATGAAGAGCTAAAATATGGCAGGATTAATTGGCTACATCGGCGCCTTAGCAGATGATTTATCCGCAGTTGCCGCTAAGGTTTCAGCGGGTGCTATTGATGATATCGCAAATCAAACGGCTAAATCATTATCTAAAACAGCAGGTATCTTGATTGATGATACGGCCACCATTCCGCAATACGTAAGCAATACAGCGGCAAAACGAGAACTGCCGGTTATTTGGAAAATTACCAAAAAATCATTACGCAACAAATCCCTCATGATTCCAATCGCCATACTTATTACTTATTTTGCGCCGTGGATTATGGCGCCAATATTAGTACTAGGCGGCTCATATTTAGCCTATGAGGGCACAGAATCACTTGGTGAGAAATTAGGCTTCATTAAAGAGCATGACCACGCACATGAACACTCTATACCAGACACGCAAGATTTAAGCGCAGCAGAGGATGTAACAGTGAATTCAGCAGTAAGAACGGATACCATTTTATCCATTGAAATTATCGCGCTTACTATTGCATCTGTGGCAACCGAGCCACTCTCAACCCAGCTAGGCGTACTCATCATTGTTAGTTTAATTGCCACCTTTGCTGTTTACGGCATTGTGGGCATGATTATTAAAATGGATGATGTGGGCTTTTATTTAAAAGAAAAGCAAAATAGCCTTTATCAAGGTATCGGATCTTTACTGATCAAAGGCATGCCAAGAGTATTGGCAACTCTAGCTTGGATTGGTATGATTGCGATGCTCATGGTCGGTGGTAGCATCATCATGCACAACATTGATCAACTGCATTTTTTGACATATTTTGGTCGAGAATTGCCATTCTTATTGCCGATTATCATGATGTATGTTGTTACCCCAATTAGCCTTGCTATGACAGTTGGTGTATTAATTATAGCCATTAGAAAACTCAGCCCATTTCAAGCTTAAATCAAAAGCTTGTCACTATATAATAATTATTAATTATCAACTCAAAGATACAGAAATAACATGAATCAAATTAAACAAATGTTCGAACTTCAACAAAAGCTTAATGATGCAACCAACGGCACCATCTGGACCGAAGGTGCTACTAAAGAAGGGCGTCAGATTTCGTGGTTACGCTGTATCTATATGGAGGCTGCTGAGGCAATTGACTCGTTTAATTGGAAGCATTGGAAAGATTTAGAGGCAAAGCCAGACCTTGAAAATGCCAAAGTTGAATTGGTTGATATTTGGCATTTTTTAATGTCTGAAGCCATTCATTTTGGTGATGCGGGTTTTGCTGAAATCTATAACGACATGAAGCCTGAGCGCGACACCGATCCTGAAAAATTAGTTGAGATTTTAGAAAAAATTATAGCCATCTCTGCCAGTGCCAATGTTGATCAATCTCAAAATTCTTTATACCAATTATTTGCATTATTCTTCCAAGCAATCGCACACATGGAAATGGACGTACCAGAACTGTACAAGCGCTATCTGGTGAAAAATCAGCTCAATACATTCAGACAAGACCACGGCTACAAAGATGGCTCTTATGTGAAGATGTGGGGTGAGGTAGAGGATAACGTTATCGCCTTTAAAATCATGGATGAAAATCCCGACCTAACCCCTGAACAGCTCTACGAAAAATTAGAAAGCGCCTACCCAGCATAAAGCAATAATTTTTTAATTATGATCAATACAATTAAAACTGAAATTCAAAAAGTTATTATCGGTCAAGATAATTTGGTTGACAACCTGCTCATCGGTTTAATTACAGGTGGGCATATCCTGGTAGAAAGTGTGCCAGGACTTGCAAAAACCACCGCTATTAATACATTGGCAAAAGCCTTAGGTATTGATTTTAAGCGCATACAATTTACCCCAGACTTACTGCCTAGTGATCTTACAGGCTCTCAAATATACAACCCAAAAAGCGGTGAATTTAGCATCAAGCAAGGGCCAATTTTTACCAACCTTTTGCTGGCTGATGAGATTAATCGTTCGCCTGCCAAAGTACAATCTGCACTGCTTGAGGTTATGGCCGAAAAACAAGTTACCATTGCCAATGAGAGCTTTAAAGTTGATGAGCCATTTTTGGTTATGGCCACACAAAACCCGGTAGAGCAAGAGGGCACATACCAACTACCAGAGGCGCAGCTTGACCGTTTTATGCTAAAAACTGTTCTAGACTATAACACCCCAGATGAAGAGTTAGAAGTGGTTAATCGCGTAGCTGTTAATGGATTTGAGGCGGTTAATCAGGTGGCAAATATAGAAGATATTAGCGCCCTTCGATTGTCATACAAACAGGTTCATATGGATGAGGCGGTCAAACAATACATTATTGAAATTGTATTTGCAACACGCTATCCAGAAAACTATGGTCTGACTGATATCAAAGATCTCATTGAATTTGGCGCAAGCCCGAGAGCCAGTATTGACTTATTCAAAGCCAGCTGTGCTAAAGCGCTCATACGTGGCAATGATTTTGTCACGCCGCTCGATGTGGCAAGCATGGTGACCGAAGTTTTACAGCATCGAATTGTGCTTAGCTATCAAGCTCAAGCAGACAACATTAGTGCAGCTTCGATTATCCAAAAAATACTCAAGGCGATAAAAACACCCTAGACATTACCATGCTAGCTCAAGAGATACTACTACGCGCTAAAAAACATGTTTTTACCAACAAGTCAGCTGGAGAGTTATCAAAAATACGTGGTGAGGGATTAGATTTTTGCGAAATACGCCCGTATGAGGCTGGCGATGACATTCGTAAAATTAATTTCTCGGCCAGTGGTAAAACGGGCGAATTGCAAACCAATATCTTTAATGAGAACAAGCAAATCAATGTGGTGATTTGTATTGCACTATCGAGCAGCTTGCATTTTGGCTCTCAACGGCTTAAAAGTGAGGCCATTGCCGAGATTATTGCCCTTATAGGTTGCTCATCCATTAAACAACAAAACCAGACTCAGCTGGTCTTTTTTGCTGACAAAACTCAATCCTTATTCCAGCTTAACAATACCGGTGATGCGCTTCGAGCTATTGAGGCAATTTTGTCCTGGGATTTATTAAAAACCAAGTTTGATTTTCAAGAACTTAGCCACTACTTACTGCAACAGAAAAAATCAATGGCCTTTATTATTGGCGATTTTTATCATGATCATGACTATTCATTAATTGCACACAAACATCAGGCAAACGCCATAATTGTGCGAGATAAACTCGAGGAAAACCCTAACTTTGGCGCTGAGCTAGATTTAATTAATCCCGAGCATGGAGGCTGTGTTAAAGCAAATATTGGCAAAAAATTGGCTTTAAAGTATCAGACTAAACTGCACAATCAGGATAATAAGCTTTTCTCACATTTTGCCAAGCATCGCATCAATGCTGGCAAACTCTATACTTGTGATAATGCCTTTATCAAGTTAAGCCAAATTCTACGCTCATGAGTCAGTTAAAAGATATCAAGCCAATTGTTACCATTGCCGATGATTCGTTAATCTATTTTTTAGTGGTGGTTTTTATCGTACTGCTAGTCATTACCTGGGCTTATTGGCTAATGTCTAAATCTAGGCGCAATGAAGATAAAAAATTCGCTCTAGAACAATTGCAAAATCTTGATTTTTCAAATAGTAAAATCACCGCATACCACTTTAAAAAGTACGCGCAATACCTATGCAATGATGACAATCAAGCTCAGTTTGAGCAAATCAATCATGAGCTAGAAGCTTATAAATACAAAAAGCAAGTGGGCAGTCTTGATGCGAATTTAATACAAACAATCAAAGGCTTTATTCATGTTTAGCTTTGAATATCCTTATGTTTTGCTACTGCTTGTTTTGGCGGTTGCTTGCGTGTTGTTTTGTAAAGAAAAAAAACGGGCTATTTATTTTCCAAATACTGAGTTGCTTGGCAGTTTAACTAGATCTAGACAGTGGTTACTCAACACACTAAGACTGGCCATTCTTAGCTTGTTAATCATCGGCCTATCAAGTCCGATCAAAACTCAGCAAATCATATTGGACAACTCAAAAGGTCATGAAATATCCTTGATTTTAGACGCCTCCGGCTCTATGGCGCATCTAGACAAATTTAGAATTGTTAAAGCCATTATGGTTGACTTTATCTCAAAACGAAAAACTGACAAAATAGCGCTGAGTGTTTTTGCAGATTTTGCTTATACGGTTGTACCGCTAACTTATGACAAAAAAAGCGTTATCAAAATGCTGAGTAATATCGAAATTGGTGTTGCGGGTAAGCGCAAAACCGCACTGTATGAGGCGTTATTCTTAAGTTCAAAACTATTTAATAATTCTAAATCCAAGGAGAGAATTGCCATCTTGTTAACCGATGGCAAGGATAATACAAATAGTGTCCCTCTCGAGATGGCCATTGAGCGTGCTAAAGAAAACAAGATCAAGGTTTACACTGTTGCCGTGGGTGATCAGCGTGACTATAACGTCGATATTTTGTCGCACATTGCTAATAGCACAGGTGCCAAATTCTTCTCAGCAAATAGTCAAAAAAGCATTGAAGATATTTACAAGCAAATTAACCAGCTGGAAAAAAGTGAGATCAATATCAACAAATATGAAAAAAAAATCTACTATTTTCATTACCCACTTAGCCTAGCTTTGATATTTTTGTGGATTTATTTTTGGCGGAAAAATACATGGAATTTGAACAAATAGCGCCGCTATATTTAGCCATTCCTGTGTCCTTTCTATGGTTTTTTATTCATAGCAAGAATAGTCATATTGAAGACTTATTCTCAGCAGAAGTGCTGAACAAAATCAGCCTTAATAATCATAAAATATCGACCAAAACACGCTTAAGGCTACTACTATTAAGCATGTTGCTAATTTTATTAGCACTTAGCAGACCAACACTTGAAGCTGGAGAGATAAAGCTAAACAAACAACTTAGTGACGTGGTGATTGCTATTGATATGTCAAAATCCATGCTTGCAAACGACATCTACCCAAACCGCTTTGAATTTGCCAAAAACAAACTACTAGCAAGCCTTGATAATATTGAAAACACTCGTCTGGCAATTTTAGGATTTGCCAATCAGGCATTTTTAATATCGCCACTAACAGATGATTTAAATAGTCTTAAATTTCTAATTAAAAATCTACGCTTAGACAGCATCAGCCTCACCGGAACCAGTGTAGCTAACATTCTAAACTCAGCCAATGACTTGTTTGACAATAGCAGCAACAAGCAATTATTATTATTGACCGATGGTGGTGATAGTAACAATTTTGAAGATGAAATTGACTATGCAATCGACAATAATATACAGGTGTTTGTATTTGACATCTCCTCCGAACGTGGCAGTAGTATTCAAACTGAAACAGGCAGTTTGAAAGATACTCATGGCAATCTGGTGATTGTTAAGGAGAATCTAGAGATTAAAAATCTGACTAAAAAAACCCAGGGAGATTACCTAAAGTACACGCTAAACAAGCATGATTTGTCAGTATTTATCAACCACTTTAAACAACATTCAAGCAGTAAAAAAACAAGCATAATTCAAAAACGTCAATTATTCTACTACCCCTTGTTACTTGCGCTGTTTTTGCTGTTTTTTGCTTTTTTCTCATTACCGAAAAAATCATGAAATTTCTATTGTTACTACTACTATCAATTAACACACAAGCCGGACTGTTTGACTTTGTTAGCATTCATCAAGCTAATAAAGCCTATGAAGATCAAAATTATCAACTTGCAGGGGATAAATTTAGCAAAATAAACAATGATGCTGCGCTATTAAATCAGGCGAATAGCCTATATAAACAAGGCTTATATAAACAATCGCTAGAAAAATACCAAGATATTAAGCAAACAGATTTAACCTTTGATCGTTTATATAATTCTGGCAATGCATATGCCAAATCAGGCAAAATCAATGAAGCGATTGAAAGCTACCAGGAAGCACTAACAATCAAAAAAGATGAAGACGCCTTATTTAACCTAGAGCTACTCAAAAAACAAAAAAGAAAGCGTAAAAAAAATAACAAAGATAAAAACAAGAAAAATAACAAACAGAAGAAAAATTCTCAAAAAAATAAAACCAAAGAAAAGCCAAAAAACAAGCAACAACAAAGAAAGAAACTCAATACAATCAAACAACAACGCTGGGAAAAATCACTCAATAAAGAACTTAGAACACTTATGATTCCTCTAACCAAACAACATGATAAAAATGCACAAAATCCTTGGTAGTCTGCTCTTATTGATTAGTGCACCTGTACTCAGCCTTAGTACAGCAAGCGTCAATCAATCGTGGTTTTATCCAGGCGATCAAGTGGTTTTAACCATTAGTTCAAATGGCAATAATATTATCTTTCCTAGTATTCAAGCAATTGAAGAAAATCCTGTTTTATATACGAGTAATGCTCAAAAAATTAGCATTATAAATAACCAGCGCTCCAGGCAAAGTAGCAAATCATTTGTTATTAAACCCCATGAAAGCTTAACCATACCCGCCTACACAGTTATGGTAGATGGTAGCGAGCAAACCACTCAACCAATTGAAATCACCCTTAAACAACCCACTCAAACCAAAGCTGGGGATGATCACATCTTAGAAATTGAAACAAACAAACAAACGATGTTTTTAGGAGATGAGCTCGAACTGAAAGTGACCTTTAAAGAGAGAAAGTCACCCTCAATGGGCGATCAAGTCAGTATTATCATGCCAGAAGTTAAAGGCTTGCTGTTCATAAAAAAACCCAAGTCTAATCAAACTACTGATGAAGATTACAACATTCATACATTAATTTATCGAGTCAGTGCTGATGACTTTGGCAATTTTACCATTCCAAGTGTGGTGGCCAATATCGCTAAGCGTAGTAACAATGTCTTTGGCGGATTTTCCTCACTAGGCCAGACTGATCGAATTAAAAAAATACACTCCAATTCACTAACTCTAAAGGTTAAGCCACTGCCAGAGGCGCTTAGAATATTTGGCAATCTAAAGATAAAAGCCAACATTGACAAAGCCAATATCAAGCAAGGACAGGCACTCAACCTAACCATTACAATCTATGGTCAGGGTAATTTTGAAGATATTGAAAAATACCATCTTGACATTGAAAATACTACTGTTTATAGCGACGAATCTGAATTTAGCTACAACCAATGGCAACAAAAATTTGCCATTGTTGCAGATCAAAATTTCACCATTCCAAGCTTTACACTAGACTATTTTGACAAAAATACTCAACGCAAAAAGAGCGTTACCACCCAGTCTATTGACGTTCAAGTTGAGGGCGCTCAAGCTGTGCAAAAGATCGCCAACAAGACAGTTAAAAAGACAGTAAACATGGCTGGCAATTTACCGGCTAACAATTTAAAATACATCTATCTGTTGCTAGGTGTTGTTATTGGCGGACTTATCAGCACCTTGCTTATCTGGTTTAAACATAAAAAGCCAAATACAGACAAAAATTTAACCAATCAAATCAAGCTTGCTAGGGGCGATAAAGCTTTGTTTAACTTGCTTTTGCCACTGAATATGGCTGAGTTAGCTGAGATATTACAACAATTAGAGGCGAATATTTATAAAAACGCCCAGCACAAAATTAGGAAAAAGGATATTATCAATGTCATCAAATCTGAACGTAAAACTCACTGAATACAGCCATGGACAAGGTTGTGGATGTAAGATCTCGCCTAAAGTTTTAGACACCATTCTAGAGTCATCACTCACAGATATTAACGATCAAAATTTATTGGTGGGCAACGCTTCTCGTGATGATGCTGCAGTTTATGATTTAGGCAATGGCGAAGCCATTATCTCTACCACTGACTTCTTTATGCCAATTGTTGACGACCCTTATACCTTTGGTCGTATTGCAGCCACTAACGCCATTAGTGATGTTTATGCCATGGGTGGCTCGCCCATTATGGCCATTGCAATTTTTGGCTGGCCGCTAGACAAACTACCACCCGAAGTTGGTCAACAAGTTATTGAAGGCGGGCGCAGCGTTTGTATTGAAGCAGGTATTTCTCTGGCAGGGGGGCATAGTATTGATGCACCAGAACCTATTTTTGGCTTGGCGGTTACTGGCAGGGTGGCAATCAAACATCTTAAAGAAAATTCAAAAGCACAAGTGGGTGACAAAATCTATCTAACCAAACCTTTAGGTATTGGTATTTTGACCACAGCGCAAAAACAAAAGAAAATCACCAAAGAGGATGAAACTCGAGCTATTGATACTATGTGTGAGCTGAATGATATTGGCGCCAAACTGGCAAAAATTGACGGTGTCAACGCCATTACTGATGTAACTGGGTTTGGCCTAGGTGGGCACTTGGTTGAGGTCTGTCAAGGCTCTAAAGTCTCTGCAACTATTGATTATCAAAAAGTACCAATTTTACCAAATATTAAAGATTATCTAGCTGACGGGTGCTCTCCAGGTGGCGCTCAAAGAAATTTTGATAGCTATGGGCACCACCTAAGCTCAATGAGTAGCGAAGTGCAATCTATCATTTGTGACCCGCAAACCAGTGGTGGTTTACTCATTATGGTTAATCATAAAGCCCAAACTGAATTTGAAAATACCATGCGCTCAGCAGGATTTACACTTGAGGCGATTGGCGAGATCATTGCCCAGAAACAAACCACGGTTAAAATCAATGCCTAAGACGCTGACTCAAATTGAAGATTTTCATACTTTAATCGTCAACCAAACTCCTTTATTTGATACACGTGCACCCATTGAATTCGCACAAGGCGCCTTTCCCAATACACAAAGCCTACCACTAATGAGCGATGAGCAACGCGAGCAGGTTGGTACGTGTTATAAAAACAAAGGCCAGGAGCAAGCCATTCAGCTTGGCCATGAATTAGTGCAAGGCGAGATTAAACAAGAGCGAGTTGATGCATGGCTTAAATTTATAAAAAATAATCCGAATGGTGCGTTATATTGCTTTCGTGGCGGTTTGCGTAGTCAAATCACACAGCAATGGATCTTTGAAGCCTCAGGCATTGACTATCCACGCCTAAAAGGGGGATACAAAGCGTTACGTCGATATTTAATCGATGAAACTGAGCGCATCATGAATCAAGTATCCCCTATTGTTATTGGTGGCCAAACAGGCTGCGGCAAAACTTTACTGCTCGAGCATATTAAACCCATGATTGATTTGGAAGGATTGGCCAACCATCGAGGCTCTGCATTTGGCAACACAACTACCGCTCAACCCACCCAAATTGCCTTTGAAAATGCATTGGCTAGCGAACTGATTAAAAAGCAAAATTATTCTCATTTGGTGTTTGAGGATGAGGGTGCTAATGTGGGTACAGTACACATTCCAGATTGTGTCAAAAACAAAACCTCACAGGCAGATTTGATCTTGCTTGATGCGACAACAGAGGAGCGCATTCAAGTAAGCATGGACGCCTATGTAATCAACATGTGTCAAAACTTTCTCGCCCAAGATCACATCAATGGTTTTAATAATTTTTCTAGTTATTGGCTAAGAAGTTTAGAAAAAATTCAAAAAAGATTGGGGCTTGAGCGCTATAAAGTAATGAAACTGAAAGTCGAGAAGGCTTTAGAGATACATCAAAATACCAATAGCTTTGATGGGTTCATCCCTGTGGTTGAATCATTATTGGTTGATTATTACGATCCAATGTACAGCTATCAAATTCAAAAGAAATTAAATCGAGTTGTCTTTAAAGGGAATCAATCAGAGGTGCTTGACTATCTCAACAGTCTGTCAATTTCTTGAGGTAATTTTAATATCAGTAATAGGCTTGGCTTGGCATGCCAGAATCTCACCTTGGGACAAAGGCACTAGACTCTCTTGATGTATCACATCCCCCTTTAGTAGTTGCAATACACAAGAGCCACAATGCCCTTGGCGACACGAATAATTAACCAGCACATTGTGCTCTTCGAGCTCCGTTAAAATCGACTGCTCGCCATACACATAGAGCGATTCGGTTTTACCATTAACATTCTCAACATCAATTTTAAACATACAATCAAACTACAGTTCAAATTCTCCAAAATCAGAATCTGATTCATCCAATGTGTTATCGATCGCACTCACTAAATACGAGGTGATTTCCGTCTCTTGAGGGGCAACTTGAACATTATCAGAATCAAGCCAATGATTAATCCATGGCAATGGATTGGTGCGCTCCTCAAATAGAGGCTTAAGGCCAATGGCGCTCATACGAATATTGGTAATATATTCAAGATACTGTTTTAAAATTTCAGCGTTAAGACCAATCATAGATCCATCTCTAAACAAGTATTCAGCCCAATTTTTTTCTTGTTCACAAGCCTCCTTAAACATTGTTATCACTTCTTCTTCGCACTCGGCAGCAATAGTAGCCATCTCCGGATCGTCCTTACCATCACAAATAAGGTTAATCATATGTTGAGTGCCAGTTAAATGCAACGCTTCATCTCGAGCAATCATCTTGATAATCTTGGCATTTCCCTCCATCACTTTGCGCTCAGCAAAAGCAAATGAACAAGCAAACGATACATAAAAACGAACCGCTTCTAAGATATTAACCGACATAATGGTTAAGTACAGTTTGCGCTTTAGGCATCTGAGATCAATCGTAGTTTGCTCGCCATTTAAGTCATGCGTGCCCGCACCATGAAGCAAATATGCTTGTGAACACTTGATTAGCTCATCATAATGTTTAGAGACACTCTCAGCACGCTCAATAATCTGCTCGGTTTTCATAATGTCATCAAATACTGCGCCTGGTTCATTCACAATGGCGCGAATAATATGCGTATAAGAGCGTGAGTGGATAGTCTCAGAAAAACTCCAAGTTTCAATCCAATTCTCTAGCTCCGGCAAAGAGACAATTGGCAAAAAAGCAATATTAGGGCTACGACCCTGCACCGAATCTAATAGAATTTGATACTGTAAATTAGATAAGAAAATATGCTTTTCATTAGGTAATAGTTTTGCAAAATCCATCTTATCTTTAGAGACATCAATCTCCTCAGGGCGCCAGAAAAATGACAGTTGTTTTTCAGTCAGTTTTTCAAACATTTCAAACTTTTGCTTATCAAAGCGCGCCACGTTAACCGAATCACCAAAAAACATTGGCTGGGTTAAAGTATTGACAATTTTTTTACTAAAAATAGAATATGACATAATTAATTCCTAAATACTTTACAACTTGCAAACGCCATCAGCACAGGCGTTATCATCTTCTTTTTCAAGCATATCATCACCGCCACCATCACGTGTTGTATGATAGTAAAGTGTTTTAACACCGTACTTGTAAGCCTTTAAAAGATCCATTAAGAACAATTTCATTGGCACTCGATTGCCACTAAATTGAGCAGGGTCATAATGAGTATTGGTACTAATCGATTGATCAACAAATTTTTGCATAATGCCACATAACTGCAAATAACCTTCGTTATCTTTAATATCCCAAAGTAGTTCGTACTTATCCTTAAGCGCTTCATAATCGGGCACAATCTGCTTTAAGATGCCGTCTTTAGATTGCTTAACTGATACAAACCCTCTTGGTGGTTCGATACCGTTAGTTGAGTTAGAGATTTGTGAAGAGCTTTCACACGGCATCAGCGCAGTAAGTGTTGAATTTCGTAACCCCGTTGCTTTAATATCCTGGCGCAACTGCTCCCAATCTAGCTTCAACTCACAATCACAAAAGCCGTCTACATCTTTCTTATAAGTGTCGATTGGCATAATGCCTTGCGCATAGTGCGTTTCATTAAAAGAAGGGCAAGCGCCTTTTTCATTGGCAAGAATATTAGATGCCTTAAGCGAGTAATATTGCAAAGCCTCAAAGGTATCGTGAACCATATTATTACCCGATCCATCAGAATATTTAGCATTATTTTTTGCCAGGTAATAAGCCAGGTTAGTGACACCAATACCTAAAGTTCGGCGGTTCATACTGGCAATCTCTGCTGCCTTAAGCGGATAATCTTGGTAATCTAATAGTGAGTCTAAAGCGCGTACAATGATGTCGGTAATATCCTCTAGCTCATCGATAGAGTCTAATGCGCCTAAATTTACTGCTGATAGTGTACACAAAGCCACCTCACCATTTTCGTCTTGAACCGAATGTAAAGGTTTAGTTGGTAGGGTGATTTCCATACAAAGGTTAGACTGACGCACTGGCGCAACTTTTGGATCAAAAGCACCATGGGTATTGCAATGATCAACATTTTGCAAGTAAATACGCCCGGTATTGGCACGCTCTTGCATAAATTTGGCAAATAAATCTCTGGCCTTAATTGTCTCTTTGCGAATGGAATCATCCTGCTCATACATTTCATATAGACGCTTAAACTCAGCCTGATCTTCAAAAAAGGAGTCGTACAAACCTGGTACGTCGTGCGGAGAAAATAAAGTAATATCTCCATCCGCTAAAAAGCGCTGATACATCATGCCATTAAATTGCACGCCATAGTCCAAGTGACGAATACGATTTTCATCTGTGCCTGTATTATTCTTTAACACTAATAAGCTTTCAACTTCTAAATGCCACAAGGGATAGAAAAGGGTGGCTGCACCGCCACGAACACCACCTTGAGAACAAGACTTAACAGCCGTGTGAAAATGTTTATAAAAAGGAATACAACCTGTGTGGGTTGCCTCACCATTACGAATTGGGCTGCCAATTGCTCTAATCCTGCCCGCATTAACGCCAATACCGGCACGCTGAGAAACATACTTAACAATCGCACCTGCTGCTGCACTAATGGAATCAAGATCATCATCCGCTTCAATCAGTACGCATGATGAAAACTGGCGCGTTGGCGTACGCACACCCGCCATAATTGGCGTTGGCAGTGAAATTTTAAAGTTTGAAACGCCGTCATAAAAACGCTTAACAATAGACATTCTAGCTTTTGCTTCATACTCCTGGAATAGACACATACCCACCAACATATAAAGCTGTTGAGGTGATTCATAAATATCGCCCGTCACTCGATTTTGCACCAAGTACTTACCTTCAAGCTGTTTAACCGCAGCGTATGAAAACTTCATATCACGCCAATGATCAATATACTCATCCAGCTCCTGGATTTCAGTTTGCGTGTATTTATTTAAAATGTCTTGGTCATAAATACCCAAATCAGTAAACTTTTTAATATGATCAAAAAGGGCAGGTGGCGTGAAAGATTTAAAGGCTTTTTTACGCAAATGAAAAATAGCCAATCGAGCTGCTAAATATTGATAATCTGGCACTTCTGTTGAAATTAAATCAGCAGCTGATTTAATAATGGTTTCATGAATATCTTCGGTCTTAATTCCGTCAAAAAAAGCCAGCTGAGCGTTGATCTCAACTTGACTCACACTTACCCCTTTTAGGTCTTGTGAAGCCCAATGCACAACCCGATGGATTTTCTCCATATCGATCAGCTCTTGCTGGCCGTTGCGCTTAGTGACTTTAATATTTTGGTTCATTTGCTCCCCCGAGTATGAAACACTACATATAGTGTTCGTAAAAGATAACTGCAACTAAATATAGTGTGTTTTGGGTTTTTTTGCAAGAGGCAAAAGTCTCAAAAAATGCTCTAAATAGCCAAACTCATTGGTGCAAAAGGGATTGCGAGATTAAAAAAAAATAAAATAATTTTTAGTCATTTTTGCTAAAAAATATCATTAATTTATGATGTGATAATATTACTTTTTTATAATAAAAAGCGCAAAGCCTGATGTGACAATAACATCAAAAATAATTAGCTAAAAATTCAACAAAAACAAGCTTGTTTTCTCTAAAAACTGACTAAATTGGTGAGGCAATTAATTGGGACTCATTCAAACCATTTTCAAGTAGAAATTCACCTAGATAAATTAACACTTCTGCCGGCGCTGAAATATAGACTTCTGATTGATTAACCATATCATGATCCAGCGAATCATAAATTTGTTTGGCGACTTTATGACAATCATTTTCGTTTGATCGATCAAACTCACAAGCAACGGTTTGATAATGATAGTCATCCATCACCGCATGCCAAGATTGTGCATGATTATCAAAATAGGGCGCAGGGTCGCTAGCAGGATAGGCCCAATAAAAAGTCATTGGATTTGACATTTCCAATGAAAAAGCATGCTCAACTAAGCTTCTAATAGGCGCAAAGCCGCCATCCCATGCAATAAATACCATGGGCTTAGTAGATGTCTCTTTAAGTACAAACACCCCCTTAGGACCAGTAAGGTCAAGCTTACTCTTGTCTTTAATCTGTTTAGAAAAAACCAATTGAGAAAATTTATTAGCTTTAATATTTCTAATATGAAATTCAAGCTCCATACCATGGCAAGGGCAAGAAGCAATAGGATAACGAGAAACCACACCCTTGAAGCTTAACTCAACATCCTGGCCTGCCATAAACTGCAGGGTTTTAGATCTAGGCGTGCGCACACTAACAATGGCCATATCATCACTAACAAAATGAATATTTTTAATTTTGATTTGAATCTCTTGGACAGGAATTGAGCGTACATCGCCAATCAAATCAACTTCAAGTTCAAGCTCAGAACCTGGTGCATGACAGCACATTAAAAATTCCTGATTATCCAGCTCATCAGCACTTAGTGCGTAATCATGGTGCTTAATTTTTTTGATATCACCGTTAATAAGCCTAGCCTTGCACACCCCACAAGTGCCATTGCTACACTCATAACGCATTGCCAAACCATGACGCAAACCACCTTCAAGAATTGAATTGTGCTCTGGACATTCAAAATTTTGCTTATTTTTATTTAGCTGAACATTAAAAATCTGATTAGACATATTTGCCATTATAAAGCGTAAGTACTACAATAGTAGTTGAACAGGGGAAGATGGGGATATCGCACATGATCAAATTTAAGGCGCTAATATTATTACTATTAAGTAGCACTCTAATGGCGAATTATTCCAACCCTTATGTTAATCAACTTCTAGAGTCTGATAATGAACCCGAGGGGGTTGTATTTGAGCTAATTGAAAGTGATAAAAAAACTTGGAAATGGGCCGCACCCATGATTAAAGACCTAAAGATACAGTTGAAAGAAAAATATCCAAATATAGAGATTGCTGTCGTGTCTCATGGTCGTGAACAATTTCAACTCTTGAAAAGTAGAGTGAAAAGCCAACAAAAAGCAATAGCTATCTTAGAGGGTCTTGTGCAACAAGAAAATATTGACTTACACGTTTGTGGCGCACATTCTTCATGGTTCGGTATAAACCCAGATGGCTATATTGATATTGTTGATGTTGCTGTTAGTGGCCCTGCCAAGATTAATGATTATATCAATTTAGGCTATCAGCCTATTCAACTGCACAAGCCTAATAATTACTCACCATCTGAATAATAAAAAACAACATTATCACTTTAAAAATAAAGTTGAATCAGAAACCTAAAATACCATCAAATTTCAAGGTTTCTTTGGCCACAATATTGGCTCATATTTCTTTCACAAATCAAATATCTATTTTTAGCAGCTAAAATGAGACTCAATTATCAAGCTAGCCTGATATTAAAAAAACCTGTGAATACTGCTGTAATAGGGGGTAAATCAACTCCTTGAATTCAAAAATTAAGTACAACACTATTAGCATTAACAGTTAAAACTTTCTACATCATATTATGAATTTCTATCATTATTATTTTTACCACCTCCATATTCTCAATCATCCTGGGGGTACAATAGAATGAAAAAAATCTCTTAATACAAAAAAAATATCAAAAAAATGAAAGAAGAATATTTAGTACATCCGGCAAATCTTAATTATTTAGACGATGATTTAACTGATATAAATAATCGTTTTATAAATTACGGCAAAAATAATTTTAACCAAAATGGTAAAAATTACACTGCAAATAGTAATACAGATAAATACCATCAAAAGCAACAGTCTGTTCTACAATTAATTAACGCTTATCGATTTACTGGACATCTTTTTGCCAATCTTGATCCCTTGGGTAGGGCAAACAGTAATATTACTACATTTGATTTAAATACCGAAAGCTACGGACTCACAAGTGATGATCTAAACACAGAGTTTGAAACAGGCTCTTTTTTTGGCTTAAATAAAACCACGTTAAAAAACATTATAAGTCAGCTAAAAAAGACCTACGTATCAACCATGGGCTTTGATTACATGCATATGGTTAACGTTGAAGAAAAAAGATATTTACAAGAAATAATAGAAAAAGACTACCCTGGGTTTGATTTAACAAAGGAGAAGAAAAAGTGGGTATTAGAGCAGCTTAGTGCAGCAGAAACTTTTGAAAAATTTCTACACAATAAATATACTGGGCAAAAAAGATTCTCCTTAGAAGGCGGGGAGAGCACTATCGTCGTTCTCAACCAAATCATTAATCATTGTAATGACAACTATAAAACCAAACAAATATCTTTGGGCATGGCTCATCGTGGCCGACTCAATGTTTTGGTTAATGTTTTTGGCAAAAAAGTAGACCAGTTATTTAAAGAATTTAATAACGATTTTGACTTATCAGAAGACCAAACTGGAGATGTTAAGTATCACTTGGGTTTCTCTTCTGACATTAACGTAAGTGGTGGAAAAATTCATGCATCCCTTGCTTTTAATCCATCACACCTAGAGATTGTAAACCCTGTGGTAGAGGGGTATTCTCGCTACCACCAAGAAGTGATCGGTGATAGTGATGGCTCGCAAGTTGTGCCTATACTCATCCATGGTGATGCTGCACTTATTGGCCAAGGCGTGGTAATGGAAACCCTTAACATGTCGCAGTCAAAAGGGTATAGAACTCATGGCACAATACATATAGTGATCAACAATCAAATTGGCTTTACCACCAGCAATCAGAACGATGCCCGCTCTACACTGCACTGCACAGACATCGCTAAGATGATTAATGCGCCAATTATTCATGTCAATGCGGAAGACTTAGAGTCTGTTGTTTTTGCAACAAACTTGGCAATTGATTATAAGATGAAGTTTAAAAAAGATGTAGTGATTGACTTAGTATGCTATCGTCGCAATGGGCACAATGAAGCTGACGAGCCATCGGTTACTCAGCCAGATATGTACAAACGAATACGCGCCCTTAAAACCACAAGACAAAGTTATGCTGATAAATTAATTTCACAAGGTGTTATTAATAAAAATGATGCAGATGACATAGTCAATAGTTATTACAACAGGCTTAAAAAAGGTGAGTCGGTCGTATCGACAAGTAAAGGTACAGGAGAAAATGTCTGGGATAAGTTTAAAAATAAAACTTGGCAAGATCCCTACACCTCTTCACTCAGCAAAGAAAATATTGAAAAACTAAGCGACAAAATACTAAAAATTCCAAAAGATTTTGAACTTCATCCTATTGTTAAAAAAACCCTAGATACTAGAAAGAAAATGGCCTATGGAGAAACTCCTATGGACTGGGGTTGTGCAGAAAATCTAGCGTACGCCTCTTTGGCAAATGATGGCTTTTCTATCAGGCTTTCTGGGCAAGATTCTGGCAGGGGTACGTTTTTCCATCGTCATGCAGTTTTGCACAACCAAAAAAGAATCGAATCTTACACCCCGCTTCAGCATATAAGCAAAAAACAAGGGGCGGTTACCGTTGTGGATTCAGTACTATCAGAAGTGGCTGTTCTTGGCTTTGAATATGGATACTCTAGCACGGCCCCCAATTCATTAACAATTTGGGAGGCGCAATTTGGAGATTTTGCCAACGGCGCTCAAGTTGTAATCGATCAATTTATCTCATCTGCTGAGGTGAAATGGGGGCGTCTGTCAGGGCTTGTTATGATGCTTCCTCACGCGCTTGAGGGTGCTGGACCAGAGCATTCATCCGGACGCATAGAAAGATTTTTACAACTTTGCTCTCGCTACAATATGCAAGTTTGTGTACCAACAAGTGCATCACAAATCTTTCATTTATTAAGAAGACAGATGCTACGCGACTACCGCAAGCCACTTATTATATTTACACCAAAAAGCTTACTGAGAAACCCTCTAGCAAACTCTCCTATTGAGAAATTTACCAGCGGGAGTTTTAAAACCATAATAGGCGAGCAATATGAAGAAATTGTTAAACAAAAAGTAAAAAGAATCGTTATTTGTAGTGGAAAAATTTTTTACGAATTGTTAACCAGAAGAACAGAGGAAAAAATTACAGATGTTGCAATCATCAGAATTGAGCAGCTGTATCCTTTTTCAAGAGACGATCTAAGTAAAGAGCTAAAAGTATTTAAAAACGCTAAGGAGCTTATATGGTGTCAAGAGGAGCCAATCAACCAAGGCGCATGGTACACCAGCAGACATCAATTTAATAATTGCGCTAAAGCTCACAACTTAACTATAAATGCAGTCGCCAGAAACGCCTCTGCAGCTTCTGCAGAAGGCAATATGAAACTACATAAAATTAACCAAAATATAATTATAGAACAAGCGTTAGGCTTGCAAGAAGTAAGCGAGGAGCAATAAAATGAAAGAAATAAAAGTACCCGTTTTTCCAGAATCCATTACAGATGCTGTTGTAGTAGAAATCAATAAAAATGTTGGCGATGAAGTAATGACTGGCGACACTGTGTTTTCTCTAGAAACTGATAAAGTCGTATTAGATGTGGTGAGTGAAGAAAGCGGAGTCATTACAAAAATTTCTGTCAAAAATGGCGATACTGTAATAGAAAGTCAGCTACTTGCAGAACTTGAGATTAAAGATATTAGCGTCAACAAAAAGGAAGCTGCAGTGGCAGAAGACAACAAAACCCCTCAAACAAGCCCTGCTGTAAGACAAGCCTTAATAGACAACGATTTATCAAAAGAAGATGTGATTGGCTCTGGCAAAAACAACCGCATACTAAAAGAAGATGTTACAAGCCACAAAAGCAGCACCACAACCCCAGTAGAAGACACTCCTATGAGAGCTGGAGAAAGGCTAGAAGAAAGAGTACCAATGAGTAGAATGCGCCAAACTATCGCCAAAAGGCTTCTGGATGCAACCAACCAAAGTGCAATGCTAACTACCTTTAATGAAGTAGACATGACAAGTATTATGTCTATGCGCAAAAAACACCAAGAAAAATTTGTAAGTGAACACGGTGTTAAATTAGGCTTTATGTCTTTGTTTGTCAAAGCAGCCACAAACGCCCTTAAGAAATTCCCTGCAGTTAACTCATTTATTGATGGAGATGACATTGTGTATCACGGCTATTGTGATATCAGTGTTGCTGTATCAACAGACAGAGGCTTGGTTGTGCCTGTTTTAAAAGATACTCAAGAATTATCGCTTGCAGATGTTGAAAACAAAATTATTGATTTTTCAACAAGAGCTAAATCTGGAAAATTAGAATTATCAGAAATAAGCGGTGGAACATTCACCATTACCAATGGCGGTACTTTTGGTAGCCTCATGTCAACTCCAATTATCAACCCGCCGCAAAGTGCGGTTTTGGGTATGCATAACATCCAAAAAAGAGCGGTTGTGATAGACAATGAAATTGTCATTAGAGATATGATGTATTTAGCGCTATCTTATGATCATCGTATTATTGATGGTAAAGATGCTGTAATGTTCTTGAGTCATATTAAAGACACAATAGAAGATCCAACTCGCATAGTTTTAGATTTATAACTTTAGGCAATAATATGAACTACGATATCATAATTATAGGTGGTGGACCTGGTGGTTATGTGAGCGCCATACGCGCCGCACAATTAGGTTTTAAAGTTGGGTGTATTGATAAATGGATTGACAAAAACAACAACCCATCTTTAGGCGGGACTTGTTTAAATGTTGGCTGTATTCCATCAAAAGCTCTGCTTGAAAGTTCTCATTTATTTAAAAACATACAAAATAGTGAGCATCTAGGCATCAAAGCCAACGCCAAAATTGATGTAAAGAAAATGCTGGCCAACAAAGATAAAATAGTGGGTGAGCTCACCGGTGGCATAGCATCACTCTTTAAAGCAAACAACATCACCTGGCTACAAGGCACAGGAAAACTGCTTAAAAACAAACAAGTGTCATTCATAGATGGCAAAAATAATGAAGAAATTCTCACTGCTAAAAACATTGTTTTAGCAACTGGATCAGTGTCTGTCATACCCCCTAATATGAAGCTTGGCAAGAGAGTTATAGATTCAGAAGGCGCTCTTGATTTGGACAAAATCCCAAAGAAGCTATGCGTTATAGGAGCGGGTGCTATTGGTTTAGAGCTAGGAAGCGTATGGAGAAGGCTTGGTAGTGAAGTTGTTATCTTAGAGCGAGATGGATTTTTGACAACAGCAGATAGCAAAGTGTCTAGAACCTCTGCTTCGTATTTTAAAAAACAAGGATTAAACATTTTTACCGGGGCTGAAGTTATCAGTGTCAGTGAAACCAGTAAATTTGCAACGGTTAAGTATAAAAAAGCGCAAGAAGAAATAACAGAAAAATTTGATAATGTTATTGTTGCAGTAGGAAGAAAACCTTATCTGGAAGGGTGCATAGACAAAGATTCCGGTGTCAAAATTAATGATAGTGGCAGGGTTGAAGTGGATGACTTCTGTCAAACAAATGTAGAGGGTGTATATGCAATTGGCGATATTGTTAAAGGCCCAATGCTTGCCCATAAAGCATCAGAAGAAGGGGTTGTAGTTGCACAGAGAATTGCTGGACAAAAGAGCCAAATAAACCATGACTTAGTGCCTATGGTTATTTATACGCATCCAGAAATTGCATGGGTTGGTAAAACTGAAAAAGATCTAAAAACAAGTGGGGTTGACTATAAAGTTGGAGAGTTTAGCTTTATGGCAAATGGCCGTGCAAAAAGTGCAAGTGAAACTGACGGCTTCGTTAAAGTACTTGCAGATAGCAATACTGACAGAATATTAGGCATGCATATCGTTGGACACAATGCATCAGAACTAATTGCAAATGGAGTAATAACCATGGAATTTGAAGGCACAAGTGAAGATCTATCAAGGATGATTTTTGCTCATCCAACCTTGTCTGAGAGTATTCATGAGGCAGCACTTGCAGTAGACAAAAGAGCAATACACACCATTAACAAAAAGTAGGTAATATGAATTTACACGAATATCAAGCAAAAGATTTATTTAGAAGTTTTAATATACCTTGCTCCACTGGTACAACTATTACAAAAACACATGAAATAGCAGATGCCATAAAACAACTCAAAGGAAATAAGTGGATTATTAAAGCTCAGGTTCATGCTGGAGGCAGGGGTAAAGCTGGAGGTGTTAAGCTTATAGAGTCTGTTGATGAAGCGCAAGAGTTTACAGAAAGCCTTTTAGGTAAAAACCTTGTGACCTATCAAACAGATAAAAATGGGCAACAAGTAAACACCATCTTAATAGAAGAAGTCTGCAATATATCTAGTGAGTTCTATTTAAGTATGCTTGTCGATAGGGGCAGTGAAAGCATTGCAATCATCTCATCAACTGAAGGTGGCATGGAAATTGAAGAGGTGTCAAGAAACACCCCTGAGAAAATCATTACTACAAGAATAAATCCTGCAATTGGCATTATGCCTTATCAAGTAAGAAAAATATTTACCACGCTTGGGCTAGAAGGAAAAGACCTGTATAGAGAATTACAATCCATGCTTGTAAATATGATAACAATGTTTAAGCAAAACGACTTATCACTCCTTGAGGTAAACCCTTTAGTTTTAACCAAAGAAAACAATTTACTATGTCTTGATGGCAAGGTTTCAGTAGATAGTAATGCACTTTATAGACAAAAAGAATTAGAGAAAAAGCACGACCTTACTCAAGAAGATGAAAGGGAAATAGACGCTGAAAGCTTTGAGCTTAACTATGTTGCGCTTGATGGCAATGTTGGTTGCATGGTAAATGGTGCAGGACTTGCTATGGCAACCATGGATCTTATCAAGCTACATGGCGGAGACCCTGCAAACTTTCTAGATGTTGGTGGTGGCGCAACAGTTGAAAGGGTTACTAAAGCTTTGGAAATAATCCTATCCGATAAAAACGTTAAAAGTATTTTGATTAACATCTTTGGCGGTATTGTACGTTGCGATATTATTGCTGACGGCATAATTGAGGCGCTCAAGAAGATTCAAACTGATGTTAAGTTTGTTGTGCGCTTAGAAGGCAATAACGCCGAACTTGGGCTGAAAAAATTAGAAGATGAAGATTTAGATATATTGGTTGCAAAAGACCTTACAAAAGCAACCAAACTTGCAATTGAAAGCGCTGCGTTATAGGAATAAAAATGAGCATATTAATTAATAAAGACACAAAAGTTATTTGCCAAGGCTTTACTGGAGCGCAAGGCACATTTCACTCAACTCAAGCAATAGAATACGGCACAAGAATGGTAGGCGGGGTAACACCAGGTAAAGGTGGCACAACCCACCTTGACTTGCCAGTATTTAATAGCGTTGAGGAAGCGGTTAATGACACAGGTGCAAATGCTAGTGTTATTTATGTTCCCGCTCCTTTTTGCAAAGATAGTATTATTGAAGCAGCAGATTCTGGAATTGAGCTTATAGTTTGCATCACCGAAGGTATTGCAGTTATGGATATGATAGAAGTAAAAGCCGCTCTTAGATATAACAATGCCAGAATGATTGGCCCAAATTGCCCGGGCATCATAACACCAGGGGAATGCAAGATTGGAATTATGCCTGGAGATATTCACAAAAAAGGCTCTGTTGGCATCGTATCTCGCTCTGGAACTTTGACTTATGAAGCGGTTAATCAATCCACTATTGCAGGACTCGGGCAAAGCACTTGTGTTGGCATTGGAGGAGATCCTATTGCCGGGACAAGTTTTATTGACACACTAGATATGTTTGAAAAAGATAGTGAAACAAAGTCTATTATCATGGTTGGTGAAATCGGCGGAACTGCAGAAGAAGAAGCGGCAGAGTTTATTCAAAACAATGTCACAAAGCCAGTTGTTGCATACATTGCTGGAGTGAGCGCACCAAAAGGCAAAAGAATGGGGCACGCTGGGGCGATCATCACAAGTGGTGGTGGCACAGCAGAAAGCAAATACAACGCGCTTGAAAAAGCCGGTGTAAGAACCGTTAAGTCAATTGCAGAACTAGGTGAAGCGATAAAATCAGTGTATTAACTTTAGATTATTGCCAAGGGGTGAGTTGTTAGTTGTTACTTTATCGGGAACTTTAAAGTCGCCACAGCACCATCTTCCATAAAGCGATTCTTTAGGCTGACTGTGCCATTATGAAGGTTCATAATCTTTTTTACAAATCTAAGCCCTAGGCCGTTACCACGCTTACCTGTATCAGGTCTTGAAGAAGAAAAGAAGCGTCTAAATATTTGCTTTCTGGCGTGCTCTGGCACACCTTTTCCTTGATCGTATACTTGGATAATTACGTGCGTATTTGACTCACTAACCTTAATGCCAATTATTGAGTTTATCGGGGTGAAATCAATGGCATTATCAACAATATTGGCTAACGCTTGCTCAACAAGAAGCTTCTCAGCTTTAATCGTAAATTTACGTTCAATCGTGTATTGAACATTAATCCCTCTTCGAGTGATATTACCTTTGCGACTAGGAGATTGAACAACATCTTTAATTAGAGTTTTAACGTCAATTTTTTCAATATTTTCCAGCTGATCTCTACGCTCAATGCGAGACAAGTTAAGTAGGCGATTAACCAGCATGTCCATCCTCTTATTGGCATCAAGAATATTATTAACAAAGTGTTCACGCTGAGCACTACTCATCGGCATTAGTAAGTTCTCAGCAGTAGCTTTAATGCCTGTAATTGGTGTTCTTAGCTCATGTGCCATGGTGTTGATGTATTCTTCTACATATTCTCGACCTTCAAGATCAACACGCAATTTTTCAATCGCTCGAGCTAATTCTGAAAACTCGACTTGGCGAATCTTGGGTGCTACAGCATTTTCCCCCTTGGACAGGGCGGTGGTGTATTTAACCAATTTGCCAGTACCTCTAGACACTACAAAACTTGCACCTGCTCCAAATAATAATGAAACCAGAAATAGATAGATGGCATATTCTTCAATATGTTTTTTCTGCTCCATGATGTAAGGCTTAAGATCAGCAGTCGGCTTGATGGTGGTTAGTACGCCAAATATCTCTTTATTGTGATAAATTGGCGCTGACACATACATGGCCTTTTGCTCTGGGCTAGGATTCTTAATAGAAGGGTCAATTGCACTTGAGCGCTTGCCATATCTACCTCTTAATGTGTCGTAGACATCATTCCATAGAGAGTAATCTTTACCTTTGCGAATACCAGTTGAATCGTAAATAACAATGCCATTTTTATTGGTTATATAGACTTGAAGGTTAGGATTATTTTTAGTAACTGAATAAATTTTGGCATTTAGCTCTCGATTAAGATAGCTATCAACTAAGTTATGCATTTTGTCAGTATTGATATGGCCATCTATAATATTTTCACCTGCCACTTGAGCTAAGAGATTTGCCGTATCAACCATAACATCTTCAGCAGCTTCATCAATACCTTTAGTGACACGTAAAGACACCTTGTCAGTAACAAACCAAACAATGGCACTGGTAATAACAAAGTAGGTGATAAACAGCTTAACGCCAATGGTTAGTTTCATAATGTTAAAGAGTATCCCAGGCCTTTGTGGTTTTTGATATGCTCATTATCTACATCAATCTTGTTTAGCGCCATCCTGATGTGTCTAACATGGGTTACGATTGTGTTTTCACCAGCGCCTGTTGGCCTGTCGTGCATGATGTTAAGCAGGTGCTCTTTTGAATGAATTCGGTTTGGCTTTTCTATTAGATGCATTAGGATTTTGCACTCGGCTCTAGTAAGGCCTACAACCTCTCCATGAAACAGGATTTGGTGAAGATCTTTATTGATTTCAAATATTTGCTCAGAAGGCGTATCTTGAATTACTATAGACGCTTCAGGTTGAACTTTAACATGTCTCAGTTGTGCACGGATTCGAGCAATTAATACACGGTTGTTAAACGGCTTAGTAACGTAATCATCAGCACCTAAACCCTCAAGGCCTAATACAATATCCTCATCTGCACCTCTAGCGGTAATAATAATCACAGGTATTTCTGAGGTTTTCCTAATCTTGCGTAAAACATCAAAGCCACTAATATCTGGCAAGCCGATATCTAGTAACACTAAATCGATATTAGCCTCATCTAATTGCTTAAGCGCATCATTGCCCATCTCGCACCAATTGACTGTAAATGAGTCATTTTCTAATGAAAAAGTAATGCCTTCAGCAATTATTTTGTCATCTTCAACTAGGAGAATATTGGGCATGGCAGGGCTGTATATTTTGTTCAGATAGTGCGTATTGTAAATTATAAATAAGTAGCTTAAAAGCAACTTCATTCAAACTTCATTAACTCTACATTTTTAAAACATTGTGGATTCATTTTCAAGGGCCATACTGTGCTCATTGTTTTTAGTTAATTGGATCTTAGATATGCGCAAAAACCTCCTCCTTGTTATGTTGTTGTCAACAGGTGTTATGGCTGAGTCTACGGTTTACGTGGGTGATCAGGTCAAAATACCAATGCGCGCTAACGATACGATTGCTAAAGACAATGTTATCAATCAGCTTAATATTAATACACCAGTCACCTTGATTAAAAAACAAGCTAATGGCTGGAGTCAGATTAAGCATGATGGCAAACAAGGCTTTATGATTTCAAGATATTTAACGGATAAAAAGCCAACTAATGAATTGGCTAGCAAGCTACAAACCAAACTAGATCAAAAGAATAGAATTTATAAAATTAAGTATAAATTGGCAGAAGATTTGAGAAAACAAATTGAGACCCATGAAACTGAAATATCAAGACTTAATATTGAAATTCTAAATAATAATTCACAATCACTAGAGCTTAACAAATTACAAAATAAGTTGTTTGATCTAGATGAGATAAATACAGACCTATCTGCACAAGTTAGCTCTCTGCAATCTATTAATAGTTCACTACACACAACTGACTTTTTAACCATCATCAGTGCCGTTACCTTGTTTTTAGGGTTTGGCGTTGGCATGGGTATGAGTAGGGCGGGCAGCAGCAGAAACAGCAAGATGTACACACTATAGATTTTTAACGAACCTCAACCAACTATTAATTCCTCCCTTTTTGTTAATAGTTGAGGTACTTTCTACCGCTAATGGTTACTCCTCTTTCCATTAGCGGTAGTTTTTTTATTCAAGGATGATAAATGAGAAAAATTGTCAAACAAAGACACTGGTCACAATCAAATGTATTCCCTGTATTTCAGATAAATTTTCCAGCACAAAATCAAGATTTTGTCGTGTTGGAGGGTCATTCAAACGATACATTGTTATTTGGCCCAGGAAGATCATCGGACAGCTATCTTCCGGGTGATTGCTCTACCGTTGTTATTCATGCTAATCATCATTTTACTTTCTTACAAAACATCAACCTTAATGACCAGGTTATCTTGAGCGATCAAATGGGTATGGAATACCAATATTGCGTACTCGATGTTAGCATTATGGACATCGATCAAGAGCAGATTAAAGTTTCTAATATCGATGAACTAAAGCTTGTTACCCCTTGGCCGTTTGATGGATTTACTAAAGACAACACACTGCGCTACATTGTTACCGCTAGAAAGTATGAAACCTATCAAAACTAAATCCAACAATAAAGTAAAGCTATTCAGAATGATGGACATGGATATTACTGAGCAACAATTCAAACAAGCTAAAGCTTGGTATAAAAGCGCCAAACACACTAATATCCACTCACTTAAAAAATCTTAAATATTCCACTCTAATAGATCATAATGATCTTTATAATATAATAATATAATAATTCAATCAAATAATAGGAAAAAAATATGAAAAAGCACATATTAGCAATATCAGTAGCAACTATTTTATCAATCACAAATGTTTCAGCAGAGACACAAGGGTTTAAAAACCTTGAGCACTTAGGTGGCACTATTGGCGGTGTTATTGATGATGGCTTTAAAGGAATAGTAAATACTGTAATAGCTATTGGTGACTTACCAGAAGACACAAGAGTTTGGACAGTAGGACAGGTTGAAGAGTTAAAAGATAAAATCTGTGAAAAGCCTATAACAATTACTAAAGAGGTTCCAGTTGAGAAAATTGTTTATGTTGACAGAGAAATCATCCAAAAAGTTTATATCAAGCCAAAAGAAAGAAACTGCACCACCAAGCGTCAATCAGATCGTTTTGGCAATGTTGACGAGGTGATTAGCTGCACTGAATGGCAATAATCCTAGTAATTAAAGAATAAATCAAAGGCCGCATAAGCGGTCTTTTTTTTATCTTCATAAACAAACCATTCAAACCACATTCAAGCTTCACCTTCGTTTTAGATAATAACAGCTTTCAAATAATCGGAAGTCATTATGTCATACATCAAGCCCATTGGTGCAGTTGCTACACTCGTTGCTCTAGCTAGCCTCACTTATTCGCACTTTATTCAAGCAGATATATCATTTGCACAGAAGCCAGTTAGAGCCCCAGTTTCTTCACCGACACTTAATCCTATTAATGAAGTTGAGTTCGGATCGATTATCTACACACTAGGTGACAAATCTAAGTTTACTCAAATGGCATTAGACACCGAGGTGCAGATGGATGTCACAGGTACGATTAATAGGGTGAAGCTTGAGCAAAGCTTTACCAATCCATCAAATGATTGGGTAGAGGGTGTGTATGTGTTTCCACTACCAACAGACTCAGCCGTTGATCATCTAACTATGTATGTGGGCAATAAAACCATTGAAGGGCAAATAAAGGAGCGCAAAGAAGCTAAGAAGATTTATGACAAAGCTAAAAAGGCTGGCAAGAAAGCTTCACTAGTTGAGCAGCAGCGTCCTAATATATTTACCACTAAAGTGGCCAACATCGGCCCAGGTGAAACCATCAAAATTGCCATTGAATATCAGCAGGCTGTTAAGCTTGATCATGACAAATTCTCTATTAGATTCCCGATGACCATTGGGGAAAGATACATTCCTGGCAAGCCTATATCAACTCCAAAGAATACTTTGGGCACGGCTCGTAATACACACCGTGTTAAAGACGCTTCTAAAATAACCCCATCAATCAGTAGCAATGTTCACAGACCTGTTAGCATCGCTATTAACCTTAAAGCAGGATTTAATACATCTAGTATTAATGCAAGTTATCACGACATTAATATTATCAATATTGATAAGCTAACTAAACATATCACTCTGGATAATACTAAGGGCAATAACCAAGCCGATCGTGATTTTGAATTGGTATGGCAAGCAAACAATTCTTTAACACCTGAACTGGCTTTATTTACCCAGCAAAAGGGCAATGATCATTATCTAATGCTCATGGCAACCCCGCCAGCAGATAAAGTGTTTAAGCAATCAAACACCCCAAGAGAGCTTATCTTTGTTATTGATTCATCAGGCTCTATGCTCGGATCATCTATGCTACAAGCATCAAAAGCATTGGTTCAGGCAATCAATAGACTTAAACCAACTGACAGGTTTAATATTATTGATTTTGACTCAGGCTTTGACCCACTCTTTGATAGCGCCATGCCTGCCATTAATATGAACAAGAAGCATGGTGTTCGTTTTGCTAATGCTTTAAGTGCTGATGGTGGCACAGAGCCACTTGAGGCGATTAAATATGCTTTTGATTCAAGAGAATCTAGTGCTGATAACTACCTACGCCAAATCATCTTTTTAACTGATGGACAGGTGGGCAATGAAGATGAGATATTCCGTGTCGTTCGTCAAAATATTGATGAAGACCGTCTGTTTACAATTGGTATCGGATCTGCACCAAACTCTCATCTAATGACTACTTTGTCTGAATACGGTAAAGGCACTTATACTTTCATTGGTAATATCGATGAAGTAGAAACTAAAATGCTGGAGCTATTTGACAAGCTTGAATCTCCAGCAATGACAAATATTAATATCAACTTCCCGATGGATATTAATGCTGAGCAAGCATTAGGATCCATCTCTGATTTATACAAAGGTGAGGTGATCACAGCAGTTTACAAACTCAACGCCATCCCTAGCAAGCTCAGTATTAGTGGCGATACCGCTAATGGCATATTCACCAAAGATATTGATATTAGCGCCAATAACAACACAACTGGCATTGATGTGCTTTGGGCAAGACGCAAAATCGAGCAAATGATGCATCAATACCGAGCGCAAAATAGACGCATTGATCGAGACAAGGTGCAAGCCGATATCACCAATATTGCGCTTGAGCATCATCTGGTCTCAAAATTTACCTCATTAGTTGCAGTTGACATAACACCGTCAAAACCGAGCAATCAAGCCACAACCACCCAAGTGGTTGCTAATAAGGTTAAAGCCGCTAAAACAGCGACCAATGCACAGCTATGGATGATGCTAGGGCTTGCTCTTATTCTATTGTCAGTTGTTACTCGCTCTAGGAAAACATCATGAATAAATCAATACTACTGGCAATTATCGGCATTAGTACTTTTGCTTACGGCGCCTACATGCCGATTAAAGCTGAAGCTGCCCAATATATGATTCAATCAGCCTGGAATGTTGCTAACAAAACAGGCTATCAAGTAAAACCCTGGAACTGGATGGATTCACACCCTGTCATAAGGCTTAAATCAGCCAAGCACAATCAAGATTTAATCGTGCTTGAGGGAGACACGGGCAACGTGCTTGCCTTTGGCCCTGGGCGCAATATTGAATCAAGACATCCGGGGAGAGCGGGTACAACAATCATATCAGCTCATCGAGATACGCACTTTGATTTTTTAGAAGATGTTGCAATAGGTGATCAATTTGAAGTGGATTCAATCTATACCAAACAAAACTACCAATACCAAGTAAGCACCATAAAAATAATTGATTCTGACAAAGTAGATATAAATATTAGCAGCAACCAAGCAGAGCTCAAATTAGTAACTTGTTATCCGTTTAACGCAGTAGTTGCAGGAGGGTCGCTTAGATATGTGGTGACTGCAAACTTAGTGCAAAAATCATAACATGGCCTGGCTTGATATTTAGCCAGATTATCGTTATTATGTTGGCTATATTTTATGTTGATTTAGGCAGGGGTGAATGATGGATTCAGAGGTTTCAAAAGTAGAGGTTACAGACATTAAAATGCCATTTTTATCAATGGTGTGGTTTATGGTTAAGTGGGCAATTGCCTCTATTCCAGCAATTATCATTTTATGGCTGTTATTTGTTATGTTTGGTGGGTTAATCGGTGGATTGACACACATTTAGCTTTCAACAAACTTCAGTAATAAAACATTCAATCTTCATTTTTAGTTAGCATTTATTTTTGATAATAGTGGCTTTTAATCTAAAAGGTCGTTATGAAAAATACACTCGCACTAATTGTCTTAATTGCATGCATCTGGATTCCGGAGTTATCAGCCCAGTTCTACCCAATTGAGGGCTGGATGAAAGAACCAATATCTAATACCTTTGTAACACTATACGTCCTAATGTTTTTTGTATTAATACTTAACTTAACAAAAACAACAAAGATTGAAAAATAGCAACAAATTATGTATCAATTAAACACTTAACTTGAGTAAGATTAACCAACCATTTGGAGAGCAATGAAATTATTAATCTCACTTTTTATAACACTAACAATATCTGTGTCACATGCTGGATTCTCGGAAGGTCTAGATGCAATGCAAAAAGGTGATTATAAAACATCTATTTTTAATTTTAAGCAAGCACTTGAAGAAGAGGATATGGAATCTTTTAAACCTATGCTAACAAGATATTTAGCAATGGCTTATTATTATGCACCAGAAGGTATAGATGATGATTATAAACTAGCCTTTAAACACTATTTGGCAGCTTCTGAAAAGTTTGATTCTGGTGTTATGTTAAGACTTGGAGATATGCATTATGTCGGACGTGGCGTTAAGCAAGATTATGTTCAGGCAAGACAGTACCTTGAAAAATCAATTAAGTATAAAGAGAGTATAAGTGCCTTATGGCTTTTAGGAAAAATTCACCTACATGGGTATGGTATCGAGCAAGACTTTGATATAGCAAAAGATTATTTTGAAAGGGCTGATGCAATTGACAGTGCGAACTCTCAATTTGAGCTTGGACATATGTACGAATATGGAAAAGGTACATCCATAAACATCCCCAGGGCTCTGGCTTATTATGAAAAAGCCATTCAAAAAGGTGATACAGATGCCCAATATAAGGCCGACGTCCTATCTGGCAAGATAGCTAGTCAGGATCGCAATGTAGATTTTGAAAAAGCGCTTGATTACACATACGGATTTACCGTTCAAGTGGATTTTGATAAAGCAATTGAGTATTACCAAAAATCTGCCGATAAAGGCGACGCAACCTCTTTGTATAACATTGGCTTTGTAATTGGACTTACATCACCAACTAAGCAAGAAAAGCTTGAAACCGAGTACTATAAAAGAGCAGCAGAGTTGGGTAACATTTACGCACAGACAGCCTTATCAGATCGATACTATCTTGGATTAGGGGTTGATATTGATAAGGCTAAATCTTTATACTGGGACACCCAAGCCGCACTTCAGGGCAATGTAAATTCAATGAAGGATATTGCCTTACAACATTATCTAGGAAAAGGCACTAGTAAAAATTATCATGAAGCAATTTATTGGTATCAAAAAGCAGTAGATCAAGGCGATAAAGAATCATTATTTGATCTTGCAGAAATGCATAAAAATGGAGAGGGTTTTGATAAAAATACAGATAAAGCTGTTGAATTATTTATCAAAGCTGCTGAGCTTGGTTATGCCGAAGCTCAAGACAAATTAGCCAAATACTATCTAAGAGCCATATATGTAAAACGTGATTATAAAAAATCATTATATTGGGCCAACAAGGCTGCAGACCAAGGCGTAGCGCAAGCTTATAACACACTAGCATATTTGTACATTACTGGAAAAGACGTAGTTGAAATCAATGCAGAGAAAGCTTTTGAATATTACAACAAAGCAGCCGATTTGGGCAATGTTAAAGCAATAACTAATCTTGCTAAGCATTACTTGGCCGGCCTAGGCGTTAAGAAGGACAAGCCCAAGGCGTTCAAATTATTTAAAAAAGCAGCCGATTTGGGCAATGCTGCATCACAGCATCAAATGGGTATTTTTTATGAGTTTGGTATAGTAGTACAAAAGGATCTAAAAAAAGCAAAAGAGTGGTACGTCAAAGCAATTAACCAAAACTACAAAAAATCTCAAATGGCCTTAGCCTCTATGTACTATTATGGCGATAAAGACACCAATGCGAAAAAGAACTATAAAAAAGCAGCCGAATGGTATCGCACCGCCGCTAAAAACGACAAAGAAAATGAAGAGGATAAACTTATAGACGTAAAGATTTCAAGCTCAGGCTCTGG
>Ga0233431_1001774_pt1 | contig 34548 bp, 24 predicted proteins | sample SI_118_April2016_FD_179867 | JGI IMG/M metagenome (GOLD analysis project Ga0233431, IMG submission 179867) | Seawater microbial communities from Saanich Inlet, British Columbia, Canada - SI_118_April2016_200_MG | ecosystem: Environmental > Aquatic > Marine > Inlet | place: Canada: British... | reverse complement strand
CAGCACATGATGAAGAAGTCTGTTTTTTTTATCATATAAGAAGTTGTAATTTAAAGATTCAAATATGTAACAATAAGCCTATTTTCTACCTGATCAAACAAATCCCCCACAAAACGTTAGACTCAGTTCCAACTGTTCAATTATTAAGTTTGTTACTTTTTCATAGATATCGTTGTTTGTTCTTTTTTTATATTTTATCTCTGTATTAGATTGGGCTTCCTCGGTTTTGGCTGTCTTTTTTTGAGATTGAGAATTGTCTTTTAAATTATTCATTTTACATATTCCTTGGTTTAAGATTTTTTCCCTTTAACTGAGTTGGTATTTCCGCCTAAAGCCGATTGGTGAGCGATTTTGACTGATTAGCAAAAATGGGTTCAATTAATGATGACAGCTCCGCTGGGTAGAGGTAGTAAAATAAATTATGAAATAATTTATTTTACTAAATTGGATTCATTTTCTGCAAGGCAAACGAAACCATGAAAGCAAGGAAATACCAAATTAGTTGAAGAGGAAAAATTGACATGGATATAATGACTATATTTATTGACTGTTCATCAAAAAAAGATAGGTAAAACCGAAATTTACATAAAAAAGGTTGTAGGGAAATTCTTCCCTTTCCAAAAAATTAATTGGCTGTAGGCAGTCAATTAATTCACATGACGGCAAGTGGAAAAATTATACTCAAACTGATTGAAAATGTTTGATTGGCTATTGAATTTTTTAAAAATCGGCTATTATATTTTTATATGAAGATTCAATTATCAGAAATAGCAAAAAATAGACTTGAAAGACAGCATAAAAAAGAAAAGAACAGTAAAGTAGCTGACCGCATAAAATCTATCTTGCTGCCCTCGGAAGGCTGGAGCAATAAACAAATAGCTCAGGCTCTTAGAATTCATGAGAACACAGTTTCTAATCACATTGATGGCTATGAGTCTAAAAATAAACTCAAGAACGAAAGTGGGGCGGTTCAAGTAGTCATCTTTCAAATGAAGATGCCTCAGAGCTTATTAAGCATTTAGAAGCGTAAGCGTAAAGACGAGCCCATCTATTAATCTTCTATAAAAGTTATAAATTTTGATTTTCTAATAATATAAAACAGGATGAAATCAAAATGCTTGATTACAATTCGAAGAGTGTAAAACGTTGGCAATCTATCGTAGATGACTTCAATAATTCTAAACTTCGTCCTAAAGAATACTGTGGGCAACATAATTTATCTCACAAAACACTTTACAATTCGCGGTATAAATTTAATCAAGAGAATAACTCTAAAAATCCATCTGACAAATTTATAACTGTTAGTTTTGAGAAAGAAGATGAGAGATTGTCTGAAGATATTTTCAGCAGTCCTTCCGGAATACATATTAAATAGAAAAATAAACTTGAAATTGATATAGACAAACGGTTTGATGAAAGTTCTTTTATTAGAATGATCAAATTATTTGATAAGATATCATGTTGATTTTAAGTAATAATTGTGTATATCTGCATCTACAATCTGTGCACATGCTAAAGAGCTTCGAAGGTCTCAGTGCTATAGTGCAGAGAGAATTCCCAGGCAAATTAGATACAGGATCGTATTTTGTTTTTCTTAATAAGTAGAGTATGATAAAAATACTGTGTTAGGATAAAGATGGTTTTATAATATTTTATAAGCGTCTTGAAAAAGGTGAATTCATCGTTTCCTCTAATGGCAAAACAGAACTTATCAGAAGAGAATTTCTAATGCTCTTTGAAGGGATACAACCGAGACATTTAAACCGACGTTTTGTCCTCAAGTAAGCCCATTATTGAGTGTAATTTTCCCGATTTGTGCTATATTAATTTATGCAAAATTCAACAGAAAAGATAGCAGAATTAACCTGTCAAATTAATGTAAAAGATCAGCAGATACTAGATCATAAGAGCCGAATAACTTCTTTAGAAGAACAGCTTAAATGGTTTAAAAATCAGATATTCGGCATTAAATCAGAGAAACTTATTGATGTTGCCAGAGAGAATCCGTTACTTCCTGGCTTGGAAGCAGAAGACGAAATTATAGTAGAATCTGATGAAGATAAAAAGCATGTAGAATATGATCGCAAAGGAAAAAATAGAAGAAAAGGAACATGCACTCTTGAACACCCGGATGATATCCCGGTAGAGAGAATTATAAAAGATAAAACTCACAATTTGAGTCAGTTTTGGTATATGATTTAATTTATAGTGAAAGTGCATTCAATTATATTCTTGTCAATGGTATTGTTGAATGGCTTGGAGTAAGGCCTTTAAGAGATACTATTTAAAAGTCAGTAGGAAATGCTATTTGTGATGAAATATTAAGAGGCAGCAATAATCCTCATGGTGATCTTATTTATAATAAAAGTACGAATCAATTAAAAATCATTGATTTTTAATCTCGGTAAGATAATATGATAGTCAAATATATGTATGATTAATATTAATAAAGACTTAATAATTTTATGAATGGATCCAAAATTGCTATTATTGGTACATCTTTTAGGCTACCTGGAGATATAAATGATGATAAAACGCTCTGGAAAGCTTTAATTAATGAAAAAGATTTAGTCACTGAAATTAGCCACGACAGATTTGATACATCTAGATTTATTCATAAAAGAGAAAATAGAGAAGGCAGGTCATATACATTCAGTGCTGGAGTTATGTCAAACTATGACTGTTTTGACTCAAAGTTTTTTAATATGTCTAAAAAAGAGATCCTTGCAATAGATCCCCAGCATAGAATGTTACTTGAAATTAGCTGGGAAGCTATCGAAAATGCATGTATTGATCCTATTCATTTATCAGGAAGTAAATGTGGGGTTTTTGTTGGTATATCAAATGTAGATAGAACCTTTGAAGCTACAAATGACTTGGCAAGTATGGGGCCTTACTCTATGACGGGAAATGCAGTCAGCATAGCATCAAATAGAATTTCTTATTTTTATAATTTTAAAGGACCAAGCCTCTCTGTAGACACAGCCTGTTCCTCTTCTTTGACTGCTTTACACCTTGCATGTGCCAGCATTAAATCAGGAGAAATCGATAGTGCCCTTGTGGGAGGAGTAAACCTACTTTTACATCCCATGCCATTTGTTGGCTTTTCTAAAGCCCATATGTTATCTCCTGAAGGTAGGTGCAAGAGTTTTAGCAATTCAGCCAAAGGGTATGTAAGATCTGAAGGTTGTATAGTTTTTATGCTAAAAAAGCTCACTCAGGCTATTGACGATGGTGATGATATTAAGGCTGTAATTTTAAATACAGGAATGAATAATGATGGAAAAACAAACGGGCTTCCAATGCCTAGTGTCGACGGTCAGTATTCTTTACTTAAAAGTGTTTACAATGAAATAAACTTAGATCCATCTAATGTTGACTATATTGAAGCTCATGGAACAGGAACTGGGATTGGTGATCCTATAGAAACTGAGGCAATATCAAAAGCAATAGCTTCTAAAAAAAACAATAAACTTCCTATTGGCTCTATCAAAAGTAATATTGGACACTTAGAACCGGCTTCAGGATTGGCTGGGCTCTTAAAAGCAATTTTATGTATAGAAAATAAAATTGTTCCCCCTACTATACATTGTAAAAAACTCAATCCTGATATTGACTTTGATAAGTTGAATATTGAAGTAGTAAATACTCCGTACAAATTAAGAAATGATGGAGATGCTACTATTATTGGTGTCAGTTCTTTTGGATTCGGGGGAACCAATGTTCATGCTGTTATTTCGGAGTATATAGATAAGAAGACTGTCAAAGAATCGAATACTGTTTTACCTGCTGCACTATGCCCTCTTTTTTTTGCAGCAAATAGTGTGACGTCTCTTAAAAATATGGCTTCCATATATTCAGAATTTATTCAGAAAAATAAACATAAATATTATGATATTGCTTACAACTCTTTTTATAATAGATCCAGCTATAAATTTTTTGCTGTAGCATATGCTGATAGTTTAGAAGAAATTACTACAGACTTAAAATTATTTTGCGAAACAAATTCAAGTTCAGAACCTGTACCTAATGTTGCAACTGGAGAAAGAATAAACTCTATTGAGAAACAAGCTTTAGTATTTTCAGGCAACGGTACCCAATGGTATGGCATGGGAAGAACTATTTATGCAAATAAAGAAATAAAAACTTACTTAGATAAGATAGATAAAATATACAAAAAGTTATCAGGGATTTCTATCCTGGACTTAATGCTTTACAGTGATAAAAACTCAATTTATGAAGATACAGATATTGCACAGCCTGCACTTTTTATGATTCAATATGCTGTAACTCAATTTTTGATATCTAAAGGCTTAGAATTTTGTTCGGTCATTGGACATAGTGTTGGAGAAGTTTCAGCTGCATGGGCATGCGGTGCTCTATCCCTGGAAAATGCTGCATTCCTGATCTATTGTAGAAGTAAGGTGCAGGCTAAAACTAAATATTTAGGTAAAATGTGTGCCTTAGGCTTAAATATTGAAGATGTTAAATCTCTCATTGATAAATTAGATTTGACAAATTTAATCACAATAGCTGGTATTAACAGCCCAGAGCTTGTCACTCTTTCTGGTGACAGTAACTCTATTTTTACGATTATAAATTATTGTAAGTCTAATGAAATTTATAACCACTTGCTCGATTTGGAGTATCCTTTTCATAGTCATTATATGGATTGTATGAAAAATGAATTTTTCAAAATTACTAATAATTTACTAAATCCTAAAAAAACAAAGTATAAGTTTATATCTACTGTCTATGGTAAAGAAATAGAGACTAAAGATCTCAATAAAGAATACTGGTGGAAAAATCTTCGTGAACCTGTTGAATTTAATAAGGGAGTAGATAGCCTGCTTATTGATTCCCATTCTGCATTTATAGAAATAGGTCCGTCTCCAATTTTATTACGTTCAATTAGAAAATGCTCAGAAAAGTTTGGTAAAAATAGTATAGTTATGAATATACTGGATAAGGATTCTGATAACCTTTTTGATATAGATAACGCTTTATATAGGTTATGGGGAATGGGCTATAATTGGAATACTAAGAAATTGCTTCCTTTTAAAGCAGAAAATATAGTTTTGCCAAAATACTGTTGGGATAATGAAAAGTATCCTTTAATACCAACAGTAGAGAGTACAAGTATTAGTCAAATTAAAAAAGAACATCCATTGCTTGGATGGAGGATTTCTAATGATTTAACTATCTGGGAAAATCATATTGATGCAGTTAATTGTAATAATCTGAAAGACCATATTGTAACTGGATCAGTTATCTTTCCGTTTGCCGGCTTTATAGAAATGGCTGTTGCTGCTAGCTATTTGACTTATAAATTTGAGTTTAGTGGAATCGAAAATATTCAGGTTATAGCCCCACTAGTTTTAGAAGAAAAAATCACATTGCAAATGCAGTTTAGGCTTGAAGAAAACGGGCAATTTAAAATTTATACTAAACCAAGGCTTACCGATAATATCTGGACTCTTCATGTTAGTGGAAAAATAACAACAAAAGAATATTACGATAAAATCGATAAGTTAGGTTCAGAAAATAGACTAAAAGATATTTTTGAAAAAGTAAAGGGATGTGAACATTACCAAATTTGCAGAAATGTAGGACTTGAGTACGGCAAATCGTTTCAGCTTGTAGATGAGCTGCAAGTATATGAAAATGATGTTATAGTTACTCTTGCCAATGGAAATCAAGGTGGAAAATATTTATTTGATCCAGCTTATCTTGATGGTGTTGTTCAATCAATAATTCCATTATTCACTAACAAACAGATTAAAAATAGCTGGGATGTATTTGCATATTTACCATTGAGTGTAGATAAAATAAAATTTTTAAATACTTCTAATAAAATAAAAAATGCACAATTAAAAATTAAATCTTTTACTAGAACCTCAGCCGTTTTAGATATTAATATTTATGATTTTGATAATAAAGTAATTATGACATTAGAAAATGCAAGATCGAGTATGGCTGATTTATTTCATGTATCTAAAATTAATAAGTATTATGAATATCTGCCTTTACTTATTGCAGCACATGATAATACAAATGTATCTAAAAAAGTAGAGGCATTTATTAAAACATTTAAACATGAAGTTGATGAAAAATTATTTGAAATTTATTCTATTCTTGAGCAACTGACTATTTTAAATATTATCAATGCCTTAAAAAAGATTTTTGAGAACAGTGAAATAGAAATAAAACTGTATGATAAAAACGAGTACACAAGGCTACATTGGGCAATAAATATACTTATTGAACAGGAGTACCTACTTGAGATATGTGAAGGAGTATATAGTTGGAATAATAGTATTGAATTACTAAATTATGAAGAAGTTTTTAATTTACTTGTCGCAGACTATCGTAACTCTCTACCATTGGCACTGCATATAGGAAGAATGGGATTTCATATGGATAAGGTGTTGCTGGGAGATTGTGATTATAACAATATTATATCTATAAAAAGTGGTTTATATGACGAATTAACTAAAAAGTCTATAACAACATTACCCTTGAGGATGGCTTTTAAAAGATATCTCGATAAAATAATTGACTCACTAGAAAATTATGAAAAATTAAATATTCTCGAGGTAGGTAGTGGTATATTCTCTGAATATTTATTAGATAATAAAACAAAATCAATAAATTATAAGCTAATTACATTTAATAATTTGGTTGCCGGCAAAATGGATGCAGAGGTTATGTCCGTCAATACTGACGACGATTTGGACTTTACAGAGAGCTATATTGAGTACGATTTAATCTTATGTTCAGATATTAGTTTTTTTGAAAATATTTCAAATGTATTAAATAATATAAAAAAAATACTTAGTAAAAATGGTGTTGTTTTAATAAATGAAAGTAACCCTTGTTTGCTTGAATACTTTATTAATGGCCTAAAACCCGCTAATTATAATTCCTTTTTTAAATCAAAAAAATTTATCGGCATGCGGGAAAAAGAGGCAATCGTAAATATTTTTACTCAAAGTGGTTTTAGCAACTTTGGAATGTCTGAAGATTTTGAATCATCTGATATCGGTAGATTTACTTTAATATTTAAAAAATCAGAAAATGAAAACCAGATTGGAACTGATATAGCTTTGTCTGATGATAAGGTAATATTTTTTCATAAAGAAAATGACAGCAAAGCAACATCAATACTAAAGAAACTTAGGCACCATTATGGAAGCATAGAGGCATATAACAGTTATAGTTTAGATAAAAAAATTGACCTTAAAAATATTAAACATATTTATGTCGTTGTACATGACACTATTGCAATGGAAGATCTAACAGTAGATATGTTTATTATTGACCTTGTCAAACAAATTTCTTATATTGGAAAAAAAGAAAGAGTCAATTTATTAATACTCACTTCAGGTGGAGCATTGTGTAATGACAATAGTAGTATTATCAGAATAAGAAATCCAAAGCATGCCTCAATATGGGCGTTGACAAGAGGCATAAGTAATGAATATGATCAGGTTATTGCTGCTAAACTTATTGATATTCAGAGTTCTAAAATTGATAAGAACACATTTATTAAAATTATTAATAATAAGATTGAAGAAGAAGTTATCATTACAGAAAAAGCACATTATAGCTTAAAATTAATTCAATATGAAAACAGTGCTGAAATAAATCAAAGACAAGTTGTTAAATTAAAATTGAGTAAGCAGGGCTCTTTGAATAATTTACAGTGGGAATCAGAAGCACCTGTTGAATGCTTACAGAAGAATGAAGTCGCTATTAGGCCACGAGCTGCAGGAGTGAACTTTAGGGATATAATGTATACACTTGGTGTAATTCCTGAAGAAGCTGTTGAAAACAGCAGTATTGGAGCAAGTTTAGGTTTAGATATTGCTGGTGAAGTGATAAAAGTAGGAGCTAATGTCAAGAAAATATCTGTTGGAGATAGAGTAATGGGGTTTGCTTCTGGCTGTTTTAGTAATTATGTAGTAACTGATAAAGGGGCATTAGGAAAACTACCTGATGATTGGAGCTTTGAAGATGGTGCAACAGCTTTTACTGTATTTATTACTTCTTATTATTCATTAGTTTATTTGGCTAATGCGTGCAAAAATGAAAAAATACTGATTCATGGAGCTGCTGGAGGAGTAGGATTGGCAGCTATTCAAATTGCAAAAAATATTGGATTAGATATTTATGCAACAGCTGGTACAGATGAAAAAAGAGATTTTCTTCGATTGTTAGGTGTTAAAAATATATATGATTCAAGAACACTTTTATTTGCTGATCAAATAGTAAGGGATACTAAAGGCAAAGGTGTTGATATTGTATTAAACAGCTTGGCAGGTGATGCTATCACTGCCAGCTTACAGTTATTAGCTCCATATGGTAGATTTTTAGAATTAGGGAAACGTGATTTGTATGAAAATAACCTTATTGAGTTAAAACCGTTTAGAAATAATATTTCGTATTTTTGTGTTAATGTAGACCAGCTTAATCTGTGGAAACAACAGCTTAGCAAAAAACTTTTGAAAAAACTTGTTTTATTCTTTAATAAATCAATATATAAACCATTGCCGTACAGAAGCTTTGATGCATGCAAGGTGAAAAACGCATTTAAATATATGCAGCAGGCTAAACATATTGGAAAAGTAGTAGTAAATCTTGACGATATAGATAAAATTTCTGCTGTAGGCAATGAAACTGTTCTTCCTGATAAACTGAAACTGACTGGAACTTACCTTGTAACTGGTGGAACTAGTGGATTTGGACTTGCAACGGCACAATGGCTGGTTACTAAAGGAGTTAAAAGTTTAATCCTTGTGAGTCGAAGTGGGGTGCTTGAAGCTGATTCTATAAAGTTTTTTGAAAAACACAATGTAAAACTAGATATAAAATCAATTGATGTAACATCATATAAAGAATTAAAAAATCTTAAAACTGAAATAAAAACTGATAATCTAAAATTGAATGGAATAATTCACGCTGCTGCTGTTTATGAAGATAGTCTGATAGAGAATATGACAGCTGAAAAATATGAAAAAGTAATGTATACAAAAATAAAAGGGGCATACTATTTAGATTTATTATTTAATAATTTTAAATTATCTCATTTTATTGTATATTCATCTGCCACTACTTTTTTCGGAAACACGGGGCAGGCAAATTATATTGCCGGAAATGCATATTTGGAATCTTTCATTCAGTTTAGAAGATTAAATGGTAAATGTGGAAATTATATTTCATTTGGTCCTATTTCTGATACAGGTTTTCTTACAAGAAATCTTAAGTTAAAACAATCTCTTGAAAACCAAATAGGAGAAGGCTTTATTTCAACAAAAGAAGCTTTAGATGCCCTGGAAAAAGTAATAATAGAAAATAAACCTGGATTTGCCGTAATGGGTTTCAACGTAAATAAAATGGCAAAAGCTATGCCTATTTTTTATAGTTCAAGGTTTGATGTTGTAAGATCTGATGAAACAGTGATTAATACAGAAAATAAGGATTTTGCAGAATATTTAAAAAATCTTGATTCAGAAGATGCAAGATCTGAACTTATTTCTATTATTGGAAATGAAGTAGCAAAATTTCTTGAGATACCTTTGGATGAAATTGATTTAAAAAAATCTCTCAAAGAACTTGGATTTGATTCTCTAATGATATTTGATTTTGCACTTGTACTTGAAAAGAAAATAGGAATTTCAATTCCTAAATTTTCTTTACAGCAGATTCCAAATGCTGAAAACCTAGCAAACACACTTATAGATCAAATACATAATAATGTTACTGAAGAACAGTTTGAGGAATTGCTCACCTCTAAGCACGAATAAATAAACTAATACTGGAATACTCTGACAGCAGGAATTACTTTACTTAAAAAATAACCTTTAAAATATTATATATTAAAACAGTATGAATAAAGATAAAAAATCAAAAAAACTTGTAGGCCAAATACTATCAATTCGTAAAAACTATTCAATGCCTTCATTTACAGTAGAAGAAGCAACTTCAAGTATACATAAATATAAAAATCTTAAAAAACTTCCATGCTACAAAGAAATGGAATTTGCAAAAAACTTTTGTCGCAATAATGATATTATTCATCCTTTTTATAAAGAGTATGATGGGATTGGAAATTCTTATATAACTTATAATAACAAAAAATATTTGAATTTTTCAAGTTACAATTATTTGAATTTAAATGGTAATACTGAAATCCTTGATGAAGTTACAAAAGCTGTGAAAGAATATGGTACATCTGTTTCCGGGAGTAGACTAGTGGCAGGAGATAGACCCATACATCATAAACTTGAAGAGAAATTGGCAACTTTGTATAATGCAGATAAATCATTGCTTTTTGTAAGTGGGCATGCAACAAATATAGCTATAATTTCTACTATTTTCACAGAAAAAGACTTAATTTTATATGATGAACTTTCACATAACAGTATTTTTACCGGAATAAAACTGTCAAGTGCAAAGGCATTTCCTTTTAAACATAATGACTGCAGACATCTGGCATCACTTTTAGAAAAATATAGACAAAAATATAAGAAGATTTTAATAGTTACAGAAGGTTTATTTAGCATGGATGGTGATATACCTGATTTGCCTGAACTTGTAATTATTAAAAATAAATATAATGCATTTCTAATGATTGATGAAGCTCATTCCACAGGTGTTCTAGGAGAAACAGGCAAAGGAATTTTTGAATATTATGGTATTGATCCAAAGAAAGTTGATATATGGATGGGAACATTAAGTAAAACTCTTTGCAGCTGCGGTGGGTATATTGCCGGCTCCAGTGAGCTTATAGAAATACTAAAATATAATGCAGCAGGCTATGTATATAGCGTAGGCATTACCCCAATGAATGCCAGTGCTGCCTTAGCATCTTTAAATTTGATGTTGAAAAATAATGATAAAGTTAAAGCACTTCAAAATATCAGTCAATACTTTTTAAATGGTCTTAAAAAAAATAAGCTTAACATAGGCACATGTGATGGTTTTGCTGTCATCCCTGTAATTCTTGGAAGTTCTAAGAAAGCTGTTATAATATCAGACAAGCTTCTGAAAAAGTATAATATTAGTGTTGCCCCGGCAATTTATCCAGGCGTAGAAGAAAATATGGCCAGACTTAGATTTTTTCTTAATTCAAGTCATACAAAGGAACAAATAGATTATACTGTTCAGGCATTGGTAGTAGAAGCTAATAGGAAATAAAAATTATGAAAGTGAATAATAGTTTACTTAAATGTAAATTATATAAGACCATTGAAGAGATTCCAAAAGATAAATGGGATGCCTTACGTGGTAACTCTTCTATTACACTTTCATACCAGTTCTGGAAAACAGTTGAAAAATCTGAGTTCAGTTATATTTCAAATTTAAAATATATTGTTTACTATTATGATTCTGAACCCGTAGCATTAATACCATGTTATACTGTACGGACTGATATTACTATTTTTTCCGGAAATAAATTTAAGTCTTTATTGAATTCTATTAGGAATATATTTCCTAATTTTTTAACATTTAACTTATTAGAATGTGGTTCCCCTGTCACGGTGAATACTCCCCAGTTTTTATATAATGATAAATTCCCTATGGATGTATTATTAAAGAATTTAAAAAAAACACTTATTAAACTTGCATTTAAATATAGAAGTTTTCTTATCATCATAAGAGATTTTGAATCAAATCATGATATTAAAGATTATAAAAAATTACTGCGTAAAATAGGATTTGCGTGGCTGCCATCTTTTCCAAATACATATCTTGATATTAGATGGTCATCAGTTGATGAATATTATAAATCACTTAGAAGCCACTATAGGTATAAATTAAAAAAATATTTAAAAATAAACAGTAGGAATAACATATCTCATAAACTTGTTGATGATTTTGATGAAATTTCAGAACAATTATGTCGACAGTGGTTAGCTGTTCATAATAAAGCAGATGAATTAAAAAGAGAAATTTTAACTTCAAATTTTTATAAAGAATTTTCAAATAATATGGGAGAAAAGTCAAAGGTTCTTCTTTTTTATAAAGATAATAAGTTGTGTGCACATGCGCTTCTTTTAAAAGATAATGAGACTTTGCGGTGGATGTATGTAGGTAGAGAAAATCCTATTAACGACAGTCTTTACTTTTATATTGTAGATAAAATAGTAGAAACTGCAATACACATGGAGGTAACACGACTTGAAATGGGGATGACTACTTATTCGATAAAACAGGATTTTGGAGCTGATGTTATACCTATAAATATTGCTATTAAGCTAATTATTCCACTATTAAATTTCATTCTAACACCGATATATTATAAACTTTATAAGTCTAAAATTCACATCACAAAGCGTGTGTTTAAGGATATACCTTTAAACACTTAAAGGATTTTTTCTTTAATATGTCACAAAAAACTCTAATATCGAAGATATATGAAGGAATAAAACAAGTTCCTCCAGATATTTGGGATTCTCTTGCTGAAAAATCTTCTATTACTTATTCAACAAAATATTGGAAAATCATTGAAGATAGCAAAATATCAGGCTTTTATAACTTTACTTATATTATAATATTTTCAGATAATAAACCTATTGGAATAGCATCATGTTATATTTTTAATGAGGATTTGGGAAAATTCACAAAAGGAATATTAAAAAAGCTAATAACTTTTATTCGCAGATTTTTTCCAAATTTTATAATGTTGAAAGTATTGGAATGTGGAGCCCCGATTAATATTCATTCCCCTCCATTTATTCTAAATACTCAAATTGACAAAGCTAATATTATCTTACTCATTAATAAAACTTTACATAAAATAGCTAGAAAAAATAAAACTTTTATCATTGGTATAAAAGATCTTGATTTATCATTTATTTTTGAGCTAAAAATAAATAAATATACTATTATCAATTCTACTCCAAACTCATATTTAAATATCAAATGGAAATCTATATCTGAATACTGTAAGAGTATGAAAAGTTACTATCGTAGTAAGTTGAATAATCATTTACGAAAAAATACTGCACGAAATATAAATTGTAATATAACAGGTAAATTTTCAATGCTATCTGAAGATTTATTCAAACACTGGTTAACTGTTTATAATAATGCAGAAAAATTAAATAGAGAAATATTAAATCCGAGGTTTTATAATTTACTTTCAAGCTCTAATACCATAAACTCAAAAGTAATACTTTTTTACATAGATGGAAAACTTATCGGGCATGCATTACTTATTTTAGATAATAAAATTTTAAGATGGTTATATGTCGGAAGAGAAAAAACAGTTAAAGACAGTTTATATATATATATCATGTATAAAGTAATAGAAACAGGAATTAATCTTGGTATGGAGCAGATTGACTGTGGTGCAACTACTTATAGTATAAAACAGGATTTGGGAGCAGATATTACCCGCCTATATTATGCTGTAAAGTTTGATATTCCTATTATAAATTTTTTTGCTAAATATTTTTTCAGGATGCTCGAGAATAAAAATATTCCCAAAAATAAAAATATTTTTAAAGAAAACTTATGACAACAATAGAAACATATCATAAAAAAGGGTGTAATATCTCAGTATTAGTTACAGGCTCGACTGGCTTTATTGGTACTCATCTTACGTCAAGACTAATCAGCTTAGGATATAAAATTAAAGTATTAGCAAGAGATAAATCCAAGCTTGACAGCGAAATCTTTAAAAATGTATCGGTAGTAGAAGGAGATTTACTTGATATCAATGCTTTGAAAAAAGCAGTATATGGTGTAGACATTATATTTAACCTAGCAGGAAATGCAAATTCATGGGATACATGGAGTAATTACTATGATTCCAATGTAGCGGGCATAGAAACTCTAATAAACTCAATATTAGATGTAAATCATAATTTAAAACGGATTATTCATTTTTCTACAGTTGACGTTTATGGCTATGCCGGAAAAGAGTGTAGTGAAGATGATGATATTGGGGGGAAGTATGGATATGGAAAAAGTAAATTTCTTGGAGAAAAACTTTTAAAGGAGAGTTGCCTGAAGAATGATATCCCCTTTACTATAGTTAGGCCTACAAATGTTATGGGGCCTAATAGTCAATATATTAAAGGTGTAGGAGGTCAAATCAAGGCTGGTTTAATGTTGGCTGTTAAAGGAGGAAAAGTTGATGCAGGTTTTATTTGTGTTGAAAACTTGATTGACTATGTTCTTTGGATTGCTGAATCAGAAATAGCGATAAATGAAATATATAATCTTTGTGATAATAACAACAAAACATGGAATGAATATTTTTATATACTAAAAAAACAGATTAATTCAAAAGCAATATTATTGAAATTGCCTTACCGTTTGGCATTTATTGCTGCTTTAGTATTTGAGTTCTATTCCAAGGTTTTTAATAAAAAAAATGAGCCGCTACTACATAGGTTTATAGTCGATATGTTCGGTAATACATGTAATCATTCAGCTGAAAAAATAAGAAAACACAGTAAAATTCAACCTTGCGTAAAATTCGATGACGCAATACAAAAATCAATCGATTGGTTCATTGAAGACTCTTCTCATTCTACTAACCACTAATTATCACTAATAGACACTGATGTTTAAAGGCGATAAAGAATAACCGCAGAAAAATTCTTTTTTATTTCAGCCACTATCCCCTAAATACCAACATCATCATTAATAAGTTTATTCGTGAATTCATATATACCATTGCTCATACCTGGTTCTTTAAAAAAAACACCTCTTATATGGTATTTTAATGCTAAAACATTTATAAAGGCATCTATATTTTTAGATAAAGGTTTAGTCATATTTTTCCAAAAGTCATCAAGTTTTCCTTGATATGTCATTCCATTTATATTATAAACTGCTTGACTTAACGTTTTTACTGGGCAGTCAAGCTGAAGTGCTCTTAAACCTGATGTACTATTTACTGTTATAAGACCTTTAGAATGTTTAAGGAATTTATCAAGACTTGTTCCTCCATCAACAAAATAGATAAAATTTTCAACATTGTATTCCTTTGCAATTTTTTTAATGATTTTTTCCCATTTTCTTATACCTAAATCACATGGATGATTTTTTATTATAAGAGAAACATCTCTGCTGCAGTTTTTTGCGTAAGATTCAATTATTTCTTTTAATGGTTCAATTAGATTATCATACTGAGAATATTTTACTATTTGAAAATCATGCTCAAGCTGCATTGCATATAAGAAAAAATTTAAATTTCCTGACTCAATATAATTTGTAAACCGTTTTGTTTTATTATAATAATAAAGCAGTTTTATCCATTTTATTAAGGAAAAGAAAAAGCCTTTAGCAGGATTAGGTCTATTATCGCTTCTTATATAATGAGGGAAAAAAATAAAATCTATTAAGTTGCTAAAGCTATACACCACATCCCTGCTAATCATATTAAATTCACTATCAGAATATGTTGTGCAAAGATCTGTTTCCGGGAGGTTTTTATTAATAGATAATATATCATTGATATTTTGCGGTATAAGTGAAGTTCCATTCATACCATCTCTTTCCATTGCAATCCAGTCAGGCCTTAAATAACCAAAATCGGTTACAATTATATTTACTCCTATTTTTTTTGCTGATTGGATAGCTGTATTATGATATTTTCTCTGCTCTCCTACCAAAATAATATGAGTTACTTTATTTGTATTCAGAAAGTTTTCTATAAACTCTTTCCAGTCTGAAATTTTACCTCTAAAATTATAGCTATCTTTTCCATTCCAAAAAATCCAGTCACCGATGCATAAATTTATTCTGCTTACTCTACAGTTATTTTTTTCGAGTTTTTTTCCTACTCTTCTAAAGAAAGCGGAAGACATTCCCTGAAGAAATAAAAAATGTAACTTATTGTTAGATTTTATCATATTAATACCTAACTACTAAATATCATCAATAAAGAATTTATGTCTTATTTATCACGATTTTTCTAATCACAAATAACTAACCTCTATCTCCTAACTGTTTCCTAATAAATATTAGTATTCCTCTAAAGTTTCCTTTAATAAGGGCTTTGAAAAAGATTAATAGCAGCTTATATTTTTTCTCCGATTTTATGAAAGTTGAATAAAATAATGATGAATAAATCTTATTTCGTTTTCGTATTATTTCATCGAGTAAAGCTTCTATTTCACAAGGTTTATTTGTTTTGGGATGTATATATCTCGGATACAAAATTAATGCACCTGCTATTAGTTCATTTACAGTTAATTTTCTATTCCGTCTTTTGAGGTTGTATTTGTCGTTAGTGAGCCCCCATCCGGCATAAAATGGTATGCCATATGTAAAAACTTTTTTATTCCTTATTACTGCTTCAAAGCCGCATAGAGATGAAATTGTATGAACTTCATCTGCAACATTTATGCAACTGTCTATACATACATTTTTAATTATCATATCACAATATTTGTATATAAAGTCATCCAATAAATGACCTTTTTCTAAACAGGTTAATACATCAGGATGAGGTTTATACATTATAAATGAATTAGGATTTTTTTTCCTTACCTGAATGATAAGCTTTTTATTAGTCATTCCATAGCCGCCATACCTGATTGATGCATCAGATGATACCTGACCTATAACTAGGATAATACTGTCATAACCACCATCTTTTATTCTTATCTCATCTAATTTCTGTATATTGTATTTTGAAATTTTATTTTCAACAATAAGGGTTCTTAAATTCTCAGATCTTTTCATTAATCCAATATGATTTTTAAAATCATAATTAGCCAGGATTAACTCAAGTTCTCCTGCTTTTAAAGGAGCAAAATGAATTTCTTTTTCGTCAAACAATAATGAGCATGCCTTAGTGCCGTAACATCCAAGCATTAAAGAACGATAAAAACCATCTTCTATACGGCAAATAGGGATACTGTTCTTTTTGGAATATTGCATAATATCGCTATACCATTTTTTCCCCCAAATATATATTTTTGATGTATTATCTAGTCCTTTCAACTTAGCATCATTGAGATCATTACAAAAATAAATGGTTTTACCTGAGTAGGATTTTAAATAATGTTTTATAAAGTGATGTTTCCAGTGTTCAAAATTAAATAAATAACTTTTATGTGAATTATTTATACTTATTTCACGGTGTCTTTTTATAGTGTATATAATATCGAAGATATCTGATTTTCTTTTTGTATATGGATTGTAATAATGTGAGTATAATATGTAAGCTCCTGCAAACAGTTCTTCTACTGTTAGTTCCAGAGTCCTGCGGGCACATTTAACTCTATCGTCAGTCAAACCCCAGCCGGCATAAAAAGGAAGACCAAAACATACCACTTTTTTGCCAAGTAAAAGAGCTTCAAAACCCATTTGTGATGTTTTAGTGTAAACTTTGTCGAATTTACTGACTAACGATATTGGGTTAACTAAATCACTTATAATTTTGATTCTTTTATCGCATTTACTTAAATCAATATCAGATTCTTTCTTTCCTTCTAATACATCAGGGTGAACTTTTACATAAATATCAGAATTTGGATTTTCCAGCTTTACAGCTTCAAGTATTTCCTCTGTTGAAAAATTATCACCATGACCATACTTTAGAGATAAGTCATTTGCAGTTTGACCTACTATAAGAACTTTATGTTTTTTACTATTTTTTATTCCGTCATTTTTTATATCAGGATAAAGGTTGTATTTAGATATTTTTAATTTATTGATTAGAAATATTGCTTGTTTAGCCTTAGCTATTAACTCTTTATCCTGCTGAAAATCATAATCATGAAGTATTTTTTCAAGAGTTGATGGATGTCTGGCATCATAATATATTCCTAATTTATCTGCAACAAAAGAACATGAAGAAGCACCTTGTACGCCAAGTCCAACTGAGCGTATAAAACCATCTTCAATACTTATATATTGAATTTTTTTTCTCTTTGCAAATTTCTTGGCCTTTAAAGTATTCTCTTTCTCTCCCCAGCCTACAACAATAGAATTAGGTGTAAGTATTTTTGGTTTGTAAATAAGTTTGTTATTAAAGATATCTTGCAGGGATGAATTGTTAAAAATTCCCTTGGAAAAAGTTATTACTTTTTTATTAATTTTATTTAGATATATGAGCAATTTGTTCTTTGTTATTTATTAGTTATTTATTAATTGTTAGTTAATTTTTAGCTTAACAGCTGAATTTATCAATAGTATTTTTACTTCTTCTCTAAAATCACTCAACATTTATATAAAGTGTCATCTCACCACTATTCTTCACTAATAAAAACTTAATCCAAAACTAGCTTCAATAAATAAATTACAAAATCATCTATCCACTAATTATACCAATTACTCGAATTCTTTATTACTTCATTTGTCATAAGGTTAACTCATTCAACACTCAAAACCTAGAACTCAACATTTACATGCAGTGTCTACCCCCCATAGCTATCAAGCTAAGGTGTAACCTTTTCTATTTTAAGTAGATCCATGCATCCTAATATTATTTCAATATATGGCTTATTACTTTGCCTATTTTTTTTGCATAGTCTTAAAATCTGCAATTTTAAATTGTTTAAGAATTTAAAATGAGCATCTTTGTTCTTGAGTATACTTACAGTCCAGTTAACGGCAATAGCTTTAATGTGCTGAAGGACTTTATGGTAGCTCAAAACAATACCATACTCCAGTTTAATTTTCCAATATATGACGTTTGTAAGTACTGCTATAATGAGCTTGCCATAAATTTCACATAAAATACGTTTTTCATTTGCTGACCGTATTTTATGTATACCAATAATTGATTTCCATGTTTTAAAAATAAGCTCTATCTGCCACCTGATTCTGTATAGACAAAATAGAGAGTCAAAAGTAGTAGTCTCTTCAAAATTTGTAATAAATAATGCATACTTGATAAAAACTTTACTCTTTTCTGAAAGCGTACGCTTTTTTTTATGTGCTTCTTTTAGAGCTTTTCTAAGTTTTTCATTGACTATATTATCAGGTAGTTTTTCTCCAACAAGTCGACAAGTTAGACATCCAATTTTCACTGTCATATTAATCCGTGATTGTTTTTTAAAAAGATCACTAATGTCAAGTTTATTATTGTTTTCATCGTATATCAGTATATTGGATTTGAGTTTAGAAACAAAATAATCTGCATTTTTAGCTATATGCAAAAAAGAGTCCGTCTTAAAATAACCTAAATCAGCAAGGAATAAAGATTTACCGCTTACATCTAAACTGTTGTCTTTTATTATTCTATAAAATGTTTTTGCATCAGAAAGCTTAACATCTCCTATTTGAATATACATATTCCCTGTAAGAAAATCATACACAAATTGAATCCTGAGAGAAGATTTAGAAGCACCACCACTGCTACCTTTGAAAATATCACTAAGTTTTGGATGAAGATCAAAATTTGTACTGTCAATAATATAAAGATGATCGCAGGTGTTTAATATTTTATTGTTAATATTCAAACGTTTTAAAGAAATACTAAAAGCTTTATTTAAGCAAATTTTTAAAAATTCTTTTCCGGCAGTTTTTATCCTCTGATCAACTGCCTGAGGGCTTACATTAGAATTACATGTATTCGTTAGAAAAGCAGCCATTTGTGAAAGTGTACTGTCATTCGTGTTGAGCATACCATTCGTAAAGGTTAATAAAAATTTAAAGCCAGTGATTGGAGATGTCCGTTTTACAAGTCCAACTTCTTTTGCTATGTCTTCGATCTCATCATTTGAAAAAAATTTAAAATCTCGATTCTCATATTATCTCATCCTTTCAAAATAGTAAGCATAGCTTGTTAAATAAATAAAGAGATGGGGGAAATTCGAAAACAGGTAAAAAATAAAATGACTAAGAGTGTAAACTCTTTAGTTATATAGGATTATGTCTTAGCTTGATAGCTATGGTCTACCCCCCCTACCCCTTACCCTTAACATTTAGCCCTCTATCAGATTAAAAATGTAAATTATTGGAGTATAATCCAAATATACATATAATAAATTGGAGTTAACTCTAGTAAATAATCAATTACTAAAAACTTACCACAGACTTTTGAAGGTGTTGCCGAATAAAACACATAGATTTCTTTTTTTTAATTTTAATCTCAACTCAAAACTTACAGGTTTAATTGGACCTAGAGGAGCAGGTAAAACTACTCTACTTTTACAGTATATAAATGAAAAGATAGAAGATAAAGATGAATGTATTTATGTTTCACTAGATAATATTTACTTTTCAAATATTAAACTATACGATTTTATAGAGGAATCTTATGAAGTTGATGGAATAAGATATTTTTTTTTAGATGAGATACATAAATATAATAATTCGGGACATGAAATTAAAAATATTTATGATTCATTTCCATTAATCAAAATAGTTTTATCAGGAAGTTCAAGTCCGGACTCTCTTTTAGAGAATTTATTAATTTTAAAAACAATTATAATTTTAAGCCCTTAAATTTTGAATCTTTTTTAGGTGTTAAGAATTCTCAACTTGAAGAAATATCATCATATAAAAGATTGCTAGGGCTTTTTATAGAATATTTAGAGTATGGTTACCATCCGTTTACTTATGAGGACAGGGATAATTATCATAGTAAAGTATTGAATATTGTTAATAAAATTATTTTTGAAGACATATCATCTTTTAATAATCTTAAAACAGAAAACTTACATTATTTTTAAATGATATTATCATACATAACAACTATACCTCCTGGTGATTTTCTGTTAACAGCTATTACTTTGAAATAGGATGTCGTAATAAGAAAACTAAACAGATTAAGAATAACTTAGAGAACTCATATCTTGTAAAAGACAATATTTTATATAGAACAAATTTTTAAATTCCTCTATTCTTGTTTGGCTTTTTGTATTAACCCAAACCACAAGCTAACCGCAAAGATCGCAGAGAAACGCAGAGGAACTTTCTTTCTTTACTTTTACCACGAATTGATGTAGGGGCTAGGTTATAGGGGTCGGTTTCACGCATCAACGCATCAACAAATTTTATAAAAAGCTATTGCAATGAATAGTTTTTCAACATATACTCCCCAAAATATAAGATAATAGTAAAAATAACCTCAAAAAATCATAAATCATTGATAATCTTACCATGGAGTTTATGTATAAAATTGATAAGACATTAATAGAGAAATATATAACAAAATTTAAACTACCGAAAATCTCTAAATTTTTATTCTGTAAACCACTGTTCTCAATAATCGTCACATATCCAATGATATTGGCAATGATCTATTATCTTTTTATAGCATCTCCAAGATATGAGAGCTCTGCCACAATAGTAATCCAGCAAAATAAATCTATCCCAAGTTCATTTTCTCTTACATCACTAATTGCAGGTGGTACATCAGACACATTTAATGCCTTTCTTTATATTGATTATGTTAAATCATTTGATATGTTTTCAAAGCTGAATAAAAAAATTAGTATACAGGCACTTTATCAGTCTAAAAAGGGTGACTGGTTATCAAGACTGCCTAATTCACGTCCTGATCAGGAGAAAATTCTGAATTATTATGAAAGTATGCTGAGAGTAAAATTTAATTCAGAATCTTCAGGTATTGATTTGTCAGCCCAGGCATTTACCCCGAAAGATTCATATAAAATTGTAAAAAATATTATTGCCCTTTCTCAGGAATACATTAATGATATTAATAAAGAGTTGGTTAAGAAAAAACTCACATTCAATGAAGAATTAATGCATGAAGGCAAGAAAAAACTTCATAATGCAAAGATGGAAATAATTAAATTTCAAAATAAATATAATATTGTAGATCCGACACAATCAGTAAAAACCAAAATAGCTATAATGAATGAATTGTTATCTCTGCTTGCGAAATATGAAACTGAAATGATCACTATGAAGGTTAGACTTAATCATAACTCTTCTCCGATAAAAAAATTACAAAATAGGATCAATGGAATAAAAAAACAAATAGACGTAGAAAAAGCAAAAATTTTGACACTCTCAGGAGAAAATATTTCGAATGAAAAATTGAATTATCTTTTGTCACAATTTCAGTGGCTGAAGATAAATCTAGAATATTCTTCTCAAATGTACCAATCTTCTCTGCAGGCATATGAAGCTGAGAAAATTGCTCTTAATAAAAATCAAGTTCAGTTACTTGTTATTGATCCTCCATACGTTCCTGACTATGCAAAATATCCCCGCACATTATATATATTGACCAGTCTGCTTATTATTCTACTCATGATTTTCGGAATAACCAGAATGATTATAACAATTATCAATGAACATAGGTATTAAAATGAATTTCAAAAAATACTATACTTTAATGTTAACTATACTTTTTATCTCTACAGCTACTTATATATATGGAGCTGCCGACACTGCTTTGACACAAGATGCAACTTTATCAGGTGGCAATCAGTTTCTTTATCCAGGTGCAGCAAGGCAAAAAATGATTCTTGCAAATTTGGAACAGGGACAAAGCTCAACTGCTGCCGAAACATATAATGATCCCAATAAATCGATTGCTACAGAAGTCGGCAGCAGTGATGCCGGTAAGCAACTGCAGTTAATAGGTGACTCTTTCGGTTCAACAATCACCGCTGCAATGCGGAAAAAATACCTAAGCGGTTATGAAAGCCTGCTTCCTGTATTTGGAGAAAATCTTTTTGCAAGACAGATTCAACTACCTCTTATACCGTTGCATAATCCAGAATATCTTATTAGTATTGGAGATCAAATTGCAATTACGATTTGGGGTGAATTGGAAATAGCACAACAATTTACAGTCGATAGTCAGGGAAATATTTTTCTGCCTAAAATTGGTCCGATACATGTAGCAGGATTACTGAATAAGGAGTTAAACAGAATAATAGATTCAGCAATAAAATCTGTATTTAAGGATAATATTAATATTTATGCCAATCTTGTAACAGCACAGCCTATAAAAGTTTTTGTGTCTGGATATGCTTTAATGCCCGGTTTATATGCTGGAATTTCATCAAATTCTATACTCTACTTTCTTTCCAAAGCTGGTGGAGTTATTTTAAACCAGGGTAGTTTTAGAGATATAAAAATAGTTAGAAATGGTAAAGTTATAAAAAAAATAGATTTGTATAATTTCCTAAGAAACGGCACACTGCCTTATATTCAGCTTCAACAGAGAGACAGTATTGTTGTAGGACCTTCAATGGGAAGTATAAATGTTTCAGGTAAAGTATATAGGTCCGCATCTTATGAACCGGGCGAAAATGGAATTGCTCTAAAAAATCTTATTAATCTTGCCGGTGCTTCTTCTGATGCAACTTATGTCTTAATTCAGGACAATAAAGGTTATCTTCCTAAACAGTCATATATAAAACTGGAAGATGTTAATAAACAAATTATATATAGCGGAGAGGAAATAACTCTTATTTCAGATCAAAACTCAAATTTTGTAAGAGCTTCTATATCAGGTGCGGCATTTACACCGCACCATATAATTGTACCGACAGGAACAACTCTTGAAGAAATAATGAATAAATTTGTAAAATTGAAGCCGAGAGCCAATGCTCCTGACACTCAGCTTTTTAGAAAGAAAATTGCAATCCAGCAGAAAGCTGCAATAATGTCAAACCTTCTAAACTTTGAAAGAGATGCCTATACAAGTAATGTCCTTACAGCAGAAGGAGCTCTTATACAAACTAAATTTGCTGATCTTGTAACTCAGTATGTTAATAAAATAAAGGAAGTTGAACCTAAAGGTCAGCTTGTTATACACTCCCCTGATGAATGGAAAAGCATTCAAGTTGAAGACGAAGATGTTATAAACATTCCATATCAAACTCAGGTTGTTCGTGTAGACGGCTGCGTATTAACTCCTACAGCTTTGATTCTCAAACCTGACTTTGATCTCGGTGATTATATTGCTGCTGCCGGAGGTTATACCAATATAGCTGATACATCTAATATTATTATTGCCTCACAGAATGGAACTATTAAAAATACAAGCCTTGCCTGGTATAATTTTTGGTCAAGTGTCCCTGAACTAAAAGCAGGAGATCATATTATGATTCTTCCAGGAACCTCAACACAAGGTCTTACTGTCTTAACAGCAGTAGCCCAGGTAATTTATCAGGTTGCAATATCAGCCAGAATGGTAACTCTGTTTTAACTAAAAAAGTATGAATACAAACCATCAGTTTAAATTTATAAACAGCTTATATTTATTTAAAAATGTTATCTGGGCACTTTTTATAAAAGAAATAAAAGTGCGCTTTTCAAACAAAGGATATTTAACTTATTTCTGGATTTTAGGAGAGCCTCTTTTTCAAATAGGATTTTTTATTATTTTATTTGCGTATATATTTGCGAGAGCAAGTAGGTTTGGGTTGCCTATTCAACTTGTTGTTCTGACAGGAATAGTTCCATTCCAGATGTTCTCAGGTCTAATCTCTAAAAGTATGGGGGCAGTTGATGCGAATCAGGCACTACTCGCATATAAGCAGATATCTATATTTAGTACTATTATAACTAGAACATGTGTAGAAGCATTTTTAACTGTTGTAACTTTTATTTTTATATACTCTTTATATTGTTCTTTTGGTTTATACTTTCCGATACATAATATTTTGCTTTTTGTTACCTCTTTTATTCTGCTCATTATATTTACTGTAGGGATTTCTTTTATGACATGCGTATTGGGATTCTTTTTTCCGGATAGCAAAGTCGTTATACAGATAATTATTAGATTTGCATATTTCTTTTCTGGAACTATCTTTGATATTTCTATTCTTCCACATGAATATCAAAAAATTCTTCTTTATAATCCTGTATTACAGGCTATTACTTTAATAAGACGCAGCTTTGTACAATATGATCTTCCATCATATGGAAGCGTAAGTTTAAGTTATCTTTTTATGTCCAGTATGATTACACTTTTTTTGGGTTTACTGGTATATTTTACAGTAAGAGACGAGTTTATAAAACAGGCTAGAGCAAGAACGTAATATTTGTTAATGTGTTGATTTTTCTGATGTGGTAGATAAAGTAATAATGAATTTGTGTAATTGGTGGATAAATGATCATAGGTAAATTATGATAAAACTTGATAATGTAACTAAATTTTATAAGTATAAAAATAAAATTCATTACGTATTAAACAAGGTACATTTTGAGTTTCCAACTAAAACCAATATTGCAATTCTAGGACATAATGGTGCTGGAAAATCAACTCTTCTTCGACTTATTGGTGGAATGGAATCTCCTAATTCGGGAAAAATACACACTGTTGGACGAATATCATGGCCTGTAGGACAAACTCAAGGTATACAGGGATCATTAACAGCAAGAGATAATATTAGATTTGTTACTCAAATATTTGGCAAATCTATAGAGGAGAGTAAACAAATAATTTCTTTTGTTGAAAATTTTGCTGAAATAGGTAAACATTTTGATATGCCGGTCAAGACATATAGCTCCGGGATGAAAGCGAGGATAAATTTTGGTCTTTCAATGGCATTTGATTTTGATTATTATCTTGTGGATGAATGTACCAGCGTAGGAGATAAAAGTTTTAGAGATAAAGCTAAGGCAATGTTTGATGAGAAACGTAAATCATCATCTATTATAATGGTGTCCCATAATATGACTGACCTTAGAGCTAATTGTGATGTAGCTTTATATGTTAATGATGGAAAAGTTAAACTTTATGAAGATGTGGAAGAGGCTATAAAACTTTATCAGAATTATAAAAGAGTAGGCTGATATGTCAAAAGAAGAAAACAAACTTAAGATAATTCTGTAAATTATGGATTATCTCTCTATTGCTGATGTTGATTATTGCCAAAATACGATATATTTACTAAATCCAATAGCAAATATAAAATAATGAGGGTTTTATGAATATTTTGATTACAGGGGGAGCAGGATTTATAGGAAGTCACTTATGCGATTATTTATCTGGAAATAATATAGTAGTATTAGACAATCTTGCTTTGGGGAAAAAAAGAAATATTGAACATTTATTGAATAATAGTAATTTTAAATTTATTTATGGCGATATTTTAGATGATGAATTACTGGATAAACTATTTACCAGTGTTAAATTCGATATAATTTTTCACTTGGCTGCTAACTCAGATATTGCAAAAAGTTATTATGATCCAAATGTAGATAAAGATAACACATTTCTGACAACTTATGCACTGCTGAATAAAATGAAAAAATATGGAGTTAAAAAGATAATCTTTGCATCAACATCTGCAATATATGGTGATACAACAGATGTGCTACATGAAGATTACGGACCATTAAAACCTGTTTCGCATTATGGTGCATCAAAATTGGCCAGTGAATCATTTATTTCATCTTTTGTTGAAAACTATGGACTACAAGCATGGATTGTTAGATTTCCAAATGTTGTAGGAGAAAGAACTACACATGGCGTTATTTATGATTTCATAAAAAAATTAAAAAATGATAGTTCAAAGCTTGAAGTACTGGGAAATGGTAAACAATATAAACCATATTTATATGTAAAAGATTTAATTGAAGGTATTTTATTTGTATGGAAAAACAGCAATGATAGCTTAAATATTTATAATCTTGGAGTAAACAGCAGAACTAAGGTCAAAGAGATAGCTCAAATGGTAATTGAGGAAATGAATTTGAATGCTGAGATTTATTACACTGGAGGAGATAGAGGTTGGATAGGTGATGTACCAACGTTTAACTATGATTTAAAAAAAGTGAACACACTTGGTTGGAATGCTTCCTATACATCTAATGAAGCGGTCAGGAAATCTATACAATACATTTTGACATTGGGATCTAGTTAATGAAACTTGTAATTATTGCTGGTGGTAAAGGTACACGCTTGGGATTGCAAAATATTCCTAAGCCAATGGTTGAACTTAATGAAAAACCACTGTTAGAGCACCAAATACTATTGGCAAAACGATACAACATCAATGATATATACATTTTATCTGGTCATTTATCTGATGTAATAGTCGACTATTTTCAGGATGGAAAAAAGTGGGATGTAAATATTACTCATATAATTGAGGATAAACCTTTGAGTACTGCTGGTGCTTTGAAACAATTAGAAAATATATTGCTTGATAGATTTATGGTTTTTTATGGGGATACTATTATGGATGTAGATTTAAAACTCTTTATGGAGTTTGATGCTACGAAGAAAGATTCAATAGGTAGCATTATTGTTCATCCAAATGATCACCCTCATGATAGTGACCTACTTGAAATTGATGATGGATATAAAGTAATCGAAGTTTACTCTAAACCTCATAAAAATAATATTTATTATGCAAATCTGGTTAATGCGTCTTTATATATTTTATCTCCAAAAATTTTTGAATATATTGAAAAAGATGTAAAATTAGATTTTGGAAGAGATATTTTTTTACGTATAATTAAAACTGAAAATTTGTTTGCTTATAAAACTACAGAGTACTTAAAGGATATGGGGACTCCTGAAAGATTTAAAAAAACAAAAGAAGATTTTTTTAGTGGTAAAGTTACTAAGTTAAATAAATCGTATCCGCAGAAAGCTATTTTTTTGGATCGAGATGGAGTAATAAATAAAGAAGTTGATAATTTATCTAATATTGACAGATTTGAACTAATTGATGGTGTGATAGAGTCGATAAAACTCATAAATGAATCGGAGTTTATTTGTATCGTAGTAACAAATCAGCCAGTTATAGCGAAAGGATTTCTTACTGAAAAAGAGTTAAAACTAATACATAACAAGATGGATACAATTTTAGGAACCTATGGAGCATATTTGGATGCTTTATACTATTGTCCTCATCATCCGGAACGTGGTTTTGTTGGTGAAATACCCAAATTAAAAGTAGTTTGTAAATGTCGTAAACCTAGTAATGGTATGTTAATGCAAGCATCACAGAAATATAATATTGACTTAAGTCGTTCATGGATGATAGGCGATAGATATGTGGACGTAAAGGCTGGTAAGAATTCAAATTGCAAAACAATTTTATTGCAAACAGGACATTCTGGAAATGACAAAAATAAATTTAATATAAAACCTGATTATATCTGTAAAAATTTAGAAAAAGCTATTGCACTTATACTAAGTGAGGAATTGAAAAATGATAATTACTAGAACTCCTTTTAGGGTAAGTTTTGCTGGAGGTGGAAGTGACTTAAAAGAGTATTACTTAAATTATGGTGGGACTGTATTGTCTGCGTCAATCGATAAATATATTTATTTATCGATGCATCCTTATTTTAATAAAAATAAATACTTTTTAAAATACTCTAGAAATGAATATGTAGATGATATAAAAAGTATTGATCATAGAATTATTAGACAAGTATTAGAAGACTACCAAATTAAAGGGATTGATTTTAGTTCCAGTGCTGACATTCCTTCGGGTACTGGACTTGGTTCATCATCAGCCTTTACAGCTGGGTTAATAACACTTTGTAATGCGTATAAGAGTATATATATGAATCAAGAAGATATAGCCGCTTATGCGTGTGATGTTGAGATAAATAAATTGGGAGAACCAATAGGCAAACAAGATCAATATGGCTGTTCAATTGGTGGATTAAATTTCATTAAATTTAATCAAGATGATACTGTTTCAATAGAAAAAATTCTATTGCACTCAGATAAAAAGAGTGAACTAAAGAATAATTTAATGATGTTTTATCTTGGTTCTACTCGTTCTGCAAGTGCAGTTTTAGCTGAACAAAAAGTGAACACAGCTACAAACAAGCAAAAAATAAATTTTTTGCATAAAATGGTAAAGTTATCTGAAGAACTTAAAATTGAATTGCAAAAATCAAATATTGATACAATGGGTGACATATTGCACCAGGGTTGGATGTATAAAAAAGAACTATCAGCACAGATTACAAATGAAAGAATAGATTATTACTATAAGTTAGCGTTAAGGAATGGTGCTATAGGCGGTAAACTATTAGGTGCTGGCGGAGGTGGTTTTTTACTTTTTTATGTTCCACAAATCAAACAAGAAGAAGTCAGAGAATCATTATTGGATTTACAAGAATTAACTTTTGGTTTTGATTTCGAGGGGACAAAAGTAATTTATTATAGTGAAAGCTAGGAGATAAAAATGGAAAAATTAATTAGAAAAATAAATGAATCTATAAAAAAAAATGCTAATACGGAATTCTTGTTAATAAATTTAGCAAATCGCACTCTTAAGCGACCATATATTGAAGGCGAAAAAATTGATATTGTTTTTATATTCCAATCGGCATCTTTTTGGCCATCATGGGAAAGTGTATGGGATGCTTGTAATGCTGATGATAGTTTTAACCCTATAATGCTTTTGTGTGATGAGTCAATTAAGGAAAAAACACAGTTTAGGACAGCACGAAAATTTTTAGAGGAGAAAAATATACCATTTGAACATGTTAATGATGCCAATATAGAGACTATAAATCCACATATAATTGTTCTTCACACTCCTTATGATGGACACAGACCTAGATATTTGTACGGCAAAAGATTATCAGCACTGGGTTATCGAATTGTATATATTCCCTATGGTATTGAAATATCTGATATTCAAAAAGCAAGAGAAGATCATTTTACGTGTGGTGTAACAACGGCATCATGGAGGATTTATACTTTTTCAAAGGATATTATTCCATACTATAAAATGTTTTCACCTACAGGTGGAGAAATGGTTAGATCATTTGGGCATCCCAAATTTGATTATTTGAATAAAAAGAAATTTCCATCTCTTCCCACGGAGATTATAAAAAAGGCCAAAGGACGAAAAGTTTTACTTTTAAAAGTGCATTTTCCTAAAAAAGTAAATGGAAAAATGATAACACCTCCTATAGGATTATATGAATTTTTTTTGAATAGCTTAACTATGTATAAAAATTTATTTTGTATTTTTATGCCACATCCAAAATTTTATGAAGAATTGGCTAAGTTTAGAGATGTCAAAAAAATTAAAGGGATGATTGATAATGCAGAAAATATAATTGAGTACACAGGAGATGATTACAGGCAAGTATTAGTAAACTGTGATTACTACATTGTAGATAGGTCTGCCTTGATGATTGAAGCAGGAATTACTAATAAACCAATATTATATATCAAGACTGCATTGCCAGAAGCTATGACTGCACCTGTTCAAAAAATAGTCGATTCATATTATCAGGCCGTTACTCGCAAAGATATAAAAAAGTTTATTGATGATGTTGTTATACCAGATAATGATCCTCTTAAAGATAGAAGGAGAAGTATATTTGAGTCGGTCATACCACCTATGAGCGGCAAATCTGGATATAATATAAAAGAAGATATAAAAGATTCATTGTCTACTGAATCTTTGAAAGAAAATAATCAACAAAATACTTTGCTTACATCAGAATTAAAGGAATATATTACTGAATTATATCAAATGAAAGAATCACAAGATGCGATTATCACAATCCATAAACAGAAAGTTATGAACCATTTGACATATAGGGTGGGGAAGGTTATGATGGAGTGCACTCGTACGCCATTTGGTTTTTTCAAGATACCATTTAGAATAAGAAAAGCTCATAAAGAGTTTAACCAAGAGCAAAAGATGACTAAACTTCAGAAAAGAATCTAAACAAAGGAAAAGAATTTGATAAAACAACAAAACCAATTAATGGAGTATATATGAAATGGAAAGTCTATGTAAGTGATATTAAAGAGCAACTTACTGGTCTCGTCGTTACCGACGTACAAGGGCACAGACTCGATACAGATGTTGGTTACACCCAGTGGGTGGAACTGACTCAAACTGTCAAAAAAAATCGCAAAATTGTGTATTTCTGTGGTAATGGCGCTAGTGCATCGATGGCTAGTCATATGTCTGCTGATCTCGCTAAAAATGGACGAGTACACACTGAAGTTTTAACTGAACCATCTCTTGTTACAGCAATTTCCAACGATATCAGTTATGAAGCAGTCTTTTCTGATCCCCTCTCTGTCCGTGCCAAAGCTGGCGACATGTTGATTGCTATCAGTAGCTCTGGCAGTTCTCCAAATGTTCTTGAAGCTGTTAAAGAAGCCAAGAAACATGACTTGACAGTTATTACTATTTCAGGAATGAACGCAGGAAATCCTCTTCGTTCCTCTGGGTCACTTAATTTCTACATCCCCGCTAATACCTACGGGTATGTCGAGTCAACCCACTCTGTCGTTTTACATCACTGGATGGACCGATTCGAACTAATAACCAATACTGAGTATTCACAATATCTCAAGGAAGCAGATGAAAAAATTAAGACTTAAGGAAGATATAAAACCATATTTCTATATCCGAGGCAATTATGATGTCATGCGTTGTACCGATCATATTAAATTCGATTCGATATTTGATGTTGGTTGCGGCAAAGGAGGAGCTTCATTATACTTTGCCAATCAGTCTAAAAAAGTTACTGCTATAACCATTGGAGAGGAATTTCATACATTCCGAACTGAGTGGTTTAAAGAGCTTAATATAGATGTTGAATATGGGGATTTTGCTAATTATTCTACCGAGAAAAAATTTGATGCTGTTTGGATGTCTCATAGTCTTGAACATACACAATTACCTGGTCAATTTTTAAAGAATGCTTGGTCAATACTAAACGATAACGGCTGGTTATTTGTACTCGTTCCTCCTTATAATCATTTACTTACTAATGGTCATTTTTCAACTGGTTGGAATATGGGTACCTTAATGTATAATCTCTTAGTATCTGGTTTTAACATCAAGAGCGGGCATTTTGTCAGATACGGAAGTAATTTATGTGCATTTGTTCAAAAAAAGCCAAACTATCATTTGGAACCAGGAACATATGTTTCCATAGCTAGTTCTGCTGCAGAATGGCCGCTTCCAGTACATCACCATTCCTCGCTAGAAAATATCTACCAGATTAATTGGTTTGATGATTTTAAAGATAAACTCAAAAAAGAGGAAGATGTTAGAAAAAAAATTAAGGCTGAAGAAAGTTGTTTTGCAGATCTATATTTAAACACAGTTTTAAATAGTGATGAAACAATAAAAAAACTTAATAATTTTAAGAAGACACATAAGGGAAAGAAAATCGTATGTTATGGTGCTGGCTTGTTTGCAAAAAAAGCACTCATGAAATTTGATTTTTCTGGTATGAATATCATTGGATTTGTGGATAATGATGGACGAAAAGCAGGGAAAGAATTTTTTGGTTTCAAAATTTATCCATTAAGTTCTATCAATAAAGAAATAAAGCCAGATATTGTTTTGATGACCTGCGTTAAAAAAATGTGGAGTTTACACCATACTATACCCAATGAAGTTAAGCAAGGTATCAGAGATGTAGTTATAGATCACAAAGTATTCTCACTTACTTAAACAAAAGCATTGGTTCTATTCGCGTTAATGGTTTGTTTTTAAATAATTGAACCTAGCATACATAAAAATCGTTTTTTAATATAAACTATTAATCACTAGTATTTTATCATTAATTAAGTTGAGTTGACAGCTATTAATGCGAACATAGCCAAAGCCATAATTAGCTGATGGAGTAATTTTTCTGATGTTTAGCATCATACATACTATAGCTATAATAAAAAGTTTGTGTTGGAGTAGTGAAAGATATAAGATGAAATTTGTTGAAAGATGAGTTGATTGCATAAATTAGCCCAGTGCTCTGTATCGGGATATAGTTTATGAAGTCTTTTTGATTTGCTATGTGTCTATGGATTACTGAGGAACTTTTACATGTATAAAATGATGCATTTAAATTGCTATGACATTTGCGATATATTTATAAGCCTAAAAAGTATAGATTCTATTTTACAAGAAACTTACTTGTAAATATTAATGATTACACAGTATACAGATAACAGTATTCATGAATAAAATATTTTTAATTAATTTTTCTATATGGAAAAAAAGATTACTTAAACCTTTTTTTTTAAGTGAACCTAATAGTAAAATTTATTATTGTGATGATTTATCTTCTGTTATAAGGAAGGGTATTGATAAAAACTCAAAAGTTTTTATATGGGGGATAAAAGATTACAGCGACGTAAACCTCAAAAAGATTATTACTTATTTAGACAAACATAAAATTTCCTATCATAGGGTAGAAGATGGCTTTATAAGATCTGTCAATCTAGGTGCTGCACATTATATGCCATATTCTCTAATTTTTGACTCTAAAGGAATATACTATGATTCAACAAAAGAAAGTGATTTAGAGAATATATATAATTATTATGATTTTGATAGCACCAATGATTTGTTTATTAGAACCTCCAAACTCATTAAAGAAATTCTTGATTTAAAAATATCAAAATATAATCATCTTTGTCATAAAAAATTAAATATAAATAGAGATTATTATGATAAAGTGATATTAATTCCAGGTCAAGTTATAGATGATGCCTCAATCATTTATGGAGGCTGTGGAATGAACAATAAAAAGTTGATATTAGAAGTTAGGAGGAATAATCCTAACTCATATCTTATCTATAAACAACATCCAGATGTAGTTGCCAGTTATCGTTCAGGAGGGATTGAAGATAGGTTTATAAATGATAAATGTAATCTTATTTTAGAGAATATAAGTATTGATAGCTGTATAGATATTGCAGACGAGATTCATACTATAAGTTCATTGTGTGGCTTTGAATCTTTAATTAGAGATAAAAAGGTGGTAACTTATGGTATGCCTTTTTATGCAGGATGGGGACTTACAGAAGATAAGCAAACATGCATAAGAAGAAAGAGAAAGTTAACTGTAACTCAACTTGCAGCTGGAGCTTTAATATTATACCCCAAATATATCAATCCAAAAACTAAACAACTGTGTAGTGTTGAAACTGTTACTGATGAAATAATAAAGGAACAAAAACTTTATTTTTCTTCTCGTGTTTATAGAGTGTTGAAATATATCAATTGGAAACGAATGAGGTTTATTAATGAATTTATATATTATTTTATGCACTTTAAAAATGTCATTAATAAGTATATTATTTCACGTTTTATCGATTCAAAAAAATCAAAATTATAATTTTAATAATAAAATTGATTTAATAAGGGTATGCAATGGAATTTGACATTACAGAATATGGTAAAGAGGTTTTTGATATTGAAATATCAGAACTTGAGAAAGTGAAAAACAGAATAGGCAGTGAATTTTCTCATGTCGTCAGACTTATAAATAACTGTACTGGCAAAGTAATTATTACCGGAGTAGGTAAGTCTGGAATAATCGGTAAAAAGATATCATCTACTTTGGCTTCTACAGGAACATACTCTGTATTTATGCATTCTACCGAAGGACTTCATGGTGATTTAGGCATGATTAATAGAAATGATATTGTTCTGGCGATTTCTAATAGTGGTAATACAGATGAAGTTATTGCAATAATGCCTTCTATTAAGAAAATTGGTGCAACAATTATTGGAATGACAGGAAATAGTAAATCAAAGCTTGCTAAGCTTGCTGATTATATTTTGTATATTCATGTTGAACGGGAAGCATGTCCTATGAATTTAGCACCTACATGTACTTCAACTGCTGCTTTAGTGATGGGAGACGCTATTTCTTCCACCCTGATTAAACTAA
>Ga0233431_1001773_pt1 | contig 34583 bp, 24 predicted proteins | sample SI_118_April2016_FD_179867 | JGI IMG/M metagenome (GOLD analysis project Ga0233431, IMG submission 179867) | Seawater microbial communities from Saanich Inlet, British Columbia, Canada - SI_118_April2016_200_MG | ecosystem: Environmental > Aquatic > Marine > Inlet | place: Canada: British... | reverse complement strand
ACGATATTGACTACCAGATCGAAGCCGATTTTGCAGGCATCATGAACCCAGGCATGCCGAACTCTGCATCGGCGATTTCTGACCGTGTGGGTCATATCATGAACTATGGTGATGGCTGGTATGGCGGCGTCTATGTGGGTGCCCTGTATAGCCTCGCATTCGTAAATGATGATATTGAATTCATCGTTGAAGAAGCCCTTAAAACCATCCCTGCACAGAGTACTTTTGCCCAAACCATAGCAGATGTCATTGCCTGGCATAAAGAAGAGCCTACCGATTGGAAAGCTACCTGGACCAAAGTCAACGCCAAATGGGCGAATGAAGTGGGATCCCCCTATGGTGTTTTTGAAAGCTTTAATATTGACGCAAAAATCAATGCTGCCTGGGTAGTGATGGGCCTGCTCTACGGTGATGGTGATTTCACCAAAACATTTGAGATTGCCACACGTTGCGGGGACGATGCAGACTGTAATCCTGCCAGTGCTGGCGGCGTTTTAGGAACCATTGTAGGGTATGATAATATGCCAGCATATTGGAAACAAGGTCTGACAGAAGTTGAGGATATCGACTTTAAATACACCAGTATTAGTTTGAATGATGCCTATGAGATGTCTTTTAATCACGCTTTAGAAATGATCAAGCGCAATGGTGGGACTGTGGATGAAAAATCTGTTTCCATAGCGGTTCAAAAGCCAGAAACTGTTCCCCTGGAAGTCGCTTTTGAGGGACATTTCCCCAAGGAAAAGATTCCATTAGAAAAGGCATTGGGTGAGACACTAGAGTTCGAATTCGACGGTATTGCCTTTGTGATCACCGGTGAGGCCAAGAAAGATGGCGAAAAAGAATACGCTAGCGCAGATGACTATGTGTTTGAAGTAGATGTTGTCATCGATGGCGAATTTTCCGAAACGGTGAAACTGCCAACAGCCTTTAAAACGCGTCGTTTTTATCTGATCTGGAAATACCAACTCCCAGAGGGTCATCATACCGTGCAGTTGAAGCTGAAAAATCCATCAGATACTCGCCACGTTAATCTTGATAATGTGTTGATTTATGATTCTAAACCCTTAGCTGCCAAGTAAGGGAGTAGATCCTAGTCTTCTTAGTTCTTCTGATTCTCTATCTCCGTTAGCTAAAAGCTAACGGAGATAGACCTGAGTCATCCAATCTGCCAACCCGTGTAAATACCGGGATAAGTGGCTAGAAGATGTGTATGGTCGAGTTAAGGTGGCAAACCTGCTACCCAGAAGGCACATCCACTGATACCCAGAAGAAACATGAAGCAGGGGAATCAGATTGTTCTGCCAACTGAATCGTAGGATGGAATTATATCAATGATGGCAGACTTCCTGTATAAAGGGTTAAGAATGAAATTCCTAATTAACACAAAAGTATATATCTATTGCTGCCTTTTTGCTGTGTGGGCTTCGGGAAATGTTCAGGCTGATTTTAGCGCAAGAGCTCTGCCCACAGCTGAAAATCCAAAAGAATTGTTACTGGAGAACGACAGTCTAAAGATAGTTATCAACTTTGACTCGCAGTTAAGCGTATCGGTTTTTGAGTACAAGCCAGAGGGTGTCAATCTTATCCCCCCGGGTAAAACCATGCCCTTGGTGCAAATTGACAATCCATTTATTCTCGACAATGTTGGTTTTGCCCTTCGGAGAGTGGAAATTGAAAAGAGAAAGAATCAGGACCTTGTGAAGATTGAGACCAGATCCAACTATCTTGAAAATCCATTTATCCTCAAAGTCGAGTTGCGCCTAGGCGAGACCTCCATCATTGATATCAATATTCAGCTTGAAAATATTCAGACAGAAGGGTTTCACGATCACTACAGGGATGATCGTGCCCGTGTGAGTCCTGGATTGCCTTGGTTGGCACAATTATCAGCGGATCCAGGTGGACCTCGGCGGATTATCTATCCTTCCCCGGATGAATACAAAATGGAATGGATAGAAGGTGATTATTCCGATAAGATGGTTCCCTCTGAAGACACATATTTCCCAAAGGGGAACCCGCTGACGCTTTCCTTTTACACAAATCCAGGCCTGCCCGTCATCCTTGAGTGGCCGCAAGCAGACCTTGGCGTTTTTGTTTACAAAAAAGAATCCGACTTGAAGTGGGTGTTCGATTCAGCCATGGAAGCGCTTTGGCCCTCAGAAAGATTGGGAGTGAACAGCAAGGAATCGCTGACCATATTCGACGGACAACTCGGTGTGTTTAAAGGCGACTGGCACCAGGCTTTTAACTGGTTTCGGAAAACCCTACGCCAGGAATTTGATTTCACTTATTACAATCGTCCGGGGTACCAGGATTATCGCCGCGATTTTACCGCTTTTCACTCTTTTATTTACAACCATAAACTCTATGACCCGGTGAAGAATGCATACCGGATAGAGGAATATCTGAATGAAGTAAAAGAAGAGTATGACGGTTTCGATCAGTTTTACTTCTGGCATGCCTACCCACGAGTGGGCGCAGATCCGAGAGATCAATTTGACCTTTTTTATGACCTGCCCGGCGGCCTGGATGGGCTTAAGGATTTAGTCCAAACCGCACAATCCATGAATACCCATGTATATCTGGCTTACAACCCCTGGGACAAGATTGGTAAAAAGAAGGACATGTATGGCGAGATGGCAAAAATCGCCGGCCTGGTAGGTGCAGATGGACTTTTACTGGATACCATGGACGAATCGGATGATGTTTTTCGAAAGAAAATGGACAAGTACAATACTGATGCCCAGTTTGTAACAGAAGGGCGGCCCGCCTATGAAGGGCTGGTGGTGACGACCTCCTCCTGGGACCACAAATTGACCAGAGAATCCATGCCCTATGTCGATTTACTGCGCTTTATACTGCCCGAACACCGGATATTTCAAATTAACCGTTGGGACAGAGACCGTCTCCCTCTGATTAAAAAAGCGATATTCAACACCACGGGCTATACTGTATGGAATGATATCTTCGGGGAAATTAATATCCATACCTGGGAAGAAAAAATCATGCTGAGCCGGTATCACCGGGCCATGCAAGATTTTGCTCACGTTTTGAACACATCCAGCAATGAGCCATTGGTAGAAAATTTTGTGCCGAATCTATATGTCAATGGATTCTACCATGAGGAAATGCATTTTTATACCTTGTTCCAGGATGTACATAATTTTGTCACCCACCATAAAGATCAACGTGTGATTGGTCCGCTCTTCAGGGTAAAAGTTCCTGATGGCTGGCATGCGGCTGATGTATGGAATAAGCGTCCAGCTGAGGTACGTATCCACTCTGGTGAAAAAGTCGCATTTTTCCCCAATGAAATGCCCGAGGATATCGGATGTATTGTAGTGATGCCGGAACTGATTCAGGTGCACAAATCTTATGATAAATGGACCGCAACGGTACCGGGTATCGACCAAGGGACTTTGGAATTGATCGGTGTTGATATTGGCATGCGCAATCAGATGGAAATGGAAGTACCTGCGAATTCGCCATTGGTTTTTACCAGTAGTTCAGCCAAACCAACAACGGCAGGATATGTGATGATACAGTATCGCAATGATAGCGAGGAGGTGAAAGATGTCGTACTCATTAAAACAGGTTTTTAAATTGACCCACAGCCTGATTTTCATAAGTCTTCTCTTACCCATTTCCCATGCCACGGCCAGCACACTGGATGATATGATACACATAAAAGGAACCCGCTTTCATTACGTGCAAGAAAACAGAATGCGTGAAGGCTTGGAGTTAAAACCTTTTCAAGAAGGTCCCCTTGGAGATGCCTATATTGATGCATACTGGATCGATTTAGAGGATTACTATATCGATAAAACCGAAGTGACCAACAAACAATTCAAGGCATTTCTGGATGCATCTGGATATAAACCTGAATGGCCCATGAACTTTCTTAAACATTGGAAAAATGGCAAATACCCCAGGGGCAAGGGAGATCATCCAGTTGTATATATAGACTTTAACGATGCAAAAGCGTATGCGGCCTGGGCGGGCAAAGCACTGCCCACGGAAGCACAATGGCAATATGCCGCACAGGGGGAGGAATATCGAGATCTTCCCTGGGGGAACAGCTGGGACGGGACCCGGGCAAATGTGAACAGCAAAGGATCGAAGGCTGTTGGCAGCTATCCTGCAGGTGCTAGTCCCTTTGGAGTCCTGGATATGGTTGGCAATGTTGCTGAGATGACCGACAGTTTTAACGATGATGGCTGGCACTGGTTTTCCTACCTGCGTGGTGGCAGCTGGTTCAAGCCATTTGGCAGCCTCTGGTATGTTGAGAATGGACTCCTGACCAATACACAACGGGTGAAATTCTGGTGGCTGAATCCAGGATTTAACCGTTCGGCGACTATCGGGTTCCGCTGTGTCAAATAACGTGAATAGGCTAGCATGTTAAAAACCTATTCATTCAATTTATCAGACTTTTATTTCCCAGAATCTTGAATACTAACTAAAGGCTCAATCATGATTCAGGTTGAAACCCCTGAAGAAGAAGATCAAAATATAGCACAGCTCCGAGGGGAATTTTGGACTCGAGTGTGCGAGGCGATAAAATCTGAAACGAAGTTCGAATTCGCGAATTCGACAACCAAGAATAAAAAGATGTGGGGTGTAAAATGAAGGTTTTAAAGGTAAAGAACTTATTGATCACGGCTATGGTCATGTTAATGATTCAGCCTGTCTACTCACAGAGTTTGGAAATGTCCAAATCTGATCTACTCAATAAGATTAAAGGCGGTTGGGCAGGTCAGGTTATTGGCTGCACCTATGGTGGACCAACTGAATTTAGATTTCAAAGCAAGATGATTCCAGATGATCATGAAATCGCCTGGTCTGATAGTGCAATGCACTGGTGGTATACGAACGTACCTGGTTTATATGATGACATCTATATGGACCTCACTTTCGTTGAAATATTTGAGAAGGAAGGTCTGGATGCCCCAGCTAGTTCATTTGCCAACGCCTTTGCCAATGCTGAATACATGTTATGGCATGCCAATCAGGGCGCTCGCTACAATATCCTAAATGGTATCATGCCGCCAGAGTCTGGCCATTGGCTATACAACCCTCATGCTGATGATATTGACTATCAGATTGAAGCTGACTTCTCCGGGCTTATGGCCCCAGGTATGGTAAACACATCAGCCGAAATCAGCGATAAAATTGGCCATATTATGAATTATGGTGATGGCTGGTATGGTGGAGTATATGTGGGTGCCATGTATACCCTGGCCTTCACTTCTGATGATGTTAATTATGTCGTGGAAGAAGCGCTTAAGGTTATTCCAGCAGAGTCGAAATATTATCGGTGTATGACTGATATTATTGCCTGGCATAAGGAAGACCCAAGTGATTGGAAAGCTACCTGGAGCAAAGCCCATGATAAGTGGAATGATGATGTTGGTTGCCCTAGTGGCGTAAATTCAGATTTCAACATCGATGCTACCATCAACTCTGCCTGGGTATTACTAGGTTTACTCTACGGTGAAATGGATTTTGAGAAAACGCTGGATATTTCTACCCGAGGTGGCGATGATTCTGACTGCAACCCGGCTACGGCAGGTGGTATTCTGGCAACTATGATCGGGTATGACAAGATTCCCCAGAAATGGACTGCAGGTCTTCCTTTAGTAGAAGATATGGACTTCAAGTATACCACTATTTCGCTGAACAAGACATATGACATGTCATTCAGGCACGCTCTTCAGGTCATAGAGGCCAATGGTGGAACCGTGACAGAGGATAGTGTAACTATCGCTGTGCAAACACCAGAACCTGTAGCTTTGGAGCAGGGATGGGATGGAATGGCAGTGAAAAGCAAAACAGAATTAGACCTTTCCACAGGCAAAAAACCAGTGTCACTTGAGATAGAAGGAACAGGTTTTGCCATCAAGTTAAATTATGCTGACAGCCCCTGGGGAAAGAATATAAAAAATCGCAAGAAGAAATTCTTCGCCAAGCCGAAAGTTACTCTGGAAGTAGAAATGTATGTGGATGGCGAACTATCCCAGAAGACTACTTTTCCGCCTGAATATCATGTCAGGAATAATAATGGATTGTGGAATTATCAATTGGAACCGGGTAAGCACAAAATTGAAGTCAAGGTGCTGAATCATCAGCGCGGTTCTGAGATGTTCCTTGAAGAGCTCATTGTTTACGAAGCAGTAAAATAATTGTCGTCAAATTGATCAATAACGATATATGAAAGAATTTATGATGAAAAAGTGGCTTATTATTATTTCGACACTGATCCTCTTCCTTCTAGTCGTAGGTTGTGAAAAATCATCTCAAACTCCAGAACCGCTAAAAACAATCGGGCATATCGGATTGGAAGCGAGACCCTCGAGTCTGGTTAAGTTTTTCTCCAATGCATTGCAACGGGATATGCATATTAATGTCATGTTACCCCGAGGCTATGAAGAATCAGTAGCCCGTTATCCTGTATTATACCTGTGCCATGGTCTAACCTCAAATTTACACGAATTTGAACATATTGGCGTGCCGGAATACCTCAACCGTTTCGATATGATTGTAGTTTGTGTGGATGTGGGTAATTCCTGGTATGTCAACTGGGCAGAAGGCCAGAATAATAATTATTCTGACCACGTTACCCAGGATGTTATCGGCTATGTGGACAGTAATTATCGCACGGTGGCGGAACGTGCTGGCCGGGCCATTAATGGTATATCCATGGGCGGCTTTGGTGCCATGTCCCTGGGGCTTTCTCACCCAGAGCTTTTTTGCTCTGTGGGAAGCCACAGCGGGGCAATCAAGTACGCAGCCGGGTTGCGGGAAGTCGTGGCACGGGGCGATGAGGCCTGGGTAATTTGGCCCCAGGCTTTGCAAGACACGGTGACGCGTTACCGGGGGATCAGCCTTGAGGGTTTTGCCAGCATTCCAGATAGAACACCCAAGGGCAAAATATTTACAACAGTAGAACAGATAGATGCTGTGGACCCCTTTAAGTTGGTGCTGCAGATCCCCAAGGCAGAACTGCCACATATCTATATCGACTGCGGTTTGGAAGACGGCTTGATCAAAGCTGCCAAGGAATTTACACAACTGCTTATGGATAATGACATTCCTTTCCAATATGGTCAATCTGCTGGTTCCCACGAGGAAGATTATTGGGGCCGGGAAGTGAATGTTTCCATGGCTGTGCAATACGCTGTGATGCTTAGAAATATTTGGGGTCGGGAATTCGAAATTTATGATGCATGGACGGATTGAGCAATGCAGTCCAATTCAATAGTAATTGTAAAGAAAGGATATTTATGAAACGCATAAAATTTGTGTTGATGCTCGCTATAATTTTACTGGTATCTGCGTGTGAGAAAGAACAGATGGTTAGTACCACTGTATCTGATCTTGAGGATAAGATTAAAGGAGGCTGGGTTGGCAAGGCTTATGGCGTCTCTTTTGGTGGGCCCACAGAATTTGGGACCATGGGTGCCATGATCGAGGGTCCCTTAGAGATGAAAGAAGAGGGCTTGAAATGGTTGAATTGGCAAGATGATATGTATGTCAATATGGCTTTACTAAAGGCTGTGGATCAGAACGGTTTGAATGCTACAGCGGCTGATTTTGCACAAGAATTTACCTATGGTGGGTTCATGCTCTGGCACGCCAATGGGCAGGGACGACAGAATCTTTTAGCGGGGATCCCACCGGAGTTGTCAGGCCACCCAAAATACAACCCCCACGCCAATGACATAGATTTTCAGATCGAGGCAGATTTTATCGGCCTGCTGAGCCCAGGTCTCCCAGTGGCGGCAGAAGCCATGTGTGATAAGGCTGGGCATCTCATGAACTGGGGTGACGGTGTGTATGGTGGTGTATTTGTTTCCTCAATGTATGCAGCTGCCTTTATTGAAAACGATATTAATAGTGTGGTAGAGCTTGGTCAACAGTCTATGCCACAGGCCTCCCTGTATGCTCAAACCATTGCAGACGTCATCAAGTGGTACCAGGAAACTCCCGAGGATTGGACTATTTGCTGGCAAAAGGTTGAGGATAAATACAACGATGATCGCTGCCCTTGGGGTGCGAAAAATCCTTTCAACATTGCGGCTTCTATCAATGGGGCGTATATCGCTATGGGCTTGCTATATGGCCAGGGCGATTATGAAAAGACAATTGATATTTCCACACGTTGTGGCCAGGACTCTGACTGCAATCCTGCAAATGCAGGGGGTGTATTAGGCACCATGCTCGGTTACGAGGGTCTCCCTGAAACCGTAAAAACTACAATGGCTCCCCACGTGGATGTGGTTTATGAATTCACACCTTATTCAATTACCACAGGTACGGAAACCTGCTTGCGTCTAGCACTTGAAAATGTTGTCGCTGCTGGCGGCTCAGTAAATGGTCAAGATGTCCTTATTAAAGTACAGGATTTTGTTAGCACCAAGCCTGCGGAAATTTCATTTCCCAGTCTGACTATCCATGACAAGTATGACCTGGATGATGAAAGGTTGACCTGGACGGGATCTTGGGTTTCTGAAAACGAGGATGGAAAAGGAGACTTGCTGTATTCTGATGAGACAGGTGCTTCACTTGCATTCCCGTTTGAGGGAAATGCCATCTATGTTCAGGGAAATATCCGCCATGACCACGGTATCCTTGAAATTTTTCTCGACGATAAACTTATTGAATCTCGGGACATGTACAACCCAACACAGTGGGAACGCTCCGACCAGTGCACTGCTGTGTGGCTCACCGGACTGGCTGATGGTGCACATACGCTATTGGTTCGGGTAACGGGAGAGAAAAGAGAGCAGGCTGATGGCACTCTCATTAGCCTTGGCAGGATCGTTTCCTATACCGGAGAGGTCGCCGCCCTATAAAGCGAGCAGCCATTCGAGGGATATAAAAAAAGGGACTTTCTGATATCAGAAAGTCCCTTTTGCTTTTGGTCTGTTCCAGTTGATTATTCAGGTTCTGGTAGGGGTGGGGGCAGGATGGTATAGCCCAGTTGCTCATAGAAGGGGATGACATCATCGTAAGCACGGTCATCAACAATTTTACCATCGACGATGTAAAAAATCGCCATACCCTCTAGTGTGATCTTTCTGCCAGTGGCAGGGATTTCGCCAGGGCCGGTATTTGTACCTGTGACCTCAAAACGCACGACAGCCTTACCTTTTGCATAGACTTCTTCCACATAGGTACAGTGCCAGTCCGGGTATGCAATGCGGTGATCTCGGATTGATTGTTCCAAGGGTTTAATCCCCACCACTGGGCCATCTGGCCCCTGCTTTGTATAATTGGCGTCAACAACAGAGGCCAAATCATCAAAGTTTCCTGTGTTCCAGGCCTCGTTAAAGGTATGCACGATGGGAGCATATTCTTTGGCATAGTCCACTGTTGAACAGCTCCAAAAGACGCTGATGAAGAACACAAATGGAATGATCTTTTTCATGGTTCTGTCTCCTAAATTAAAGTTCAATTTTCAATCTCGCTTAAGACCAAACTGCGGAACTGCTCATGCAGAGCCCCAGTTTTCTTGTCATCCTCGCCCGAAATGGTTTCTGATTGCATGAATAGAAGACCAATGGTTTGGGTCTTGGGGTCTGCGAAATAGCTCGTGTTGAAATACCCTGCCCAAGAAAAGGTACCAGCATTTCCCTGGTCCCATTCAGCCCCACCTTTTTCTGAAATCACCATAAAGGCTAAACCATAGAATGCCTCGGGATCTTCTCCCCAGAGACTGCCAACCTGGTTTGCCATGATGGTGTCCACTGTGGTGGATTGTAAGATTTGTTGGCCCTTGAGCGTGCCCTTATGTAGGTACATTTCAAGGAATGTGGCGTAATCTTCAGCTGTGCTACTCAGACCAGCACCGCCGGAAAAAAGACGACGGGCTCCTGTGATTGGGAAGTCTCTGTCAAAGTCATCCAAGGGGCAAGGCACCCAAAGACCCTCTTCTGTTTTTGAGTACACCGGCACCAAGCGGTTTGCGAGGCTATCCGGGAGATAAAACCAGGTCTCATCCATTTCAAGGGGGTCGAAAATCTGTGTGCGCAAATACATGTCGAAGGGCATGCCAGAAACTATCTCTACCAGATAGCCCAATATATCCAGCCCCATACTGTAATTTTCGGCTTCCCCAGGATTGGAAAGCAAGGGAACGGATGCCAAGCGTTTCACATTTTCTTCAATGCTCAAATCATCTGTGGTGGCGAGAGTGACGATGCCGGCCTTTTCATAGATCATTTCAAAGGTTGTATTGCCCTCGATACCACCGTAGCCAACACCAGAGGTGTGGCTGAGCAATTGGCGTATTGTTATTTCTGATAGAGCTGGAGTCGTGGTGAAACTTGAATCAGAGCTATCGAATGTATTGAGAAGAACGGGCTCTTTAAACTCAGGGATGTAGTCAGAGATGAGGTCATCCAGCTGGAAATGCCCTTGCTCCCATAGTGTCATCACGGCTGTTGCAGTGATGGCCTTGCTCTGTGAAGCGATTCTGAAGATATCATCGGTCTTCATTTCCCGTCCGCTTTGCAGATCGGCCATTCCGTGAGCCTTGTGGTAAACAGTCTTCCCGCCCCGGCTGACAAACGCCATGATCCCCGGGATGGCGGACTGCTCAACGGCCTGTTGGCAAAGCAGATCGATCTGACTCAACTTGCCTGGGGTATCCGCTTGGCTATTGAGTTCTTGAGCTGCGGGGAAAGAACCTGTGCAGGATTGCAGGAATCCAAGGAGCACGAGACACGCAAGGAGAGCGCTGAAAAAGCGTTCCTGTTTCATCACTTTGGTCCTTACCTATTTCTCAGGTGTATGTTTAATCATGGTTTCGTAAAAGTCCGCCATGATGGCATCTTTGTCAAAATATTCCCAAATGTGGATGGTCTTGGGGTTGTCTGCTTGCACTTTCCAGCCATTGTTAACCAGCAGAGGAGTGCCGATAAGATTTTTTTGGGCCCATTCTGGGTTCTTCAAAATAGCGACAGCCGCCATATCAAAGAGGGGACGTTCAATGGGAGAACCCTCAAATTTTTCAAATAGTTCAATGGAGTAATCGCCAAAGGTGTAAAAGCTGCCACCGTGACGACCAGTGACGGGCTCGGTAATCCGGGGACCTTTTCCAGGCATGATGGATCTAATATCCTCCAAAGAAGCAACTACGGCAGTGGTCCCGGTTTCGTCATCATAGCGCACTGTGACCATCTCGATTTCTGCGCCAGATTGCAGGACTGGGTTTACTGCAGTGGTGTCGGCATCCAAATTGTATTCCCCTGATGCAGGAAAGTTAGAGCCTAACCAGACCACGCGGACTTTCTCAATTATGCTAGGATCTTTCGCAAATGCTAGAGCAACATTGGTGAGCTTACCTACTGCCAGTAGTACTAATTTTTCATTCCGCGGAACATGGGCACGTTCAATGATAAAATCAACCGCTTCAGAACCATCGAAGGTTACCTCGTTAATAGAAGCTAGAATGGAATCATAGCTCGACTCCGCACCTTTATAGATTTTCATCTCTGGGTAAAAGTCACACAATTTTACTACCCTTTCCGCTTCATCAAAATGTCCCTGTATCCCCCCGCCATTAAAGGTGGAGTTAACTGTGATGCCTTCCAGGTCGAAAATATCTAAGTTGAAAAGCAGGTAGGCGAGGGCGTGTTGATCATCCAATTCGTTATTTGCATCCGTATCAAAAATGAGTTTCAACTTCTCTGGAGTTGGGACTATGGAATCCACAGATTTTGTCCCCACACAGGAAATTAAAATCATCAAACTCAATACAATTAGACCGAAGCGATGGAAGTGTGACATTGTTATACCTTTCTTGTTATTAGTAGTAGAAACCAAGCACGATTACCGTCTCATGTGAGAACCATAAAGTGTTGGCATCTAGAAATGATTCAGCCAAGCCCAAGGTGTTAGGGTCAAGGGATTGAAATGCATAAAGCAGCACGGCCGACTACATTTTCTGACTGACCAATTATTCGTATTTAAAAGAACAATTCTGAACAAAACATTAGCACAATTCCGAACAATATATTGCGCTTATAAAATGGGAACTTAGATTGAACTATGTATCTGCTTTATAAGGGAAAGAATACTACCCATTTTAGGCATAAAATACTGGTCTAGCCCATCTCCAGGAACTTCGGCAAAGATAGCCTAAAACCCTTACTATTCCTCGAATAATCTGTATATGGTGTCGTGAATATCATCGGCCAAAACAGGGATATGAGTAATCTTTTATTTTGCGATAAATCGGTGATATTTGAGGTTTTTTAGTCATACAATATTACCTTGAATCGTGCTACTGTAGAACTAGATATTCTCATCGTATATTGTTGTAAAACGACCTGACGGGTATAGGGTCTTTAGTGCAAAAAAAATAGAGAAAAGGTGCTCCGATGAAACGTACGATTACTGTTATTATTCTAAGCTTGTTAATCCAGTCTGTCTTCGCAGAAAACTATTATATATCTGCTGCCGGTGATGATGTCAATTCTGGGACGAGCGTTGCTTCGCCTTGGGAAACTTTAGAAAAACTGGATGAGAGCACATTCAAAGCCGGAGATGTTATTCATTTTAATCGCGGCGATAAGTGGTTGGGCCGATTCGAAGTAACTGAATCTGGCGAAGTAAATAATCCCATAGTGTTTACAGCCTACGGAAAGGGTGCTTTTCCCAAATTGAGTAACCCAAATTGGGATTATACCTGGGACGGTGCGGTCATTCGGGTTTCGGGATCATACATTACAATAGAAAAGCTCCATTTTATTGATGGCGCCGCCCATCCCTATGAAGAGGCCAAGGACAAACATGAAAATGTCTACGACATGGGGGCGGTGAATCTAAACCGAGAATCAAAGTACTGTACGGTTCAGTATTGTGAATTTGAGGACTATCCCATCGGTGTGCAATCCCAGGGTGCTCACAATACCATTTATCAGAATTACTTTCATGACTGTAACAAGGGTATGTGCCTGCCCTTTTGGGGTCCCATTGCCATATTCTCCGGCGGCTCCCATGATGAGATCAGCTACAACTATGTCATTAATTATAAAGGTGGTGGCTCTGGTGGTTTCGATGGTGGTGCCATTGAGATTGACCGTTTTATGTGGGGTGCAGGACATATTGGTTATGGCGCAGACTACAATAAAGTGCACCACAATATTTCCATAGAAAATGCAGGTTTCCTGGAGCCAGAGGGGCTGGATAACACCCCTGGTAACAACTACATGGAAGTCTACAGCAATTATTCTGATGACTATAAGTGGTTCATATCAGATGAGGATTTGAACTATTCAACCATAAGAAATAATACCTCTTTACGGGTTCTGCCTTGGACAAAATCATGGCATATGGTGCTCGCCGTCCAGGGCATAGAAGACAAGCTGTTAAACAATGTTTTTATCGTATCTGATAGTTTGAAGGTGATCGAGTATCCTGAATTTGATATGGAGCGTAAGCACAACCTGTACTATAGTCACGACAAAACCAGCACCGATCCTATTGGAAAGCTAAAAGATTCGACAGAAGAAGTGTTGACAAGCTGGAAAAAATTGTCACCCAAATTATATAGCAAACGTGGGAAAATATTGAGGCCGGAACCGAACAAAAAAGGCATTATAAAAGCTTGGGTTCCCACAGACACAAAATATGAATTTGAGTCATTTACAATAACATTGCCACAATCATTGCACCGCTAATAGGACAAAAGATCCATCGCAACTGAAAGGAATGTTTCATGAAATTCACCAAATTGCATACTAGAAAACGCACCTTATTGATCCTGGGTATGCTGGCTATCTTTGTTTTAAGCTTTTCCACCAATCTTGTTGCCCAGGAGACATTCCCCCAACCAACTGAACGCCGTATCGCCTTGAGTGAATACCGGGACAAAATGATGGGTGGCTGGATCGGTCAGATGGTCGGTGTGGGTTGGGGAGCACCTACAGAGTTTCAGTCTAGTGGCCACATCATGCCATTGGAAGATGTCCCGGAATGGACACCAGAAATGGTCAATGTATATGGGCAGGACGACCTGTATGTTGAAATGACCTTCTTGCGCTCTATGGAAGAATACGGTTTTGATGTTTCCATACATCAAGCCGGTATCGACTTTGCAAACTCCGGCTACATGCTGTGGCACGCTAATTTGGAGGGCAGGAAGAATCTGCGCGCTGGAATTCCCCCGCCAAATTCCGGGCACCCAGCGTTCAATAGTCATGCCGATGATATTGATTACCAGATCGAGGCCGATTATTCCGGACTCATTGCCCCAGGAATGCCAAATACTGTGATTGCTCTGGGTGAAAAATTTGGCCGCCTGATGAATTATGGTGATGGTCTGTATGGCGGTCAATTTGTTGGAGCCATGTATGCAGAAGCCTTCTTTGAGAGTGACCCTGCAAAGCTTGTACAGGCGGGCTTGCAGGCTATCCCCGAGGGCAGTCAGTTTGCTGAAGCCGTGCGGGACGTCGTGGCCTGGCACGCTGAAAATCCCCAGAACTGGGAGGCTACCTGGAACCTGGTGAATGATAAATATCACCTGAATCCTGAGTACCGAAAGTTCACCTGCTCAGATATAGAAAGTGATTTCAATATTGACGCTAAAATCAATGCTGCCTATATCGTTATGGGGATGCTGTACGGAGAGGGTGATTACGACAAGACCAATATCATCTCCATGCGCTGCGGCCAGGATTCTGACTGCAACCCCTCTAATGCGGCAGGAATCTTGTTCACCGCCGTGGGTTATAGCAACTTACCAGAACGCTTTATATCTGGACTGGATAAGAATGAAAAATTTTCTTTCACCGAATATTCTTTCCCGGCACTCATCGATGTTTGCGAGAAACTCGCTATTGACGCTGTACAGAGGGCTGGTGGGCGCCTAGAGCTCAACAGTGCTGGCGAAAAAGAACTGGTTATTCCTATGGTGGCAGTTGTCCCTTCTGCGCTGGAACAGAGCCATGCGCCAGGTCCTATTGCAGATGATGCTTTCACCAAGGAAGAGTTAAGCCGATTGGAAGGAAGCTGGGTTTTCAGATACACCACGCTGTTTCTCCTCGTTTTGGTCTTTGTCCTATTCAGGGAGAATCGAAATTTTTCAGCGATGATGATCCTGATTCCCCTAGGCGTGGTATTTGGTGTTTTGGAATTCATTGAAATGCAATTGCCAGAAAGCCTCCTCGTCATGGTGAACATTACGAGCATTTTGCAGACCATGAGCGTTGCAATGGCGATTATCCTTCTTTTACCGAACAAAATTTATGCTTCAAAGAGCTATGTATGCGCCCTGGTAGCCGCCCTGGTGCTTGGTGCTATTGCTTTTGGTGGCGTGTGGGGTGCCACAGATGGACGGATCATTTCCACCACTACTCTCAATCTTGGCACTATCGCTCTAATGAGTACTGCGTGGCTATTGGGGATGATCCTAACAACAGTTTTGACGAAAATGAACTATCGCAATTGGCGCTTTCATTTAACGATGTTCGGGACCTTTGCCGCCGGCCAACTCCTGGTCTGGATCGTCGTTGCCATCTTCACCATGGGCAGCACAAAGGGTAACTTTTTTGGGAGTATGGTCTACATCATCAGCGCAACGCTCCTATTCGCAGCAATCAACTATGTGCTCACATTGCCTTACCTGATCCTGGCGTATAAACACACTGGAACCGACAACAGGCTCCGGAATTTGTTGAAGATAGTAGATACACAGGAAGAGCTAGATGTGATAGAAAATTAAGCACCAATTTTTAGGGGCCATGAAGATAAAGGGCTGTTTTCGTCTGTTAGGTAATGCGTCATTTTGCCGTCGTCGTTACATATACAAATCAGTTTAATCTGCTGGTTGACGACCGCACAGGGGTATATCTGAAAATCAACTTAGCCACAGAATTGCATTAGCACATCATCATACCAAGCCCAGAATTGCTGACTAGGAAAGGTGGTAATCGCAAGTAGATAGCTCGGTAATCATGCAATTAGACAGTGAAAGAATTCGGGTGATCGGCTTCCTGGTTGCACATTCAAATATTTTAGGAAACAACAATGAGATTTAGATTAAACTTATGCCTGATAATTATCTTTTTTAGCTCCTTTATGCAGTTGCAGGCCATGGTACCTCAAGGAACCACAAGAGATGCCTATGAAAAGCAGAGCTATACCACCCAGCGTATTGTGGGCAAAGCGCCAAGCATTGATGGTTTTATCGATGAAGCATGCTGGGATGAAGGCATTTGGTTTGACAGTTTCGTGCAACAGCAACCTCTCGAAGGCGCGCTACCCAGCGAGAAGACCGCTTTTAAAATTCTCTATGATGATGAGAATCTATATGTTGCTATCCAAAGCTTCGATAGTGAGCCAGACAAAATCGACCGCCGTTTGGCCCGCCGGGATGCCTTTGCAGGGGATATGGTGGGAATTGCACTGGACAGCTATCAGGATCGCCGGTCAGCATTCGAATTTTCGCTTTCTGCTGCAGGTGGCAAACTGGATCTTTTGCACCAAGATAATTGGGGATTTGACTTTAACTGGGATGCAGTCTGGTATGGCGATGTTTCGGTGAATGATTCCTCCTGGATAGCAGAGATGAGAATTCCTTTGAGCCAATTGAGATTTGCAGAGCAGGATGAGCACATATGGGGGCTGCATGTCTACCGCTGGTTGCACCGACTGAACGAAGAAAGCCAATTTACACTCATCCCACTAAATGCACAAAACATGACCATGATGTTTGGTGACTTGCACGGTTTGCAGGGAATCAAACCAAAGCATCGTTTGGAGCTTATGCCCTATGGCCGGGGCGGCATGACGAGCCTTGGTGCAGGGGAGGGTGACGGGGAATCAGAAGGCGATTATGCAGCTGGACTGGATGCAAAGGTGGGGCTCGGCAGTAACTTTACCCTAGACTTGACGGTGAATCCGGACTTTGGACAAGTCGAGGCGGACCCCTCAAATCTAAATCTCACGGCATTTGAGACATTCTATGGTGAGAAACGACCATTTTTTATTGAGGGCTCCTCCCTGTTTGACTTTAGCCTTGGGGGTGATAGGCTTTTCTATAGTAGACGTATTGGCGAAAAGCCCCGCTATAACCCTACTGTTGATGGCGGGTACTATCCCAAATCCCTGGTAAACACGCCTATCCTGGGTGCCGCAAAGCTCAGCGGTAAAAGTAAGCATGGTTTGGCGGTGGGCTTGATCCAGGCGATGACAATGGAACAACAGACCGATATCGTGGATGCAGATGGTGTGACGCACAACCGTGCGATACAACCGGCGACCAACTTTCTGGTTGGACGCATCCAGCAAGATTTGAACAATAGCAATACCGTTATCGGCGGTATTTTTACCTCTACCAACCGGGACATTGACAAGAGGCACCTGCAGTTTTTGAACCACTCGGCACAGGTGGTGGGCTTTGATATCCGGCAGCAGTGGCTCGACAAAACCTATTATGCCCAGCTAAAGCTGGCGGGTAGCAGGGTAGCAGGGGAGCGCGATGCGCTTATAGCTGCACAGCGCAGTCCAGTCCATTATTATCAAAGACCGGATGCCAGCGAGTTTAATCTGGACAGCAGTTTGGTAGAATTGAAGGGTTATGCCCTTGAAATGTTGTTGGGAAAAGCCGCAGGCGGAAAATTCAGGTATGCCGAAAGTGTCTATCTGCGCTCACCGGGTTATGAGCTCAATGACCTTGGTTATCTGAGGCAGGCAGATCTGGTCGATCAATCTACGACCCTATCCTATGTGGTTACCGATCCCGGAAAACGACTTCGTAATTACTCCGCGAGTCTGACACAATCGAGCAGTTGGAACTATGACAAGGAGCCGCTTACTGGTTCACTTTCTGCAGAATTTGATGGCAAACTGAATTCCCTTTGGGGGCTGAACGCCTCCATTTCACGGTCCCGATATCAATTAAATACAAGGAGGCTTCGGGGTGGACCTGCACTTTACCTGCCGCCAAGTTTAAAAGGTGGCTTTTCTAGTAATTCCGATAGCAGAAAAAATGTCGTGTTGAGCTATAGCTGGTACTTTGCGCAGGCAGAGGAACAATCACTACAGTATTCATACATGAGTCCTTCCATCTCGTGGCAGGCAACCAACACCCTGGATATGAGCACTGGTCTTTCCTACACTTCAAACAAGGACCATCACCAGTATCTCAGCACCGTCGCCACAAATGCTGGGGATGAATACATCTTAGGCCATCTTGACCAAAAAAGCCTGAGCATGACTTTTAGGTTCGATTACCTGCTTAGCCGTGATTTGTCACTACAGTACTATGCCAGCCCTTATGTTTCCACAGGGGAGTATTCGCACTATAAGGTTTTGCAGGATCCAAGAAGCAAAAACGACAGCCAAAGATTCCACTATTATAGTGATGCAGAAATTACCGCAGTAGAGGATGGGTTCGCATTTGCAAGCACTGGGTCCCATGGACCACTTTCACTGTCTAATCCTGATTTCAGCTTTGGGGAGTTGCGTTCGAATCTTGTACTGCGCTACGAGTACCGTCCTGGCTCCACTGCCTATCTGGTTTGGTCCCAGACCCGCGGCATCTATGGCTCTTCAGCAGGTAAAGGCCTGTCGGATACGCTCGGTGAGCTCGGGCGAGGGCTGCACGATGATATTATTATGTTGAAGGTGAGTCACTGGATATCAAAATAGACTCGACTTTAACGAATGCTTATAGATCCTCTCTTGACCCGCTGGGCTAGAGGTGCACTGGATAGATGCAAACAACATGATTACTTGAAAGGGTTCAAAGGTATGGTTATGAAATTAAAAATTCCCGTGGTTCTCATTTCACTTCTGCTTTTTTCATACTGCGCGAGTAATGACCCATATTGGATTCGGAGCGAACCTCTCAGGGCGGAAGCCAATGCCTTGTTTCCGAGCCCATATGATGCCTTTGGAAAGGCACAAAGTTACACACATGCTGATGGTAATACTTTTCTCTACCGCATGTTTGAACCAAAAAGCGAAGCGGGTGAAACTTATCCGCTGGTGGTGTTTCTCCACGGTGGTGGTGGCGCTGGGTTGGACAACGAGATGCAGTTTAAGGACCTGATATTGCCTGCCACGGTCTGGGCTTTGCCAGAACATCAACAGATGAACCCCTCCTTCGTCCTGGTCCCTCAAGCGCCAGAATGGACGGGTTGGCTGCACCCTAAGATTCCAGCTATCAAAGGCATGGTGGACAGTGTGATAGCGCACAACTCAATTGATACCAACCGTATATATATCTCTGGTCTTTCCATGGGCGGAATGGGCACGTGGGCCATGATTCAGGAATACCCTGACTTTTTTGCAGCGGCAGTGCCCATTTGTGGAGCGGGTGATATGAATGAACTGGATGAAATCATGAATAGAAATTTGCCTATCTGGGCTTTCCACGGGGTTCAGGATCCTGTAGTGAAAATTGACGCCGAGATGGATTGGTTCGATGATTCTACAGAAATATTTACTGGTCAACGAGCCTTGATAAACGAACTAATCAGTCGGGGCATGGAGCCCACCCCAAAATATACTTGGTATCCAGATATCGAGCACGACTCATGGAATGGTGCCTACTCTGATCCGGAGCTCCTTGAGTGGCTGTTCGCCCAGCGTAAGCCATAGCAATTATAATGGCCCAATGGAGCTGGCATGAGGCGGACTCCCCGCCATGAGAAGAAACTGATCTATAAAGGAGAAAACTGTGAAACAAACTATGGTAGTTATGAGCCGTATCACCATTGTCATTGTAATTCTGAGCGTCATATTTGCTTGTAGTGGCACCAACAATATCCCTCCACCTAGTGACGCAGCCACCCCAGATGATCCTACAGGAACATTTTACGTCAACAGCAATAATCCAAAGGCTTCTGATACAGGGCCGGGAAGCATATCACAGCCTTGGGAGAGTCTGGCGCCACTCGACAACCGCAGCTTTACTCCTGGTGATACCATCTATTTTGCCCGCGGCAGTAGTTATTCCGGCAGTTTTGAGATCAGCACCTCCGGCACAGAGGCACAGCCGATAACATTTACCACCTATGGCAGTGGAGACGCGCCTAGTTTTACAAATCCAGATTTTAAGCCTTCATACGGAAACTCGTTTTACATCGCAGGGGATTACATCATAATTGATGGTTTATACTTTCATGGCGGTGCCGATGCACAACAGGGCAGCTCTCATGATGCAATGCGAGTAGGCGCTGTGTTTATAGACGTAGGCGCTGATCATGTTACTGTCAGGAATTGTGAATTTTATGATTGTGTAGTCGGTGTTAATTCGGTGGGTTTTCATACCAAGATTAGCAATAGCAATTTCCATGATTTTAACCGTTGGCTTTGGAGTCCCAATTGGGGTCCACTTGGAGTTGTTATCGGCAGTGCCTATGCTGAAGTATCGTACAATAGGTTTACAAATATCTATAAAGTGGGTGGAACTTTTGGTGCAGATGGTGGTGCTATTGAGGTAGATGACCGCTTCTTCGGCCAGTCTGCACATGATATAGATATCCACCATAATATTTCTATACGCTGTTATGGATTTGTGGAGGTTGAAACTGAGTGCGCTGGAAACAATATCGACGTCTATTATAATGTAAGTAATGACTACCAGGAATTCGTATTCTACTGGGGTGGCCATGATTCCAAAGTCGAAAACAACACGGTCATTCGTACCCTCGCACCACTTGGCGATCCCCCCTCGGTCAACACGGTATTTAGTATGGCCTATAGCTGGGGGGAAGTGCCTAATAGGGATCCCTTTACCATCCGCAATAATATCTTTGTGGTGGGCAATGGCCTACAGGTCTGGGTTGACGCGCCCTATGAAGCTAATATCGGCTATACCTCAGCGGTGAAAGAAAACAATATCTACTACTCCGCTGATGGCAGCACCAACGATCCGCACGGACTAACCCTTGGCCCAGGCGAAATGGTTGTCAACCCCGGGTTTGTCAATTTTCTTGGTAAAGACTATCATTTGACTTCAGGGAGCCCTGCAGTTGATGCAGGCCAAATTCTGGAGTACACCTCTGACATTGAGGACCAGGCCGTACCAAGCGGTTCCGCATCTGATATTGGGGCTTATGAATTTCACTCTGAGTGAACAATATCTCTAAGGAGTAGTAAATGAACAAAATCACATGGGGTATCATTCGGCGGACCTATGGAGTTTGGTTGGCAGGGGAAACAGCCATGACATCAGCTTTCAATTTGAATGCAGTCCCAATGCCCAAACTAGTCCTAATTTGCTTTTTAGTTATCGCTATTCAGGGCTGCAACTCCCGTTCTGAGGCTGAATCAGCCCCCCAGATTTCGCAACCAAAATATTATGTCGATTCTCAGTTTGGTAATGACAATAACAGTGGCGATTCAAAGGACTCAGCCTGGAAATCTCACACCATGGTGGAATCAGCAAATCTAGAGCCTGGTGATACTGTCTATTTTGCACGAGGGTCCTCGTGGACAGGAGGCATCCAGATTAATGTGTCTGGTTCCGAAATAGAGCCAATTGTCTTTACCAATTATGGGAGTGGATCATTACCTAGGTTTTCCAATCCAAATTGGTCTGATAATACGGGCAATGCCATACGTTTTGCCGGTGATTACCTGATTGCAGATGGCCTTTATTTCCATGATGTACCGCCGCCGCCAAAAGGTGATTTTATCACGGTGTGGGAGTCCGGAGCTCTGCGGCTGTTGTTGGGTGCTGATCACTGCATTATCCGAAACTGTGTTTTCGACACGGTTCCAAAAGCCATTCAATCACACGGTGAGTACACACTAATCACTCATAACAGTATGACAGGCCAGCAGGTCTTGTTGGGCAATACCTACTGGGGGCCCATTGGCATCCAACTGGGCATCGGAAACCAGGAAATATCATATAACACCATAAAAGACTTTTGGGTTACCGAGGGTCATTCCTGGGGCGGGGATGGCGGGGCCATCGAGTTGGATGATGGGCGAAACCATAAAAACAATGTCTATATCCACCATAATCGCACGCTGCATAATTGCGGCTTTCTTGAGATAAGCTGGAATTATGATATTGAACACATGGAGGTGTGGAACCTGCGGGTAGCTTTTAACCTGAGCACAGACTATCAAAGCATCGGCTTTTTGGAAGCCCCTTTACATGATTCGTATATCGAGAATAATACCTTTGACCGCAGCCACCAGCTTCCCCATTACAATTCTACCATGGAGGTTCAGTTAGGGCAGCCCACGGTCAGGAATAACCTGATCATTGTGAATGAGCTCCCGCCCTATAGAGCTGATGACGAAAAGCACCATGTGGACCAGGATAATAACTGGTATTTTCAGGTGGCGAATCCGGATACGGTCTATTTCCCGGAAACGGCAGCGGGGAATGGGGACCCAAGATTAGTGGAATTTGTAAGCGGCGGGCTTAGTGATTATCACCTTAGCGAAAACAGCCCCTTGCGTTGTGTCGGACAGAATCTTTCAGGGTTTTATACAACGGACTTTGAGGGCAATGCACTTCCAGCAGAAGGTCCTTGGGATATTGGTGCCCTCCAGTACCAGGGCGATTGCACGGATTAGACCCTTGGCGAGATCCATGCTCGCTCTATATGCTATATTTGTTTGTCCGATTACCCATCCTGGCAAAAGGTACTATATTTTCAATTCTGTATCCGGTCTTTGTAGCTAGAGTCTAACTGAATAGCCATTTGAAAATCCAGTTCGGACCTGGTCTCATCACCCTGCATCTGGTAGGTTAAGCCACGCGTGTAATAGGCATCCGCCAGATCTGGGTTGAGGGCAATAACTCGGGAGAGATCACCAATTGCCAGATCATAATTTTCCAGCGTAGCGTAGAGCATGCCACGGTTACTCAGAGCCTTTACATAATCTGGGTCCAAACGGATTGATTTACCGTATTCATTGATGGCCATTGAGATTCCATCAAGTTCCTGCAAACCAAGTTGTTGAAAGCCAGATTGATACAGTAATCCCCGATTAAAATATGCTGTGGCATAATCCTCATTAAGCTCGATAACTTTGTTAAAGTCATTCAAAGCCATTTTAAATTCACCCAGTGAGGCATAGGTGATGCCTCGGTTGTTATATGCTAGCCAATAATTATGATCCAGGGTGAGTGCTTGGGTATAGTCAGAAATCGCCTTCTCTTTATCGCCCTTTGCCATCATAATAGAACCCCGCATATGAAATGAGGGGGCATGATCGTCACGCTCAGCTATGGCGGAATTCAATTGAGTCTGGGCACGATCGAGGCGACCCTGTCCATAATACACAACTCCCAGGTTATAGCGTCCAATGGCTGACTTTGGTTTCAAATCAAGCGCCTTATTGAACAGGATGGCAGCCTTATCATAAACCCTATTTTCCAGATACACCAGACCCTGCTGTATCAAGTTGTTATAGTCCATGCGCTCAAGGTCTTCTAAGTCTGAATTCCTCAAATTCACGAGTTCATTGATTAAGTATTTTACTCCTGGGTGTTGGGGGTCAATATCCAGTGCTTTTTGAAACGCCTGCATGAAGTTGTCTTGTGATGTTGCCTTTAAAATCAATCCCTGCATCAGGTATTTTGTGGCGCTATTCGCTCGCTCGAGCGCTTGTTCCATCTCTGGCCACTGCGGGCCAACGGCTGTTGTATTTTTCAAATATGGGAGCAAGGAACTTGTATTTTTCATAATTAGGTCATATGAATTCCCAATGTCTTTGCCGTGATTTCTAAAGCGTGGAGCGAACTCCAAAACAGGTCGGTTTAGAGAATGAATAGCTGCATCTTGGCTCCATCCATTGAATCCAGATTCATCCATTTTAAAAGCATCCATCAGGTCGACAGGGTCACCTAGGTTGATGAGCTCAAGGTCTGCTTGTGCATATTGCTCAAAGCGTTCTAGAAAGATTTCCATGTCAATTTCCAGAGGTTCAAGAGAGCCGACGATGAGCGCGTGTTTGTTATAATGTGTGACGGCCATCCATAGGGAAACATGGGGAAAAACAGAGTGAAAAGTCTCTAGCAAGGTTTTCAAGCTCTCTACTGGCATTTCAACAGGAAGCCAGCTTGTCATTATACCCCCTTCATTTAAATGCTGCTTGCCATCCTCAAAATATTCTTTGGTGTACAATCCAGAGTTTCCAGAGTAAAAGGGCCATATAGAGTCATTTAAAATCAAATCATATTTGCGACCTGTCAGAGCGACATAATTAGCACCATCCATGATGATGTAACGGAATTTTGGGTGACGGGTTACGCCACGATTTATGTCAGAAAAATAAGAGCTGGAAGTCTCTAGAACGGCTTTGGAAATTTCAACTATATCCACATGCTTAGTATCATATGTTGTTAAAATATGGCTGGTTTCACCCGAGCCAAAACCTACCTGTAACACATCTTTCGCAGTGGGATGGAGGAGCATGGGGATATGGGCTTGTAATTTTTGGGTTGTCCTCAGCGTGAAATCTGTCCCCGCCACATTTATGGAACCTGTTGAGATGACCCGGTTACCATCAGGGTATCTGTGAACTGTGGTAATGCATTCGACGCCTTCATTGGCATAGATGATTTCCACCTGGCTGTTGACTTGTTTTTCACCAATATTGAAATATTGGAACAAAAAGTCAGGGGGCAGATTGCTTATTAGCAGACCCATCAAGACCCAAAACAGAGCTGGAGGCAGCATGCTTTTTCCAATTATCTTCTTTTGGGATTGGATGGCTTCGGCAACGAGAACTGCAGTCCCCAGCATTAAAGCCAAAATAGAAATCAAAACCAGGCTACTTTGTGTACCCAGCCATTGGATAAGAACAAAGCCTGTAATGAGCGAGCCAAGAATACTACCGACTGTATTCACCGAATATAGTTTTCCAACAGAAGCACCAATGCGCTTTACACTACGGGTATAGATATGGGTGACGAGAGGGAAAGTCATTCCCATGAGAATCGCGGGGATGAGCATGATCAGGGCGGCGAGGAGTAATTGCTTATATATTTGATCACGCCATGCCAGGGACTCCCAAAGGTTACTGATGGCTTCAAATTGGCCAAAAAGGAAGATGGATATAAGACCCAAAAGGCCAATGAGTGATTCAAGAACACCAAAAACCTTTAATTGGTTTTTGATCAATCTCGATTTTTCTAAAATGGTGAATAAAAGACTCCCCGCTCCCAAACCCACTAGGAAAACCGTCAACATGATGGAAAAGGCATACACGGTTGTATTCAGTTTGAATATCAATAGCCGGCTCCACAAAACTTCAAAGGAGAGAGAAATAAAACCAGTAAGGCCAAATCCCAGCATCAATAGGAGGATGAATTTGGGAGAATAATATTCAACCTCTTCTGTTGTTTGGCCCGGTGCTGCATCTGGTAATTCAAAACGTAGACTCAAAATGTAAAACAAGGCACCTAAGACTAAATTGACGACTGCTGCAAGAATAATGGTATTGCTGATCCCAAAGGCTTCCAACAATACAAAACCGGTCAAAAAACAGCCAGCAGTTGCGCCCAGAGTATTAATAGAATACAACAGGCCAACTTTTGCACCGATCTCATCGTTACGTCTAATCAAATATTTACTCAATAAGGGGAGCGTACCGCCCATTAAAAAAGTGGGAATCAGCAGGATCAAAAAGGACAGTACAGTTTTTATGAAAAACAAGAAACCTGTGGACGTTGTGAGATTTTGAAAAACCAGGGCATAGAGACTGTTAAGCTCGTTCAGCAGCAGGGGCATGCATAATGCCATGATGCCAATCCCAACTTCAAGCAATGCATACAGCTTCAGGAGCTTCCTTTGCTTGTCAACTAAACGCCCGATGACAAAACTGCCCAACGCCAATCCCCCCATAAATGCAGCCAGAACTGCGCTAATAGCATAAGTAGTATTCCCAAATACGGATGTGAACATCCTGGTCCAGACAACCTCATAAACCAGTCCGGTCATACCAGAAACGAAAAAGAGTAAAAAGACAAGAGCTGTTAAACCAAATGGGCTTGAATAATGTGTGCGGTGTTTGTTGAGTGTCATTGGTGAAATCCTATAATTGTGCTACACTGCGAATGATGCTATGAGGCAGGGATAAGTACTATGCTCGCTTCGAGTTTCTGTTGATTAGCCCGAATATTTTGGACCACTTCACAAGATAGTATTTTGGGTTTTGTTTACTATAAATTTTACTGATTGTCACCACAAAGTTCCATGGTTTTGAAGGCGTTGATCGATGAGAGGATGAATGATTCAAACCTCCCTTTTTTTCTGCTATCTGATACGGATGGATCACAATAACGGAAGGAGAATGTGGCTCCATTGCGAGGAACTCTCGTCACCAATACCCTTTAAGTCCATGTATAGTACCATTAAAAAGGACCATCCTATAGATTTCGGTTCCTAAGGTCACAGGCTCTATCTCTACGGTCTCAATAACCACCGTTTTTGAGACAGATTTAGAACTCCCCATAAACCCCCTGCAAACCCAGTAAACAGAGTCTCAAAACCCGTCTCAATATCAAAGTCGCAAAACTGACGGTTTTTCATGTATATGAGACTTGGAAGAGTATGCCTGAGTTCGTCTCGGGCATTTTCATTATTATCAAAAATTAAAGAAAGGAGCCAATCATGAATATTGGCTATGCACGTGTATCAACACAGGATCAGAATCTTGATCTACAAAATGACGCCCTCAAAGCTGCTGGCTGTGAGAATATCTATACTGACAAAATGAGTGGAGCAAAAACGAACCGGCCTGGGTTAGAGGAAATCCTCGGGTTCATAAGAAAAGGTGACACGCTAGTTGTTTGGAAGCTGGATAGGTTGGGTAGATCATTAAAACACCTGATCCAGGTATTGAATCAGCTTGACGAAAGAGGTGTTTATTTCAAAAGTATCCAGGAAAGTTTGGACACTTCAACACCTGGTGGCAAGCTGATCTTTCATGTCTTTGGGGCTTTGGCGGAGTTTGAGCGGGATATAATCCGCGAAAGAACAATGGCTGGATTAGCTGCAGCTCGAGCCAGAGGTCGCAAAGGTGGCCGTCCCAGGAAACTATCCAAGAAACAGGTCGAGATGGCGAAGAAGCTAATGAATGATCCTACAATCTCAATTGGCGAGATATGTAGAACAATGGGAGTGTCGAAGGCAACATTGTACCGGCTTGCCAAGTAAGCATTTCTGTTGATCTACCGTTATTGACCAGTATATTTGTGGGTCGTCATTTAACTCAACTTGCCGCGACGTAAAATAAAGTGCTAAACCGGGAGCAGATGACATCTCCGGGTGTCATTTTTTTGTTTCTGGTGGTGTTGATAACAGAAACAGTGGTGATTTGCGAGGATTGCAGCCACTCTAAACATGTGCTAAACCCTCAAGGTAAATTCATACCCTGAGACATGTTTGTCCCGCAGATCTTCACAACACGAGGAGGCAGTCACATGTCAAAGAATCAAGAGATTACCATCGTTGCAGAAGGAAAGACCGTCAAAGGAGAGATCACTTTTAGAAATGAATCTGATATTTCCGTAAAGATCACCAGCCCGTACTCCGGTCTCACAGGAGGACTCCACATCCCTTACTTTTCAAGACCCTACCACTCGTTCATGACGGCATATGGCGACAAGACAGCAGAGAACCTGCTAAAAGGCCTGTGGGAGTTGGGATCGTATATGGAAGAGAATTGGAAATTTCTCAAATTGCAGCTGGCTTTTCATTTTTATCAGGGTGACTATTCTGACAGAGAGAGTCAAACAAGATTTTTCGATAGTTCTTTCCCTTTTTTGGTCCCCCATGGAACACGGGAGAATATCCTGGAGTGCTTAAAATGAGCGGGGATCAAAGACTGGAGATCTTGAGCTCCGACCTGTGGGGCAAGAACACAGATAACTCCACGGCTCTGCCAAAAGATTCTGTGGCACTTTGTGCCTATCAATTGTTGGTGCAGGCCATCCTGGATATAGATCAAATCGCATTTATTCACACCACACCCGATAGGGATGAGCTTTGGATGGTGACGGAGGAAGCGCTAATTGATAGTCCTAACGATGCGTCTGTGGATGAAACGCCAGAACTTGATACCCTTTTTCAGGGTCAGTCCAGGCAGGCCATGAGAGTGCTTACCATGAACCATACGGACTCCATTTTTCGCTCTGGCATGTTTTTGCTCAGCGAATATTTCGATGGTGTATGCGGATTCTACTCTCCGATCAAATTTTTGGCTGAAGGACTGCTCCTCAGGAGTGATTACGAAGGGATCAATCAGCGGCGGAAGGCAACGATTAGAAAGAATCAAACAGCGGCCAGTAAACAGAAGACGAAAATCATTGAAGTCGCTACCGAGCTGGGCTTGCAACCTCAATCCCCCTTGCTTAATAGCGAGATATGGTCAGCCCGGTGTCCGGGTACAGGGCACCAGTTGTTTATCAATGCACGTAAGGATGAGTTTGGCTGTGGATATTGCTGTGTCAAAGGAAATCATGAAAAGTTGCGAGAATTTGTAAAACGCCGGAAAACATAATCAGGAATTACTTTGGTTTTGCGGCACCGATTTACCGCTATACATCTCCAAAAGATGTATTTACTGCATGTTTTGAATTTCAAGACTCTGAACAGAGCCCTGCAGAATCAATTAACCTATTGTAGTCAATGATTTATCTTTGCATATCGCCAGGACTCTATCCTGGAACCATTTGATTTTTCATTAGTGTCTTTGTCGTAATTCCAGATGGACGTTTAGCCATTTCTGTAAAGTTTGAGGCCTTAAATCTTCGCTAATCCATGAGTGGCTAACTTTAAGTGCTTCTGGAATATACTCTACAAAAGAATCCAGTGTCTGGTCATTAAAATACCTGCCATTTCTAATGCCTTCGTGGTTACCCAATTTGAAAGAACAATAGAAGACGGATCCACTATGCATTAACCCCGTAATTTTATGCAGTGCCCCTCCCAATTCACCAGAGGACAGGTGTAATAGGGATGCACATGCCCATATACCATCAAATAAAGTATCAGATTGAAAGTCTTGAATAGTTGTTTCCACAATTTCACAGCCTGAATATCTTCGCCCATAATCTGCTAACTGCCGACTTGGCTCCAAACCAAGTGGGACATATCCAATACTCTTAAAATATTTTAAATCTCTCCCAGGACCGCACCCGATATCAAGAATACTGCTTCCAGGATTTAGCCTGTCGCAGAAAGGTGTATATAGCTCCATCATGTCAACATCAAGTGTTCGAGCAATGAAGTCCTTATAATTGTTATCGTAATAATTCATGATAATTCTATGCTCTCCTCTACAGGGAATACTTGCTTGGGTTCCCAACCTTTAATGTGCTCAAATAATTGATATAGCTTATCCATTTTAGCACCAACTTGGGATTTGCTGCCAACATTCAAACTTATGAGAATTGAGTTTTTAAGAGAATGATTATGTTCTTCTGCAAATAGAACATTCCTTTCTCGTAGTTTTTTGTAGTAGTTCTTTGAAGGTGGGGCATCAAATTTACCCATTGTTCCTCGATTACACTCAGCACAAGCAATAACCAGATTCCAGACGCCATTGGGATTAATACTGATAGACGGTGAATAAACGAGTAAAGACCAGGGCAAAAAATGGTCAACATCTGGGAATGAATGCTCATTCTTGAGAGCAAATCTATTCAGCTTTTTATTACAATAAAAGCAAAGATCCTTCTGATAGGGCACTAAAACATCCACTGCCGATCTTACATTTACACGCATTTCCCTGCTTATAGAAATAAACGAATTATCTTCCTCGTTGTATTCTAGTAAATTTGGAGACAAACCGGCTCTCCAAGCCTCTTCTACAATAGTCCATCTTGATTGGTTTTCATTGATTAAAAGCGTTTTTATTTCTGGTTGATCCAGCAAAGTGTTTGCGTGATCCGTTAGTATCAGTTTGTGTTGTTGGGGATGATGCTCAAAAAGTCTGTACTTTTTATCTAATGTTCCGTGACCCACATTCTGAAAGGCATCAAATACATTATTGTAAATACTTTTTTCAGCGACTTTCATTAGTTTTTGCCACTCTGATTCATCGGGTGAAGACAGGAGAAAATTGTCCATAGCTTTGGTTAAGTTTGTAGGGCCAGAATTGAATTGGTTTCTGTTATCTTTATAGTGAGAGACTAATTCCTTCATGAAATTATCCCTTAGATCATCGTATCTTATTTCATTTGCAGGGTTGAGCTTCAACAAGGCATCACAAAATGCGAATTTGTATGTGGCCGTATTTCTACCAAACAAAATAAGCGTTCTGAATGTGTTAATGGACGACGATTGCGTCTCAAGATAGTTTTTGATGTCTGGTTTCGTAATATTACTCATGTGACTTTCTTTGAATGAGTTATTTACTCTATAAATGATATTGATAACAAATTACAAGCGAACATACCGGTATCCCATATGTATCCTGTTAATGTGATCATCTATGAATAGATATGACTACAATTGACTACCTGGATGATAATTTTGGGCTAACGACCTAAAATCACAAAACCCTTGCAGTGCTTATCTACAAGGGTTTCATATTGTACACCGCCCAAGACTCGAACCTGGAACCAATTGTCTAAGAGTAATCTGACTAAGTATCTAACTGTCGGTCAACTAGTTCAAACCTTTCCTAATATTTGGCTAATTAAGAAAGAAAAACTAAGGGCGACACCAAATGTCGCTTTAAGCCCTATGTTCACGATTCTGGAAAGGAGATTCGTTAAATGGGGAATACGAGCAAAGTAAAACGTAGGACTACCAAGACATTCACACATGTCAAAGGAGCATTGGACCAATTCTTTTTTGACACAGACAAACTTCAGAATGATCCAATCTTTGGGATTGGCCTTGAATCAGGCTTTACTTCCCTTAATCAGTTACTTGTTGGCAAAGATACTCCGTATTTTTCAATCATATCGGTTCCGGAAAAAAACTGGACCACTGCCTTTGGATCTTCACTTATTGCAGAGTTATCCATTCAGTTTAATCGATCAATTGGGTATTTCTCGCTAAGTGTCTCCAGCTCATACTTCATGGGTGTCTTATTAAGTATTGTGGCTGATGTTGATCCTCATTTAATGAGATCTGGAAGATTGCCTAGTGAGCGGTGGCCTGATTTATCTACAGCCAGCAAAAACTTGGTTGAGAGTGAAATATATGTCGATGATGCTCGTCCCCTCACAATGAAAGCTTTTCACAAAAGGGCACATAAGATGATGAAGAAGTCGAAAATTGATCTGTTCGTCATTGATAGTCTCCAATTTATTTCCTGTAAGAAGTATCATAGAAACAAAGCTCGCAACTATCAAAAGATCTGTCAATCATTGAAAGATATATCAGAAGAATTAAACGTGTCAATCTTACTCCTGTCTGAATTTTCAGGCGAGTATAATACTGATGAGATAGATGCCGGGAATGACTGCCAATCGCTTCCATTCCTAAAAGACTTTGGAAAGGTCCCAGATGCAGAGCTAGTTCTGATTTCGGGTAAAAGGAATAAGGGGGATCGCTTATTCAGCCTTCATCTCTGTCGAAATCGTGAAGGTCCAACTGGGGTGGTGAAGCTAAGGCAGAACCTTATCACGAGTGGATTCAATAACAGGAATTGCTAATTTATCTAATCTGAGATTTAATTAAAGCCAATCCGATTCAGTTTATCGCCCTTAGATTCCTCACATTCCAACCGGCTATATTTTTCCAAATCTCTTTGCTTTAGGTAACGAAGTTTTTTTAATCTTGTCGCTGCTTCGGTTGCCGCATTCTGAACGATAATAGAAATCTGCCCACCGGTTAATTCATATTTCTTCGCCAAACCGGCAAAGTCGATTTCGGTAACACCTGGGATTGTGTCGGGTAAGTGAAGTCGCCATAGTTGTTCACGCTCAATTACTCCTGGCATAGGTAGTTCCAATTTGAGGTGAAATCTTCGACTAAACGCTGAATCCAAGTTATCTCGAAGATTGGTGGTAGCTATCATGACCCCTTTCAGTCTTTCAAAGGCTTCTAGAAATAGATTCTTCATAGTATTGTGCATCGCATCCACAGCAGAATCTGTGTTCTCAAGACGTTGGCTAAGAAATTGATCTGCTTCGTTAAACAACAATACAGGGGGATTTTCAACTCTTCGTACAATCCGCTCAAAAGTAGCAAACAACCTGTTAACATTTCGCTCACTCTCACCAACCCATCTGCTCTGTATCCGAGCCATGTCTGTGATGATAAGTTTCTTCCCTAAAGCATTTGCAATGGAACCAGCAGCGAATGTTTTTCCAGTTCCTGAGGGACCATGGAATAATATTAACAAGCCAGATTCTGATGATTGATCCGTGCTACTGATCTCAGCAGCTCCTGTATAAAGATTCCAATCCTTCAGAGTAGCGTCCACATTATGATGATATTTTTTAATGGATGTTTGAATTGTTAGTTTTAGATCGGGATTCAATATGAGATCATCCAATGTTTGTTTTGGGTCAAGAAGTGTGAAGAAATTATCACTTTTCAAAATCTCCCTTAATCGCTCATCATCATCAACTGCCTTTTGCATGATGATTCTCCGAGTGATATCTGGCATTACCCTGATATCATTTGAACTTGTGCTAAACACAGTTTCATGTGGGACTTCAATGAGCCCATTCTGCACCAATTTTCCTTCAGTATTCAAAAATGATCTGTTACGATACATCTCCTGATGGGATTGACTAATGACTTTTAGAACATCCTCTTGATCGACAGTCCGCTCGTCTAAGTCTTTTTTGACCAGATACATGAGGATTGTTGCATCCTCCTCTTCAAGTGCATACTCCTTGATAAGATCATTTAGCGGCAAATTGATATTTGTGATTGAAAGACGTTGCTTTATTCGAGATTTCCACTTCATGGCAGCAACCATATCGTTAGCAACATCCATCTCTATTCGACGTCCCCTTCTACGGGCACTAAACTCATAGTAGTTCAATTCATCCAGGGAGGATAAGTAGGCAAACCAGTCATCCAGATATTCATCGTTTGAGGAATATGGTTTATCTAAGTCTGCTTCTGCTTGGCTTCGCTCATCCAAAAGAAAAGCCAAGAAGTTCTCGCTAAAAGCAATCTTCTCTTTTAATAGAAGTTGGCGGTTGTGGCTGAAGGGAGTCGGCTTCCTGGGTTGTATGCTACGATTGGGTGTTCTTACCACTTTCGAAGTAGAATCAAGCACCTGGTTATCTAGCAGATCAACTAAGATCTGTAAATGTGCTATTCGATCAGGCATGGGACCAAAGATTACCTTGAGAACATCCAGAGAGGCAAATTGTTGCGTCTCTTCTTCGATGAGTTTATGCCACATATATCCCAGAATAATCATGTCAATCCATTTGAAAGAATAGTTGAAAACAGAAAATTGTGGAAGAAGCAGTTTGGCTTCACGCCTAATTTTGGAGTAATGTGTGGACCTGAATGGATTGAGCGGTTTTTCGTCCAATACTTTACGAATTGCTCTTACTTGTGCACCTATATTGTGTAAAGTGTTTGTTAATTTAGTTGGTGCTGCCATTTTCTTCTCCTATACAGTACTAGGAAAAGAATAATGCCTAATGCGTCAGTTAGTGTCGCTACAAATTAATTTAAATCAGTTTCTTTAGAACTCTGTGTATTTCAACCATGGCATAGGTATCCTGCCCACAATATTCAAGCAGATTATCGATAAGCTTCGCTTTTAAATCGGCATCCTTGGTCTGGATCATTGTATTCCAAGTTGCTTGTGCCTCGGTACCGCCACTCACGTTCAAAGCTTCGTAAGAAAGACTAGGTACCAGTACTGGTAAAACATACTTGATGCTGGCAGACCCCAGGAACCGGTAATCAATGTAATAATTCCGAAATATGGGGAGTTGATCCCAGAATCTATCTACCATGGCAAGCAGGTCTGTTGCCAGATCCGGAAACCATCCCGCCAGATTTTTAATAAAGCGTATTTCAAAAGGAGCATTATAGGCGATGATGCTTCCATGGGTACCCAAGGTGTTGATAAGACTTTCTGCAATATCTTTGCGAGGATCATCCATGTCAGTATGGAGGAACCAGAAATGTTCGAGTTTACCTTTTTCTTCCAGTTTGTGGCAGCTGAACTGAAACGGGAATTGTTCAAAAGGACGCATACCGAAAAAACGGTGGATAGCAGGTCCATCAGTCTCAAAATCCAAAAAGTAAAGGGGATATTCAAGTTTATTCAATTCGTTTTTTATTGCACTTTTATCAATAATGGGAGCTTGAGTGCGATAGCTTTTTAGATATTTCAGTTGTCTCTCGTTGAGTGCATCCTCGCTGACGTCATCAAGAGCCAGCAAACCTTTACTGATATATTCAGCCTTTGCAGTCCAGCGAGCACCTGGAAGGGTGAAAATGGAATACTCAGGGACATGTTTCCAGCAGTATGCAATAAATGGGCATTCATAGGGTGATTGGCAGTGTTCACCAATCTCGCCTACGGGCTCTGAAGGATTTTCGAGCGTTTTAAAGAATTCTGCTGCTTTGGCGGGGATCCAATTCTGGATGGAATTTACTTCAGCACTAATATCCTCAATTACAAAAAAATTATCCAAATCAGGATAGACA
>Ga0233431_1001771_pt1 | contig 34624 bp, 25 predicted proteins | sample SI_118_April2016_FD_179867 | JGI IMG/M metagenome (GOLD analysis project Ga0233431, IMG submission 179867) | Seawater microbial communities from Saanich Inlet, British Columbia, Canada - SI_118_April2016_200_MG | ecosystem: Environmental > Aquatic > Marine > Inlet | place: Canada: British... | reverse complement strand
CTGAAGGAGAAAAATGAATATTGATGGAAAAATTGCTGTGGTCACAGGCGGTGGCAACGGCATTGGAAAAGAGATCGCACTGGCTCTGGCCAGGGAGGGGGCAGATGTGGTGATCGCCGATCTGAACGACGAGTCGATGCAGACGGTCTGCAGTGAAATTGAAAGCCTGGGTCGAAAAACACTGGCCATTAAGACGGACGTTTCCAAGCAGGAGGCGGTTCAAAATCTCTATGAGAAATCAATTGAGGGGATGGGTCATGTGGACATTCTCGTCAATAATGCGGGGATCCATATGTCCGGGGCCTTCAACAAAACAAAACTGGAAGATTGGAAAAGGATCATGGATATCAACCTCTGGAGTGTTATCTACGGTGTTCATACCTTTCTGCCCCATTTTGAGGAAAGGGGAAGCGGTTATTTCATCAACACTGGATCTATCGCGGGGCTGACGGGTGTGGAAGACAGCAGTGTTCCCTATACAACAACCAAATTTGGTGTGGTCGGCATGTCAGAAAGCCTGGCTTTTAATCTTCATGGTTCTGGGATCGGCATCTCGGTCGTCTGCCCCTCACTGGTGCAAACCAGAATCCTGGAAGATGAGCTCAAAGTTGATTCAGAGAGTGATAAAGCAAAAATCAGGGAAAAACTGTTGGGCGCATTGAAAGGGAAAGCATGGAATGAGTTTCCCGGAATGGCCGGCAAGGTGGTCATGCCTGAAGAGGTTGCGAATTTAACCATAAAAGCGGTCAGGGAAGATCGTTTTCTGATCACAACCCATGCAGATACCATGGATATCGTACAGGAACGGGTTGACGATATCCAGAGTTTGATCGCTCGTAAAGCGACTGAAAAGGCAGAACGGGACCAGATGCTGATTGAGATGGTCAAACAGATGAGTAACGATAAATGAATGCTCTTCAAATGCGCAAACTCTGAATGACTCGTCAAAATATTTTATATAGCCCATCCACAAACAATGAATCACTATTCAGTTTGAGCTCTGTCAAGAGTATTGGGGTGAATCGTAATAACAATATTTAACAAAGATACCAGCCATGACTGAACTATCTCAATTGGAACGTTATGCTGACCTGATCGAATATCGGGCCGGCACTCAGGGGGATAAGCCCTATATCCTGCATGAGGAACAGACGATCAGTTTTGCCGAATTCAACCACCATACCTGCCGGGTGGTCAACGGGTTACGGGACCGGGGGGCTGAGCCCGGGGATGGCCTCGCGATCCTGATGGGGAATTGTCCGGAATACTATTATCTGTTCAACGGTATGCCCAGGGGCGGCCTCTATACCGTCCCGATCAACACCGCTCTAAAGGGAGAGGGTCTGAAATACATCCTGGTCCATTCCGACGTCAAATATCTGGTGGTGGACGAGGATCTCTATCCCAAAATAAAGGAACTGGGACCAGAGATCGGAAAGATAGAGAAGATCTTTGTGCGGCGCACCTCGGATACCGCTTTACCTGAAAATGCAGTTGACTTTGCAGAGTTGCTGCAGGCTGCTCCGGATGAACCGAATTATCAAACCGATCCCAATGTTATCACTCACCTAATGTACACTTCCGGTACCACCGGTTTCCCCAAGGGGGTCGTTAACCGTGCCAAAACCGACCGGGTACAGGGCATGGTGAATATGGCAGGAATGTTGGTCAAACCGGACGATGTTTTCTATACCGCCCTGCCCCTTTTTCATGCCAATGCGCTAGTGATCACGGCTTCCTTAGCCATGGCCGGCGGGGTTCCCTTTGGTTTGGATAAAAAGTTTTCCGCGTCCCGCTTCTGGGAGAATACCCGGCGCTATGGTGCCACGCAATTTAACGGGATTGGGGCCATGATACCCATCCTGATGAAACAGCCGGAAAGACCGGATGACAGGGATAACTCGGTTCGTGCTGTTATCTCAGCCGCCTGCCCGATTAATCTGTGGGAGGCCTTTGAAAAACGTTTTGGTCTTCAAATCTGGGAGATATACGGTGCAGTTGACGGTGGCGGAGTCATGACCCTGAACATGGGCAATGCACCCGCAGGTTCCATTGGAAAACCGCTTCGTGGTGAATGGAAACTGGTTGATGAGAACGATGAGGAGGTGCCCGCGGGTGAAATCGGCGAGATGATCAACAAGGTGGATGAGGGATCGATCCGAACTGCTGAGTACTACAAGAACGATGAAGCCTCTGCCAAAAAGTCCCAGGGCGGGTGGATTCGTTCCGGAGACCTCTTTTATGCCGATAAGGATAAGAATCTCTATTTTGTGGACCGGGCTAGTGATTCCATGCGCCGCCGTGGTGAAAACATCTCATCTTTCGAGGTGGAAAGTATTGTGGAAAAGTATCCGGATGTGATGACCTGTGCCGCCTTTGGTGTACCTTCGGAACTGGGTGAGGATGAAGTGATGCTCTGGGTAAAACCTGTCGCAGGGAAAACACTTGATCTCAAAGAACTCATACGGCACTGTGTTGATAATATGGCCTTTTTTATGATCCCCCGCTATATCGATATGGTCGAAGATATTCCCAGGACCGGTACGCTGAGATCGCAAAAGGCCGGCATGAAAAAACAGGGTGTAACGGACCGAACCTGGGACCGGGAAAAAGAGATGCCGGATTTAAAAAAACGATGAGCATCTATCATCCAACCTGAACCGAGTCAAAAATAACACTAACAAAAAGGAGAAAACCGTATGAAACGATTTCCCGAAAAACGTATTGTAATTACAGGCGCCGGGAGCGGCCTCGGAAAAACCCTGGCCATTGATTTTGCAAAAATGGGTTGGAGAGTGGTCGTCAGCAGCAGAACCCAATCCAGAATCGATCAAACGGTTCATGACATCAAGGAAGCAGGCGGAACGGTGTTGGGAGTGCAATGCGATGTTTCTGAATATGACAATGTCGCAGCGCTCGCAGATAAAGTGGTTGCAGAATGGGGTGGTGTCGACATTGTGATAAATAACGCAGGTGTCCCCAGTGGCGGTTATGTTGAAACATTTTCATTAGAAGACTGGAAATGGATCATGGACATCAACCTGATGGGGACCATTCATGGCTGCAAGGCATTTATCCCGATTTTGAAAAAGCAGGGTTCCGGCCATATTGCGAATGTGTCATCCGCCGCAGGTTTTACCTCAATGGCCGAAATGGCGCCTTATAACGTGACCAAAGCGGGGATTATTTCACTCTCTGAAACGCTGAAGATGGAGCTGTATGGCGAGAATATTGGTGTGACGGTAGCCGTCCCAACCTTTTTTCAAACAAACCTTCTGGAAAACGTCCGTTATACAGACGAGATCCAACTGAAACGAGCGGAGGCCTATTTCGAAAAGGCTTTTTGCGATGTGAACCATGTCAGCAAAAAACTGATCAAGGGGATCAAGAAAAATAAACTGTATGTTCTACCGCAAATCGATGCCAGGTTTTATTGGCGGTTCAAACGATTTGCACCCGAACTGTTCTTCAAGACGCTGGCAGTTTCCTATCATAAAGGGTGGATCGATAAGTACCTGGGAGTCTGACAGGACTTATCCCGAAATTGCTAAGCAAGCGTTGACTCAGATTTAAAATCTGTCTGTCTTAATATGACTGAGGAATCCAACATCCGGTTCCCGCCGATTGTAAGACCTCAGTTGTCACAAAACCAAATAATCAACAAGAAAGGAGTCAAAAAATGGCATACACTGAATTAGATATGGATATCAGCCCGGAATTGAAAGCCATGAAGAAAGAGATCGGCAATTTTGCCCGGAAAGTGATGCGCCCAGCCGGAATTGAACTGGATAAACTTCAAAATCCGGAAGATGTTTACGCTAAAGATTCGGTTCTGTGGGATGTGTTCAAGGCCACCAGGGCCATGCAACTTCATACATTGTCGATTCCCAAAGCGTTTGGGGGACTGGCGTCAGATAAACCGGACCCCAAAACCTCCGGGGTTTTATATGAGGAGTTTGGATATGGTGACATAGGGCTAACTATCTCCATGGGCGGGAGCAGTCCATTTCGCCTGGCAGCTGCGTCCCAGGATCCTAAATTGCACCAGGTGGTCAAAGATTACGTCAACGACACAGAGGCTGATATGATCGGTTGCTGGGCCATTACTGAACCGTCCCGCGGTTCAGATTTTGTCCAGAGTGCCGATCCCGATTTCAATGATCCCAAATGCACACCGGAACTCAGAGCGGAACTCAAGGGGGATGAATACATCCTCAATGGCCAGAAGGCGGCATGGGTTTCCAATGGTACGATTGCCACCCATGCATCGGTTCATGTTAATATTGACCCCTCCAAGGGGATGCAGGGCAACGGTCTGGCCTTTGTTCCCCTGGACCTGCCTGGAGTCAGAAAGGGAAAGCCCCTGAACAAGATAGGTCAACGTTCGCTTAACCAGGGCGAGATCTTCTTTGAAGAGGTGAAAATCCCCAAATCCTACATGGTGGTCAGTGATCCCAAGCAGATGCAGGTTATGATGAGAGACATCCTGACAGCAGCCAACGGCGGTATGGGGCAGACTTTTGTGGGACTGGCTCAGGCCGCTTACGATGAGGCACTGACTTATGCCAAGCAGCGTGTCCAGGGTGGCGTTCCTATTTTTGAACATAAAAATATTCAACTACAGCTTTTCAACATGTTTATCAAGGTCGAAGCGGCACGGGCCTATGCCAGACGAATGGCGGCGCATAATGCGGTCAATCCTCCAGGTCTGCTTCATTATGCCATCGCTGCCAAGGTGCTATCCACCCGGACGGCTTACGAGGTGGCCAATGAGGCCCTCACTATTTTCGGTGGCAACGGTCTAACTGCAGAATACCCCATTGAAAAGATGTTCAGGGATGCCAGGGCCGGCATGATCGAGGATGGAGAGAACAATACCCTATCCCTGATGGGAGCCAAGCATCTGTAGTTTTATAAGCATTTCATTGTAAAGGCTGAAGGGATCGTGTCGTTTTTTATAAAAAACAGCACCGGGGGTTGCAATAGCCACTGGTAGAAAATCCGTTGAGGATCCGTTAAGCGGTTTATCCTTCCGCCTTTTTTTCCATCAACTGAGAGACTTTTAAAAAAAGAGAAAGTGCTCTATGGAACAACAGAAGATACCGGTCAGTATTGAAGAGATTAGTCCAGAGTGGCTCACCGGTGCACTGACAAAATCCGGAGTGATGACTCAAGGGAATTCGGTTCGAAATGTGGATTATCAGATCATTGGAGAGGGGCAAGGATTTGTAGGCACACTGGCGCGGTTGAACATCGAATATGATCAGCAGGTGAACAGTCTACCCGCAACCATGATTGCCAAAGTGCCAACCCCGGTTAAGAAAAGTAAAATGATCATGGAGGCCTTCTGGAATTACGAGCGGGAAAACCGAATCTACGAAGAGATTCTGCCGGAACTCCCCCTTCGGACACCGGTCTGCTATTTTTCAGATTTCGACTCGGGGAAAGGAGAGAAATGGATGAACAAGGTCTACAAAAGATATGGAAGCCTCTCGCAGGGCCTGGCCGGACTGTACTTTGTCAATGCGGGTCTGCGGAACGTGGGTATGAAAAAACGGTATATTCTCCTGCTGGAAGATTTAAGCGATCTCGAACAGGTCTCTCACCTGTCAGGTTGCTCCTTCGAAGAGGCCAAGCTGGTGATGAAACCACTTGGGGTTGCTCACGCCGGTCTTTGGGAAAAACCGGAACTTAAAAAATTCTGGCTTAAAGACCATGCTGATATGAGCAACATGATGGGATTTCTTACCAGTAGATGGGAACCGATTATGAAAAACACGGCTGCAGGGAAGCTCACGCCAAAAATGAAGAGCGTCTTCGATTGGATAAATTCCAATAACAGGAAACTGGATAAATACAGTAAATCCCTGCCTCATACCTTGGTTCACACCGATTTTCGCCTGGATAACATTTTTTTTAATCGGAAGGAAAAATCGGTTGTTGTCATTGACTGGCAGTCGCCCTGCCCCGGTTTCGGCTTGTTCGATCCCGCCTATTTCCTGATGAACAACTGCAGCATGCCATTGGATGAGGGCCAGATCAGAGAGTTGATAATGGTTTACCACCAGGGGCTGATTGAAGGTGGTGTTTCCAATTACAGTCTCGAACAGTGTCTGTCCGATTTTCCGGTGGGTTTGCTACTGGCTGTACGATATTGGTTGATTATAGTCGGGGGGATTGAGGTTGAAAATGATCCCAATGCGGTTGAGTTACTGGGGGTGATGCTGGATCGGATGAGACCCATGCTTGAGTCATTAGACCTGAACCAACTGAATATGTAAGAAAGCGTATTCAAACCTTTCATCGCGTTGGATGTTTCATCTGCTCCTTGATGAAACATCTGCAAATCAAGGAAACAGATCAAAAGAGATAAAAATGGAATCTGAAAAAAAAGGTGATCTCACCTGGGAAGAGGTGGAGCCGATATTTCGACCGAAAGGTGTCCACATGGGCATAATGGAGTTTGATGCGGATGTGTGCAGCCAATGCGGCAATTGTATTTTAAACTGTCCCTTCAAAGCCCTGGAAGAGGGTGAGGACGGCACGCCTCAGCTGAGGGAAGGATATGCCTGCTTTAGCTGCTACAACTGTATGGTGACCTGCGGAGATGACGCGGTAACCATCGGGGAGAGATACCACGTCACGGAAGGTGTTTTCAAAAGCGACCCGCTTATTCCCAACCAAACGCTCCCCCGGAAGGCAAAGGACGAAAATGATCAACCCGTGGAGTGGAACCAGACAGAGCGTTTGATATTTGAACGCCGCAGTGTTCGGAACTTCAAGCCGGATCCCGTACCTGAAACGCTGATCAGGCGGGTTCTGGAAGCGGGTCGCTTTGCCCCCAGCGGTGGTAATTGCCAGCCCTGGAAATTTATTGTTGTGGAAGAACCAACTATGATCGACGAGATGAATAGCTGCTGCAGCAATTTTCTCACCATGTTCTATGGTGCCTACCGGGACGACAACGCAGTGAAAATGCTGGTTCCAAGCTACCAGGAGAAAGGCACGGTAGGGTCTTTTGACCCTAGAATCGTCCTGGGGGGTGCCGGAGCCATTGCCAAAGGTGAGTTAAAAACCTTCCTGAATGCTCCCGTGATCATTCTGCTGGCTGGAGATCGACGCTCCATCGGCGGAACGGAATTACCAATCGGTATCTGTGGTCAAAACATGAATCTGGCAGCCCAATCCCTGGGGTTAGGGTTTTGTTGGATCGGGTTTGCCCGGACCATCGAGAAAGATCCTAAGCTCAAGGAAAAACTGGGACTGAAAGATCCCTGGGTAATCCAGAGTGCGTGTGTACTTGGATACCCGGATTTTAAACAGTCTGGGCTCGTCCCTCGCGATGATCGGCCGGTTACCTGGTTCAAGAAAGGGTCTTCCGGCGCATCTATTGATGAAGCATAGATTGAAGCGATATTGCTAAAGTGGATACTTCGTTAAGTTTGCTCTAACAGTAAACTTAACGGGGAGAACAATGATGTGTATGTTGTCAAAGCAAATGGGAATTCTTGATAAAAATATTGGGAGGGTCATTCATTGAATTGAAGGTTTCGGCTTTTAGGAAGTTGGATTAGGGTAAAAATAATATTTTGACCACACGGCCATACATGAAACTTTCTATTGTAATAGTGAGATTTGGTGAACTGGCTGATATCAAGAGATTCAAAACTACAGCGGAACTAAGTGACTAAATATAGAGATTAAATATCAATATATGGTTATAAAGCAATCGGTAACATCGATTTTTCAATCTGAAATCTTGAAATATAGCAGAATTATGCTTCACCTGAATAATGTTTGTTACTGAAAATAAATACAAAATCTGACTACTACTCCGATTTTCTATCTCAAATAGCTGCCGTGGTATTCTTTTTGAAGATTAAACGTTAAATGGCCAGGCTGACATTTGCAAATCAGAAAGTTTTTCAGTGTTTACTGATAAGCCTTGTTGTCTGTGCGAAAAAGCCCCAGCTGCGTTGAAAATTACATTGATCCTGAATTGTTAATTTAAACAAAGATACCAAAAAAGAGGAAATTATGGCTTATTTTGAATTAGACACCACCATCAGCGCTGAACTGACAGCGATGAAAAAAGAGATTAGCAAATTTGCCAGAAAGGTCATGAGACCGGCAGGCATCGAACTGGATAAGCTGGCAGACCCGGCTGATGTCTATGCAAAAGGCTCTGTACTCTGGGATGTGATGAAGACCTTCAGAAAGATGCACCTGCATGCCTTGGGAATTCCAAAGGAGCTAGGTGGCTTGGCTGGAGATACATCTGATCCAAAGGCTTCAGGAGTTCTATTTGAGGAAATTGGGTATGGTGATGCCGGATTGGCCATTAGTCTGGGGGGCTCAAATCCGTTCCGTCTGGCTGCTGCCTCTCCAGATCCAAAATTGCAGCAGATAGCCAGGGATTATGTGAATGATATGGACTGTAACCTGATCGGATGCTGGGCTATTACAGAGCCATCTCGTGGTTCAGACTGGATTTCCGGTGTCAGGGATAGTTTTGATAACCCCGATTGTGCGCCTGAATTGAGAGCGGAGCTCAAAGGAGGCGAGTATATCTTAAATGGTCAAAAAGCTGCCTGGGTTTCCAATGCAACGATCGCTTCTCATGCGACGGTTCACGTAAGTATAGATCCATCTAAAGGTATGCAGGGAAATGGTTTAGCTGTTGTACCGCTTGATCTTCCTGGGGTCAGGAAGGGAAAACCGCTGGATAAAGTTGGGCAACGACCCTTGAACCAGGGTGAGCTCTTTTTCGAAGAGGTGAAGATTCCCAAATCGTTTATGGTGATTGATGACCCCAAAAAGATGCAGGTTGCTATCAAATCCATCTTTACAAACGCAAATGCGGGTATGGGGCAAGTGTTTGTCGGTTTGGCGCAAGCAGCCTTTGACGAGGCTTTGAGTTACGCCAAACAGCGGGTCCAGGGAGGTGTTCCCATTTTCGAACACAAGAATATCAAACTGCAATTGTTCGAAATGTTCACCAAGGTGGAAGCAGCTCGTGCTTATGCCAGAAGAATGGCAGCTTATAATACCCTGAATCCTCCAGGGTCTCTTCATCATGCCATCGCGGCCAAGGTCTTTTCGACCCGGACAGCTTTTGAGGTGGCTAGCGAAGCCTTGACCATATTTGGCGGAAACGGGCTGACCAGGGAATATCCCATTGAAAAAATGTTCAGAGATGCCAAGGCGTCCATGATCGAAGATGGTGAAAACAATGTTCTGTCCCTGATGGGATCTGAAGATCTATAAGCGTTATCTCAGTGTCTGTTTGAACGAAGGTTTCACAAACCCGGATATTCGGAAGCAGAGGCTGCCAGGTGTCCACACACATCAGAAATGGAGAATTTATGGAAAGAGAAATGATCCCATCGAGTATTGAAGAGATTACACCTGAGTGGCTGACAGGAGCATTGAAGAAGTCGGGTGTTTTAAACGGTAATACGGTTCAATCGGTTGAGAGCAAAATCGTTGGATCAGATATCGGATACATGGGAATTCTTGCCAGGTTAACCATTAAATATGCAAAGCCTGATGATTCAGCTCCTGCTACTATGATCGCAAAAATCCCAACCCTGGAACCCAAGAACAAGATGGTCATGGAGGCGTTCTGGAATTTTGAACGGGAGAATCGGTTATACGAAGAAGTTCTGCACGATCTTCCCCTGCGAACACCAAAATGTTATTTTTCAGGTTTTGATCCGGGAAGAGATGAGAAATGGATGAATAAAGTCTACAGAAGATATGGAAAGCTGCCCAAGGGGCTGATGGTTTTTTATTTACTCTACGTCGGGATTAGAAACCTCAGGTTGAAAAGACGATATATTCTTCTGCTGGAGGACTTCGGTGATCTCGAACAGATCGACCAGAGGGATGGCTGTTCTTTTGACGTAGCAATGAAAGTTATGAAACCCCTGGGAATCTCCCATGCCTCTACATGGAACAGTCCAATACTCAATAAATTCTGGCTTAAAGACCATAAGGATTTCAGCAATATGATCGGATTCCTGGCTTCCCAGAGTACAAAAATATTGAATAAACTGTTCGCCGAAAAACAAAGCCCAAAACTGAAGGAAGTAATGGACTGGATTATTAAGAATAATTCCAAATTGGATGCGTTCACCAGATCCCGCCCCAAAACCCTAATTCACACTGACTACAGACTGGACAACATCTTTTTCAATAAAAAAACTGACGGCATCGCAGTCATTGACTGGCAGGCATCCTGCCCGGGAATGGGTCTTTTTGATCCCTGCTTTTTTCTGCTGAATAACGGAAGTGGTCCTTTTACTTCGGATCAGGCTCTGGAAATGATAACAAATTATCACCAGGGACTGGTTGAAGGCGGTGTTTCCGACTACAGTCTTGATGAATGCATGTCTGATTATAAATACTGCCTGCTGATTGCCCTTCGCTACCAGATGATCATTATCGGTGCAATAGAGATCGAAAAGGATCCGAATGCCAAAGTGATGGTAAAACTATGGTTAGAACGCATGGCACCCCTTATGGATACAGTGGATTTGTCCCAGCTGTAATTTGGAATACACCGTGAGCCGTTTCCCCGCTTCCGGGGCACGGCGAAACGTCAGAATTCGGGATTTTCCATCAAACACTCAGGCATATTCTTGGACAACGAAAAATGAAAAACGGCTCTACCGATCCGTCACTCCCGCACTGAATGCGCGAAGCTTGCAACGCAGAACGGGAGTCCATATGAAGAGGGATTGATAGAAGCGCTTCCTTTCTATGTTCTTTCCAGAATATGGATGCACAGGGCTGCTGCCCCGTGGCCGATCGTCCCACCACCGTTTTCTGCCAGCGCAATGCGCGGATCGTCCACCTGACGTTCACCGGCTTCACCTCGCAACTGGGTAACCAGCTCATAAATCTGGGCCAGGCCGGAAGCCCCGACTGGATGTCCTCTGGATATTAATCCCCCACTGGGATTAAAGGGAATCGAACCATCCAGGGCTGTGGCACCACTTTCGGAAAACGGCCCCCCCTCTCCCTTTTCACAAAATCCCAACTTCTCGATTGTGCTTAATTCTCCAAAAGCGGTTGCATCATGTACCTCAACCACGTCAATGTCTTTTGGCCCCAGGCCGGCCATGTGATAGGCTTTGCTTGAAGCTCTGGCACATATTTGATCTTCGGGATCCAGAGATCCACCTGACATAACCGAGGCTCTGATCAGCACGGCACGGGGATTGGGGTTTTCCCTGAGAAATTTTTCCGAACAGACAATCGCAGCTGCAGCGCCGTCTCCGGTTGGGGCACACATGGAGCGTGTCAGCGGAAAGGCCACTTCATAGTCAGCCATGACCTGTTCCACTGTCTGGGGAAATTGATATTGAGCCAGCGGGTTCATGGTCGAATTGTTATGGGCTTTGGCCGCGACCACGGCCAGTTGTCTTTGTGTCGTCCCATATTTTTGCATGTGCTGCCTGGCACTGAAGGCGTAAATATCCATAAAAGCTGAATGACCTTGTTTTTTTGCACCATCAGCCTCTTTGTCTGATTTACTTTTGGCCTTCGCTTCCTCTTTCTTAAGCTGTTCAATCATCTGCTTGGTTACCTCAACATCTGTACCGGCAGAATAACTTCCCATCATCAGTTTGCGGTCTTCGTTGTAGATCTTTTCAGCACCGATAACAAGAGCGCAATCAAACTGTCCTGACTTAATGGCCATCCAGGCGCCATTCAGCGCTGTACTCGCACTGGCACAGGCGTTTTCGACATTGGTCACCGGGATTTTATCAAGTCCGTTGGCTGTCAATGCAACCTGCCCCCTGATACAGTGTTGAAAATCGAAGATTCCCTGGAAGCTGTTGGAATACCAGGCGGCTTCCAATTGTGATTTCTCCAGGCTGCAATCCGTTAACACGCTTTCCAGCGCATCTCCGGCAAGATTTTTGATGCTTCGGTCGAGGTATTTACCAAACTTAATCATACTCGTTCCATAAATATAGACGTTGTCACTCATACGGTCTCCTTCTTAGTCTTTTTAGATAATGTTAAGGTACTGAAATATTTCATCGCAAATGCCCGGCCTCATTCAGGCTTTTCAGGGAGTGAACCCCGGAACTGGAAGCCATGAAGCGGTTGATGCTGGTGTAGTCAGGGGCAAAAAACAACGGATTTTTGATTCCGAGGATATGTGCCGCCCACACATTGATGATACCGCCATGGCAAACAACGGCGACTCTTTTTCCCTTGTTTGCATCGATAATAGTTTCGATTGTCTTAACCACTTTCTCTCGAAATAGTTCTACATTTCCAATGGCATTAAAGGTTTTGTCGACCCCGTCTTCGATGATCTGCTGCCACTGTTCAGGATGTTTTTCTTTGATCTCCTCCATGGGGACATAGGAAGATGAATGCTGATCGATTTCTGCCACTCCCGGCTCTATCTGCATTTCCAGATTTTTAATTTTTGCCAGTGGTTCCGCGGTCATCAACGCCCTTTTCATTGGGCTACAGTACAGGACATCCAGTTTTTCCGATTGCATCCAATCTGCCATCTTTGCTGCCTGTTGAACCCCTTCCGGACTCAGTTCCGGGTCAGCAGCCGTGCCATCCTCCTTTTCCACTGTGAGGGGTAATCCATGTCGAATAATGATGAGTTCCATTGCTGTTGGTCTGGTTCTATGTTGCTTATACCAATTAAGTCCTACAGGATGAACACATCAGTTCATCCTGTAGGGGCGTGTAGAAACTTTTTAATCCCTTCTTTTAAATCGATCAAAAATGCTCATAAAATTCAGCAGGTCTTCCAATGTGCCGGATGTCAGTTTGGCTTCGCCTTTTTCTATTGCAATTTGAAAAGTTGTAGCCCTGAAATATATTGCCAGCCAGACGGGTCGCGGGAGTTCCAAGCTGATATCCGGGTTTCCGACCGCTTTTTTGGTAAACTGGGCCACTCCTCTTCGCACTGTGAGGCTGAAGTGCTTGTTCAGATCCGTAAAACTGATGTTCAGCGATTTTTCAACATCGAGGCTTAATTCCGGGTTGATCAGGTTTTCCAACAGTTGGATGACCGTTCCCGGTTCGGTGTTCAGGATATCGTCGAGTCTCTGTTCCCCCATAAACTTCAGCGCCGGCGGCCTGGAAAGATCAACTTTCTTCTCCAGGTCAAGGGCATGAGACAGATAAAAATGTCTCGATTGAATATCCAGAGAGAGCTGGGCCATTAACCGCAGCGCATCTGCTTTCATTTGACGGGCCTGTGAATTTTCCGGATCAACCTCTAGCAAATATGTCAACAGTTTGGCAGTCAACGCATAGTCATTCTGTTCGAAAAGCGTTCTGCTTCTTTCGATTACCTTATCCGGTCCACCGAATCCATCCACAATTTCCCTGGCCAGGGCTTCAGGTGGCGGTGGTCTCAAATCCGCTGTATCATTTGCAAACCAGCCCACCATGCCGCGAAAAAATCCCCGAATGGCATACTCAAAACGGACATATCCTTCGTATAGCAGGGGTTCATTTTTCAGATGATCTGGCAGCCTGATGTCCCGCACCATTTCATCCGGCGATTTTCCGCGGTTGATGGCTCGAACTGACTGGTGATAGGCAAACGCATATCCATCCCGAACCCGTGTCATCGCCTGGTACGCTTCTTCACGACCAACCAGGGGCGCTCCATGGACACCTACCACGTATTCCGGCTTGATCTCTCGCATAAGGTCGATTCCCCGGATGGCGCCTTGCGGATCCCTGTAGTATTCACCCCGCAGTGTATAGAAAGGATGGAGGACGCCTGTTAAGGCTGCATTATGCATGATCATGTCTAGTTCAGGAAACCAGACTGCCAGGGAATCATCAGCGTCTGCGATAACATGGAAGAATTGGACTTTGAGTCCGTCTATGATAATTTCTTCCCCGTCTGCCACATCATGTGTCGGGCGCAGGTGTCCATTTTTATTCAGTTCAGGATCGTCATAGCGTGGCTCCTTCATCCCAATGGCTGCATCTTCGCCTTCATCTGGAAGATAGGCGCCTACCTGCCTGCTTCCCCTGAGTGCTTGCATGCGCCCAAACTCCAGCAAGGACCCCTTTCTGTTTGCTTCAAGTTTCGGGTGGCCATAGATGGCACATGATTCATTCGGGTTATCCTCAACAAATACTTTTGCCCCGCCTGTATAATGGTGGTGGGAATACATCACAGCCTTAATCGGTTTGTCACTGACCTCCCGGACCTTTGCCAGCATCTCTTTACCCTGTCCGATGATGTTGCCTGTATCGAATACAATCAGCCCGGTTTCACCTTCGATAAAAATGCAGTTCACAAGACTCAAGCCGGAAATAATATAAACCCGATCGCATATTTTATACAAGTTACGACTGATCTTTTCAAACTGTTTGAATGCTTCCTGCTGCCTGATAAAGCTGTGCATTAAGGGTTTACTGAGTCTGGTCCCGTTGCGGGTTTCCATAATCTCATTAGATGGTGCTACCTCGTTTGACATTTCTGTTTCTCCTGAAGATTTGTTTATTTAGATGAGAAAAAACTCCAACCGCCTGGTATTATGTATTTACATTTTATAATGAACAAAAAAAGAAAAACATCCCCAATCGCATCTTATCCCATATCGATACTTTCTCTGCTTAACGCCCTGGATTCCGGGCCAAGCCCTGAATGGGAAAATGATTCCACTGATCTAGTCAATCTGATCTTCCAGGCCGGCCAGTTTCATTTCCTGCTTGTACCCATTGTGATAAATGTTTCGAGAAATCAGACTTGTATCCTTTTCACCGGTTGAATTTAAAAGCGCTGCTTTCAATTGATGACATTCATTTTCTTCGGCTTCTTTCAGGTCTCCGGACAAAGCGATATCAATAAACTGCAGCGCCATGTCCAACTGATCAGCTTGCTGGAGCTTGCGGGCATGCGTGATTATCTGGTCTTTCCCCAGTAGGGAGACGATTTCCCGGTTGATCGCTGATCGTTTTGGCGGAAACAGGTTGGACGGATTTCCGTCATACCAGCCGGTGTATTCTCGTAGCACACCATGAATAACAAATTCCGGTCGTCCGTACATTGGCTTCAAAAACGAGGGCTCAGTAAGTTTTTCGGGAATCTCAATATCATGGAGGATTTCTTCATACCACATACCGTCATTCAGGCGTTTGACCACCTCATCATGCAGGTAACGCAAGGCGTTGGCAGTTGTCAGGCAAATATCCTGGATGTTATCCTTCCCCTGTACCAAATTGCCATGTCCTGGAATCAGGACCTCCGGGTCTTTGCCGGCGATGGCTTCTAATCCTTCTGCCCATTGCAGTGTATAGCGTTGTACTTTGAAGGGATTTCCCACGTTGGGAAATCCGGAAACCATCATATCGCCAGTGAAAACGGTTTTCTTTTCGGGTACCCAGACCCAGAGATGATCGTCGGTTTCCCCTTTGGCATGAAATGCCTCAAATAGATTCCCGCCAATTTGCAGTGTCAGATTTTTATCAAAGGTAATATCGGGATTTCGTTTGGGTAACGGAAATGCCTCGACATTGTCAGGCATCGCAAACTGAATACGATTGATGTGTTCATGATAGCCATGGAGCATGCGGTAGCGATTGAATCCCCTTACCATGTTTCGCTGGGCGATGGTTCGAGGGAAGGCGCTGTTATTCTGTTCAGCTTCATCGTAGATCGGGTCTAAGGCGGCGGCATGATCTAAGTGTCTATGTGTCAGAAATATGCTGTGTATAGGGGCATCCAGTGCACTTCTCAGCATGGACATGGTTTTACCCATAAATGGCGGCATCGCCACATCGATCAGCACTAATCCGTCTGATGTCTCCACGACACCCGTGTTGCCAAAATTCTGGATCAACCAGACACCGGGTAGCGGATTCATCGGTTCGTTTTTCTCACGTTTTCCCAAATCTCCTATCTTTGTTCGTTTCATAATACCGTCCTCTTTCCTTTTTTAATATTTTTTTAGAGACCCATTGCCCCACGCATTTTTTGTTTTAAATCTTCATTGAACACACCATCAGGCAGACCACCATCCACATTAAGCGCCGCACCGTTTACGTACCCGGAATCATCACTGGCCAGCCATAGACCCGCCTTGGCGATATCTTCCGCAAGGCAGGGACGAGGTATCGCTTGAAGGTCTTTGAAGACGTCGCCCATCGCATCATATGCTGACTCTGTTTCTTCCTGACTGAATCCAGCGCCCTTCCCGAAGATTGACGTTACAACCACGCCAGGACAGATGCAATTGGTGCGTATGTTAAACGGACCCAGTTCGATGGCCACCGATTTCGTCATTTGAATTACAGCCGCTTTGCAGGCACTATAGATATGTCCTGCAAAGCCTGTTCGTTGACCGGAGATACTGGCCATATTGATGATGCTCCCCGATCTCTGTTCTTTCATCACTGGCGCAGCATATTTCATACCCAGGAACACACTGCGCAGATTCACGGCTACGGTTACGTCAAAACCAATGGTAGGAATCTGATCGATTGTTCCCGAAGCGCCACTGAAAGCGGCATTACTATATAAACAATCCAACCGTCCAAATGTATCAGTGGCAAAATCAATTAACGCTTTGACCTCTTCATCACTGGACACATCCGTGTGTTTAAACAGAACACTCTCTCCCAATTCATCCGCCAGCTTTTCGCTGAGTTCGTCCTGTACATCACCGAAAACCACTTTTGCGCCTTCGTTTAAAAATAGCTTTACCGTTGCCTTGCCGATTCCACTGGCACCGCCTGTAATGACGGCCACTTTCCCATCAAGTTTTCCCATAATTGCTCCTTTTTTTAATTTGAGTCTGACAGTCCTCCATATGGACTATTTTATCTGGTCAGAATTAACCCGGTGCATGGCACCTTCAGTTCCACATTACAATTCTCGTCGGTTTAAACCAAAACTTTGTCCTGTCGGTCCTTTATTCGGTTGTGTTGCCAGAAAAATCGCTAACGGCACCACATCTTCCGGTCGTTTAAACCACTCACTCCTGCCCATTTTGGAATTAAAGAATTCTTCCAGATCTGCAGTCATATCTGTTTTAACAGGCCCCGGGATCAATTCATTTACGCATATATCATAGGGGAGTAATTCCCAGGCGAGAGATCGGGTCAGCATCCATAGTCCAGATTTTGAACAGGCATATGCCGATGCATTTGGTACGCTTCGATACCCCGTCCCTGAACCCATGAGAATGATTTTTCCGGAAGAACTCTCTTTCAGACAGGGTATTGCCGCTTTGGCTGTAAAATAAGCACCGGTCAGATTTGTCTTGATTGTTTCCTGCCATTCTGCAGGGTCACCATCTTCGATAGACTGATGACCATTGCTGCCTTTACCAGCATTGATAATGGTAATATCCACACCACCAAAAGAGTCCCTGGCAAAATTAAATAGTGTTTTTACGGAGTCATAGTCAGTTACGTCTGTTGCAATTGATATTGCCTTGCCACCTTTGTCATTGATTTCAGAAACTGTTTCTTCAAGTTTCGACGCCGTCCTGGCAGCGCAGCATATGCTGGCACCGGCTTCAGCCAATCCTACGGATAGCGCTTTGCCTATGCCACTCCCGGCACCCGTTACCACAGCGACTCTGTTTTTTAGACTGGCTTGATTCTCGCTCATAGATCATACCTTTATAATTTTGAAAATATTTTAAAAGCCGTAAGTGAAACAAGCCCTTTTTGGAAAACAGTTGTGCATGACCGGCCAATCAATCAATATTGATGGTGGCATGGTTATGCATTAGTGGTATGTGGGGACAGAATGAATATAGAATGTTCCCAGTTCTTCCTATTGTTGGCGAAGATGGTCAACCAAATCTTCTAATTCTTCCGGATTTTGACCTGTTTCTAAATACGATTGCATGAGATTGAGGGCATCTTTGCTAATTAATGCATCAACAAAGAGTTTTCTCTCAAGAATCAAACCTTCTGTCATCGTTTTTTCAATTCCTTCTTTGATTACTTGCTTTATCAAGAAGACTGCCAGTGGTGGTTTTTTTGCCAGGCTCTCAGCAAAAGTCAGCACGGTTGGCATTAGATCTTCCGGATCACATGTTTTTGTGACCAGACCAAGCTTTTCTGCTTCATCAGCAGGTATTCGCATGCCGGTTAAACACAACTCCATTGCTTTGGTCATTCCTAAAAGCCTGGACAATCTCTGGGTACCCCCTCCCCCAGGGATAATTCCAAGATCCACTTCTGGTAGTCCCATGAATGAGTCACTGGAAATAAAACGAAAATCAAAAGAAAGGGCCAATTCAAATCCACCACCCTGAGCCGGGCCGTTTATGGCACAAATCACAATTTTCGAAGTACGATCCGAAATTCCGGCCGTTGGTGGAAAGGCCGCCAGAGCCTGCTCTAGCTCTTCTTCCGTTGCGTTGTTATATTGTTCACCATGACCGGCAAGGATTGAAACATCAAAATGCTGAATGAACATACCTGGAACAGCGCTTGTCAGGATCCCAACCTTAAGGTCTGGATCTTTATCAAACATCTCCACTAAGAAATGAAGCTCGTTTCTCGCTTCAGAAGTATGTAGGTTGCGAGGTGGATTGGAAAACTTCCAAATAACAATGTTTCCCTTCTTTTCAACTTTATGAAATCTTAGCTCTGTGGTCATAGTTTCTCCTCAATGAAGTCAAGAGGCACTAGTTGAATCATTTCACCAGAGCAGGCTCAATTCCGTGACAATAAATAAACCAGTATCCGGAGGGTTGAATCAACGAAAATTATAATCCGGAGTTGATGGTGAACCCCCCATCCAGAACAAGCTTGGCACCGGAGAGATATCCACCAGCCTGGGAAGCCAGAAAGACAATAGCCCCTTTGATGTCATCCCCATTTCCAAAACGAGTCAAAGGGATGAGGTTTAAAAACGGTTCTCCGGCATACTGGTAAAACTCACTCTCTTTGTCTTTTAAATCTTCCATCATACCCTCCTGCATGTTTCCAGGCAGTAGGGTATTCACCCTGATATTGTGTTTTCCCCATTCCACAGCCAGAGACCTTGAAAGTCCGACCAGGCCGATTTTTGAAGTGGCGTATGCGGTCATTCCCACTGAAAACCCGACCTGACCGTTTTCGCTGGAAAGATTGATGATACTGCCGGAGCTCTGTGCAATCATTAGTTTTCCAATTTCCCGGCAACATTGAAAGGTTCCCTTCAAATTCACATCCATCATTCGAGTCCAATCTTCGCTGGTAAATTGTTCCGTCGGCATCGTGCCGGCGATACCCGCATTGTTAACCAGTATATCACATTTTCCGAATCGGTTTTTGACCTTTTCTGCCATTTCAAGAACGTCCTTTTCCTCAGCGACATCGCACTTAATGGGGATACATTTTCGACCTGTGGCTCTGATTTTTTCGGCTGCTTTATCCAGGTCTCCGCCGACCCCGCGTCCACAAATCGCAATATCAGCGCCGGCTTCTGCCAGTCCTTCCGCTGCAAAAAAACCCAAACCACGTCCACCACCTGTTACGACTGCGACTTTGCCGTCCAGTTTAAACAGGTCCATTGCTTTTGACATCATTGCCTCCTTGTTCATATATTAGTTGGAAGAACCATTATTCAATGGGAGCCCTCATCTGAGGACGATAATCCCACTTGAGAGCATGTTGGATGATCATCGCGTAGCGCATGGCGGCCAACAGGCAATAATTATAGTCTGTCATACACTCTTCCAGGCTGTAAAAGCGGGGAAACAAAAATCTGGTCTCCCCTGGTTCAGTTTTTACAGATCGCTCAGTTTGACAACCTGGCACTGAACTTCCGGCGACTCATCACATTGCATCCAGCGGAATCCGATGACTCCTTCGATATGGCCCGCGGTGTCTAACCAGTTTAGTAGTCCTGGATCCTGATGTGCGATAATCGTTTTGAGCAACCAGTCTGTTTTTCGAATTTCTATGTGCTCGGCACCAAATCTTCTTGTCCGGGATTCTTCTTGATGAATCGAAATAGACAAAGACCCGTGAATCCGAATCCTGCAACAATTCCCCATACGAATCCGTGGCCGCTTGTCTGAAAGATTGCCATGATGCCGAATGCCAGGAACAATAGCCTCTCAAGCGGGGATAGTTTCCCAAACAGGTATCCCATCGCAAAAAACGCCATGGAAGATGCTGACAGAAACATCAGTGTAATACCAATCGCAGCGCTTAATACTGGTTGCGATTCAAAGATGACAGCCGGATTGAAAATCACAAAATAGGGAACCACGAAAAATGGCAGGGAGAACTTCAGGGCTTCCCACCCGGTTTTCATAAACGAGGCTCCTGCAATACGGCTGGCCACCATGGCCGCTCCGGCAATGGGAGGTGTCACCGCCGAGAGAAAAGAGAAGTAAAAGCAGAACAGATGGGTCGCGACGATGGAAACGCCCAGGTCTTTAAGACCCGGAGCCACCACCAGAGCAACAACCATGTAAGCTATCGGTGCCGGCAAAGCGCATCCCAGGATCATACAGAGAAACATGGTCAAAAATAGTGCCAGCAGCATGTTGCCCCCGGAAAAGGCCATAATCATACTGGTCAGTTTTGGACCGGCTGATGTCATGTTGACCATGGAAACAAAAATCCCGATCATGGCCAGCACCAGAGCCAATGATGCCATAATCACACAACCCTTGGTCAGCCCTTCCAGAAGTTTAAGCGCCGTGGGTCGCGTCCGTTTGTTTAACATGGACATCACGATTAAGGCGAGGACTGTATAAAAAGCGGCATAAGCGGGTGGATAACGTTTTATCAGCAGATAGACCAAGATGGATATCGGTATCAAAAAAACCGGCAAGCCCGCTTTTATATCCTGGGATGCATATTCAAGATGTAACTTTGGAATGTTATCCCGACGAATCACTAAAAAAATGGACAGAAACATTCCAAAATAAAAGACGACCGCAGGCAGGACCACAGCCGGCAGAAGATCCGTGTATGTCGTATTCAACAGGCTGGCCATGATGAAGATGGCAATTCCCATCACCGGCGGTGTCAACCCGCCCCCTGTGGAAGCGGTAGATTCAATACCGCCCGCGACTTCAGGCCGGAATCTGGCGTTCTTCATGGCAGGTATGGTGAAAGAGCCTGCAAGGGCCACATTGATGACGGATCCACCCGTAACCATTCCCAAAAGAGAACTGGAGGCAGCACTGCCCACTGCCGTACCACCCCTGAAGCGGTTACCAATCATTTTTCCCAATTCTCGGAAAAAGTCCGAGATGCCTACAGATTCGAAGAGAGCGCCAAAAATCACAAAAAAGAAGATCACATTGGCAGAAAGATTGAGCATCATTCCGTAAACCCCTTCGAATCCGATCCCCATACTGGAAAGAACCAGTTTGGGTTCCAGCAGGGGGTGGCCGATAACCCCCCCTAGGTAATGCCCAAAAAAAGCATACGCTACGGAAATGCCGGCTAAAATTGGGAAAATACCTCCCCAGTGAAGGTAGGTAAACCAGGTGACCAATAGCACTAGTATGACCCCCACAATGACGTCCCAGAACTCCGGGAAGCCTGCCCACATGGCCAGCCGTTCATATTCAAGATGGATATAAATAGTGACGGCCAGACTAAGCGCCAGAACAATCAATCCCACCAAACTGAACCCAAGAGTTCTCTTCGTGGAAATAAAATGAAGGCTCAACAGTACAAAGGCCATAGCCAGATGGATGTTCTGGTGCAGAATGGCGTTCACGCCGGGTCTAAATAGATATGATGCGTGATAGACGATGGTAACCATCGAAACCAGCACCATAGCAAGTTTGACAAGCTTTTGAGCTTTTGAATCCTCTGAATTTGTCATATTATTCTTTTTCTGTGTGGGGGATGTTACAAGGATCGAAAAAAATAACGTCACCTAAGGGTCGGCTCAAAAATTACTGGGAATTCTGGCTGCAAAATGTCCGGTCTTTATGGGACTTTTGCGGACAGTTTAGGCCAAGTTATTTTTGTACGATCCATAATCTATCTGCAATGGGCCTAAAAGCACCGGATATTATGCAAACAGAATGGGCTCAAGTTTTTTATCTGACCCTTAATTATCAGGTACTTTAAAGCCCAATTTAAGAGTGGCACTGATGGTCCCCGGGTGCACAATCTGTTTCGGAACGTTCACCGGGTATGGACTGTCTGCATACATCAGGAACATCTTTGAATAGTCTGCCAATCGTTTCATGTTTTTCCAGGCTGTCAGCACCATTTCTTCTGCCACCTCATCGGGCATAGTGGCATCAACCGCCATGGCTCCTTGCACACCACGTACCCATAACGCCTTATCCACACCTTTCAAGGCGCCCTTTATGATCAACATCGGTGTCATCATATATTTTCCTTGAACATACGTCTTTTTGATGATGTCGGGGTCCTCATCCACAAAATAGAGTTTGCGGCCGGAACTCATCAGCTCCATCAGCGGCGGGGTGGGGTGTGCATACACGCCAAGCACGCGTCCCTGTTTATCTTTGGCCAGCTTTGTCACAAATGTCGCATAGGCGGCATCTACGGAACCGGAAAGTAGGGCATCCTTGGCATTGGCGTCGCCCAGGTACTGCCATTTAACCTTGTTGTACCCACCGAAGTTTTTATCAAAATAGGGCTTGTTCGGAAGAATATGAGCGAATATGTTTGCTTTTCCTTCTACACCGACTTTTTTTCCTATCAGGTCGGCGGGTGTTTTGATGTTCTTATCAAAGGTCACAAACACCTTTATGTAACCTAAAGTTCCCCAAAGAACTCTCGCTTCCGGCAAGGGGAACTTATCAAATGGGGGCCTTCCTGCCACAGACCACTCCGTAATGGCATCAGTTGTGCCTACAGCTATATGAGCTACCGCCCCTGCATCCAGTTTGTCCCGCAGTCCGTGCCAGGTTCGAATAGTATACATGGCCCCGGGTGTTTGTTTGGTTCGCACATTCAGATTGGATTCTTTGAGCTCACTGAACACCGTTTGCACTGCATTGTCCACCTGGTAAACCGCCGTACCGAACTTCTGTGTCAGGATTTCTACATCAGCTTTTTTGCCTGCCGCCGATAAAGGATTCGATTGAATAGCACCCACGGCCATTATCAAAAATGCGAAGACCAGTTTTTTGAACATACCTTTCTCCAAAGCTAAAGTTTTTTATTTAGAAAGTGAAAAGACTAAACCGAGAAACGACTCTGCTGGTTATTCTGCAAAATGATTGCCGTTTGGATTATGACAGGCTGTTTTTATGTAAAGTAAAATAAAAATGTAAATATTCAGACTATTAGGTTCTGCAGCCTGAATAGAATATACCACTATCGTTTTATGGATTTGGGGACTAGATCTCCATTTATAGTGATTGCCTGACCATATATTGAGACCTTATTAAAAAAACAGTCTCCCAAAAATGTCTTACCTGATTTTTGGATGATCCGTGAACAGAACAATCAGGGGTAGTAGGGTTGGATGGAAAGTGGAGGAACTTCAGATATGCAGGATGATCAAAAAAGGTAGGGCCTTAAGGCGCGTTTCAGGATTTATGGCTGCAATTTACCTTGGAATACCCAGCTTTTTCATACGGTGGTAGAGGGTGGACGGTTTCAGGCCGAGTATGTCCGCAGCTCCGCCTGGTCCGGCAATACGGCCATCCGTTCTTTTTAAAACCTGAAGCAGATAACGACGTTGTACTTCATCCAGGCTGGGTGAGCCGCCAAAAGGATCTGATCGGGTTCCTGCCGCTTCCGGCTCAAGGTTCAGTTCCAGGGTGTCGTCTTTGCTCAGTATGACGGAGCGCTCGATAACATTAATCAGTTCCCGGACGTTACCCGACCAGTGGTAGTTTGTTAACTGCGCTTCCATTTCACGGGTGAGTGTGAAATGAGGGCGCTTATATTTTTTAACAAAACGATCCAGAAAATGATGTGCCATGAGTAAGATATCCTCTGAACGATCCCGCAGTGGGGGCGGATTGATCGGCACGATATTGATGCGGTAAAAGAGATCCTCTCGAAAATTTCCCTTATTCACTTCCTCTGCCAGATTTCGATTGGTTGCCGCCACGAGCCGGAAGTCAGAAACAAGTGATTGATGACTGCCGATTCTGGAAAGTGTCTTCTCCTGCAGCACTCGTAAAAGCTTAGCCTGCAAAGCCCGAGGGATTTCGCCAATTTCATCAATGAAGAGGGTTCCCTGGTGAGCCAGTTCGATCCGTCCTCGTTTTTGTCTATCTGCACCTGTAAAAGCACCTTTTTCGTAGCCAAACAACTCACTTTCCACCAGGTTTTCAGGAATTGTCGTGGGATCGATGATGATAAACGGTTTTTTTTGACGGGCGCTCATCTGGTGAAGCCTCTGTGCCAGCAACTCTTTCCCGACTCCGGTTTCGCCCTGGATCAGAACAGCTGTATCTGATCGGGCAGCCTGATCAACCTGGTTCAAGACATCGCTCATAATCTGACTTTGAAACAGAATCTGGTGGCTGCCTGCCTGCTCCAGCACAGCGGAGCCCGCCAGGGTTGACTCCTTCACTTCATTGATGCGTTTTTCAATCAATGACATACGGTCAATATGGACACTTAGCAGCGCAGAAAGCTTATCCAGGGTGGATTGACTCAGGAAATCAAAACAGTCAAGGAGGTAGGAATTGTCATGATACAATACGCCTCGCAGTTTTCCCTCACTTTTAAGCGGCAGGCAGAGAACTGCTCTGACCCGGGGCCTGTTTTTACTGGTAGCCCCGCCATCAGGTTGAACAAGACGTGGTTTGCCGTCCCTGCAGCACTTCTGAACGAGCATCATATTGGTTCTAAAGTCTGTAGAATTGACCTCAAATTGCGTTAGATTTCGGGAAACATGCAGGGAAAGCGTTTTTGATCGCAGATCGTCCATCCAGAACAGGCCGCCACGCTCTGCGCTGAAGTATCGATTCATGGTAAAGACAATCCGGGTGAAAAACTCGTCCATGTCCAGTGATGGCACCAGGTCACTGAGCAACTGAATCAGATTATCTCCAGCAATTGAATGCGAATGGCCTTCAGCTGTCTTGTCCGGAGATTCGTCCAGCAGGGCACGGATTTCGTCCGGGAATTTATCTTCCCAAAAGCCGGAAAGTCCTATACGTGCTTTTTGGGCCAGGTTACGTGCCTCAGCTCTGTTTTTTCGGTCTAATTCCAGGCGTGCCAGTTGTATTCTGGTCTTGGCCAATTGGATTGGATCGCCGGACTGCTTGAGATACGATTCGCTTTGTTTGAGTAATTGGTATTCTATATTCGTGTCAGTTTTCCTGACGGACCTGGACAGCTGCTTAGATGCCAGGGAAAAAAGCTCTCGATGTCGAGCGTTATCAATACCTTTCAGCGTTTTGTTCTCCGCCATCAATCGCAGTAAAACCCCCCGGAGATGGATGCTGGGATCATCCAATATTCTCTTAAAATCTTGATAAATATCTTCAGGAGAATTATAGGGGTATTCGGTTTGGTTCATGTCTATAGCCATTTCCAGAAACCAGGGTGATGAAAACTGACGGTTTAATCCTGCTTTCTCAGCCTCAGTTCTACTTAATTTCTGTATCGTATCTATTTTATTTAATTTACCTTCAAGGTATAGTTGATAGGTTATACCGCCCCCCGCAAAAAGCTTACCCAGGTTATTATTACTGTCAGTCGCCTCTTTCAAGGCACCCTGCAAATGGGCCGATGCATCGGCGGTTTTATTAATCAGCAGCAATATGGTTCCCAGGGCTGATCGCACTGTAATTGAAAGTGTCTGGTTTGATTCCCGCTTGGCCTGACGCCAGGCACTGTCAAGGTATCCGATGGCTTTATGGAATTGCCCCAGATATGCCGTACAGTATCCATAGAAAATCGGGTTCACCAGGTTTTGCAGCCCGCTGTATTCTTCTTTTTCTGAAACCTGGATGGCAGTTTCAAAATATGTAACTGCTTCGTTGAACCTACCCAGCATATAGTAATAAAGGGCGATGAATTGTGCGGCCCGATTTTTAATATCGTCATCACCCAGCTGATTGATAGCGGTTTCAGCAGACTTCATCAGTTCAACAGCCCGATGTCGTTGGTTGGTAATGTAAAGAATGCGGCCCAAATGCAGGTTGATCATGACTTCGGAGCGTTTGTCTCCCAATTGGCCGGCTGCTGTTTTGGCTTTTTCCAGGTATTGCTGTCCGGATTTGAAACCTCTTCCCAGGGAAAAACAGAGATCAGAGTATTCAATGGCAGAAGTAATATAGTTTCTTTTATTTCTGGTGTGCCCCAGTTTTGTCTCAAGCGTATTTAGCGCTTTTTGGTAGTACATCTGGGCCTTGTCATGTTGTGAACTTCCCAGTGCCTTCCTGGCCCTGTCCACTTCCAATTTTCCGACATCGCCTTTTCCCGACTTGCTCATCAGATTTATGCGAATCTCTGTTGACAGATGATCGATCAATTCCAATTCCTCTAACCGTTTCAATAAAAAGCGTGCCCGACTTTTCTGGTTGATCGTTTCAAATTTTTTGACTACCGGGCCTGGTAAATCTGCCGCCAACTGGTAGTTTTCCTCATCTGCTTTCTGAAGTAAGCCCCGTTTTTCTGAACGATTCAATGCATCCAGCAGAGCCGTCGGCAGGAGTGGGGATATCGCCCCGACAACATCCAGTGAGACCGGGGCGCCAAACGCATGAAAAATGGATAAAAAATCCCATTGTTCTTTGGAAAAATTAATTGTCTCTTTTGACATGGGAATGACTCCAGGAAGATTCAAACGGCCTTGTCGTTTTTTATTCTGCGGCCTTTCATATCACAAATGAATACTGGGAATTCAGGAAAGATTACATTGCTGTCATGGGGGATACTATGGGGGAATTGATGGGCTGTCAAGTCAAATCTCAATATATGGAGAGACAATCTCTATATGTGGATAGAAACTCTTCAAATTTAACGTTCAAGCTGAAAGAAACAGGTTATGACGAGGGAAAGCGAGGAGAATAGTGAGGAACGAAAAATTAAAAAAATAAGAAATACAGTGTTTTAAGATATTTTCCTTGCATGGTATAACGCTCTGGTATCTTTATTGTAGATTGTAGCGTACTGACGATCAATTTTGAAAATCAATTTGCCTAAGGGTCGGCTCAAAAATTACTTGGCATTCTGTCAGCAAAATGTCCAGTCTTTTTGGGACTTTTGCGGACAGTTTATGCCAAGTTATTTTTGCACGATCCCTAATCAATATCCAAGAGATTCACATGGAAACAAAAAAACAGGAAGAACTCAGCTGGGAAGAGGTAGAACCCATATTCCGGCCCAAGGGAGTACAGATGGGTGTCATGGAAGTAGACCCGGAAGTCTGCAGTCAATGTGGAAACTGTATTTTAAACTGCCCATTTCGATGTTGGGAAGAGGGGGAGGATGGGACACCTCAATTAAGAGAAAACTATGCCTGTTTCAGTTGTTACAACTGTATGGTGTCTTGTGGAGACGACGCTATCTCGATCAAGGAATCATACCATGTCACAGAAGGGGTTTATAAATCGGATCCGCTTCCCATACCTCAAAAAAGGCCTCTTCAGGCAAAAGATGAGGATGGTAACTCCGTGGAATGGAATCAAACAGAGCGACTGGTGTTTGAACGCCGCAGCGTCCGCAATTTCAAACCCGATCCCGTACCCGAAACAACGATTAGAAGAATCCTGGAAGCAGGACGCTTTGCTCCCAGCAGTGGCAATTGCCAGCCCTGGAAGTTTATTGTGATTACAGATAAGACCTTGATTGAAGAAATGAATACAGCCTGCAAAAACGCTCTCACCATGCTCTATGGCGCTTATATCGACGATGAAGCGGTGAAAATGTTGATACCCATGTACCAGGAAAAACGCAAACTGGGGTCCTTTGATCCCCGGATTGTCCTGGGCGGTGCCGGGTCTATTGCCAAGGGTGAGGTGCTTGTATTTCAAAATGCACCAGCTGTCATTCTGATCGTCGGAGATACACGGTCCATCGGTGGACCTGAAATTCAGGCAGGTATTTGCGGGCAGAATATGAACCTGGTGGCTCAATCTTTAGGCATCGGTTTTTGTTGGGTGGGATTCAGCCAGGCAATAGAGAGAGATCCGGTTTTAAAGGAAAAACTTGGCATTCATGAACCGTGGGTCATACAGAATAGCTGTGTTCTGGGATATCCTGACTTTAAACAATCAGGACTGGTCTCCAGGGATTTTCGTCCCGTTACCTGGTTTAAAGAAGGCGTAACCGGGCCGGAAATCGACGAGATATAGGAGAATATAATGACTGAAAGCAGACTGCCGGGCATCCTGGCTTTCGAAATGATGGCCAAAGCCGAGGACCAACCTGATTTCCCAGTGATCACTTTTGAAACGCAGCCATACCCGGATGAGATTCTGACCTATTCGGATCTGGTGCTAAAAGGCAATAAACTGGTTCAGGCACTGAAGGATAACGGGATTGGTGCCGGAGATACCTTTTCGGTTGTGATGCGTAATCACCCGGAAATGGTGATGGCCATGTATGCAGCGTCCGCTTTAAGGGCCATTATTGTGCCGATTGATCCCCGGTCCAAGGGTGAGAAGCTGGCCTACCAGATCGAAAACTCCGGTTCAAAGGGCGTGATTTTCGCAGCCGAATTAATGGACAACATGGAAGCGGCGTTGACATCACTCCAGGAGGTTAAGACGGTGGGTGTCATGTATCGGGATTATTTTGAAGTGCCTGCTACCACCAAGCACCCCAATCTGAACGAAATACTGGCGGGACCGGAAGCCGTTGGTATCGATCCTGCTGATCATAGTCCAAAGGACTTTTCGCTGATTATTTATACCTCCGGCACCACCGGGAATCCCAAAGGAGTCAAGAAACGAGCAGAGGCCTATAGCTCCTACTCTTTGATGTCCAATATGATCTGGCAATATACACCGGAGGACAAGTTGTATACCGGATTGTCTTTAACCCATGGCAACGCCCAGGCTGTCACCATGGGACCGGCACTGGCCCTTTCAATTCCAGCAGTGATCAGCCGAAAATTTACCAAGAGTCGTATCTGGGATATTTGCCGGCAATATGGCTGTACCAGTTTTTCACTGCTGGGTGGGATGATGACAGGAATCTATGCTGAGCCCATGAAACCCAATGATGCTGAGAATCCGGTGCGCAAGGTGCTCACAGCCGGAACCCCTGCCAAAATCTGGAAAGCATTCGAAGATCGATTTGGTGTAAACATCCACGAATGGTACGCTGCCATGGAGGGTGGTTTTGCACACAATCCCCCGGGAGAAGGCCCTGTTGGATCCTTTGGCAGACCCCTTGAAGGTTTCACTGAAATGAAAGTGGTACGGGACGATGATTCAGAGTGTGATCCGGGTGAAATTGGAGAAATCATCAGCAAAATGGCCTCTGCCAAACCTGAGGTTGTCTACCACGGCAACAAGGAGGCCTCTGAATCCAAAACCCGGGGCGGTTGGTTGCGTTCAGGGGATATGGCACATCGGGATAAAGAGGGTTGGTTTTATTTCGACTTTAGGAAAGGCGGTGGCCTGAGACGGCAGGGCGACTTCATTATGCCCGAATATGTAGAGGCGGTCATGGCTGAACATCCGGACATTAATGACATATGCGTGTTTGGGATTAAGGCGCCATCGGGGGCCCCCGGAGAAAGCGATCTGGTAGCCGCCATTGTACCACCCGCTGACGTAAAACCGGATATTAAAAGCATCTTCGAAACTTGTAGAAAAGGGCTGGAGGGTAATAGCGTCCCCTCGTACATCCAGGTTGTCGATGAGATTCCCAAGACCATCTCAGAGAAGAATCTGACCCGCATTTTAAGTGACGCTTTTACCATTGAAGATTCGGGGGTTCATTCTTTCAGCGATTACCGGTAATTGGATAGTACTGTTGTGAAACTCGCAGCAATCGGTTGTGGGTTTTCCAATCTTTCATGATAATTTAAAAACCAAATGGAGATTTTTCAACCATGTTAGACAGGAAGTGTATTTTTATTACTGGAGCCGCTGAAGGAATTGGACGTGCAACAGCGCTTCATTTTGTTGAAAAAGGATGGTATGTGGGGTTGTTTGATGTAAACGTCGAAAAGCTCAAAGTGCTTGCACAGGAGATAGGCGAAGAGCGATGCTGCTATCTGCAGATGGATGTTTCCAAGACGGATGAGGTAAAAAAAACCATCGCACATTTCGGGGTGCAAACAGGCGGTCGCATGGATGTGTTGTTCAATAACGCTGGTATTTACCGGGTGGGTTGTTTTGAAGAGATGAGCATTGAGGAGCACAGAAACACAATCAGTATTAATGTCATGGGCGTTCTAAACTGCATCCATAGCGCTTTTGAGATGCTCAAACAGACGCCTGCATCACATATTATCTCGATGTGTTCATCTTCAGCTGTATATGGAATGCCTGAGATAGCCACCTATTCATGCTCCAAATTTGCCGTTCGTGCGATAACCGAGGCACTGGATATTGAGTTTGAAAGGCATGACATATCAGTCAGTGACATTATGGTTGGATATGTTCAGACACCGCTGCTTGAGAAAACCCCGGTTTCATTTAGTTTACAACGATCTGAAGTTAAGGTAACAGCAGAGCAGGTGGCAGAAACTGTTTGGGAGGCGGTTCATGGCAATAAGCTTCACTGGCGAATAAATCTGAAATTGATGCTTTTCATTATCTGGCTATTTCCCTTTTTAAAACGCAGTTTAATGAAGCGCAGTACCTGGAACAAAAATTGATGATTTGAACCGGTTCAGACCAACTCTGGGGCAGGGGTATTGAAATGACAGTAAATGGATTTAATCAGACTCTGGCAGTAATGATAAGAGAGAATGCTGCAAAATTTCCAGGGTTGCCAGTCCTGACGTTTGTGGACGAGCCATATCCGGATGAGATATTGACATATGCTGATATTGAGTCAAAGGGAAACCGGTTGGCTAATTCTGTGATTGATGCCGGAATCTGTTCAGGCGATAAGGTTGCTATCATTATGAAGAACCATCCTGAGGCGATACTGGCTTTGTATGCCACATCGTTAATCGGTGCAGTGCTGGTGCCCCTTGATCCTCATTCGAGCGGGGATAAACTGGGGTATCAGCTGCGACATGCAGGGGCAAAAGGGGTATTCTTTTCGCTGGACATACTGGATCGCATGATGACGGTGCTGGAGGCGCTTCCCCATATTCATATCTTGGGTGTTCGAACCAAAAATATTCCAGATTCTGTAATTCCAGATGGTTTTCCAGATCTGGATCAGGTTCTGAATGAAACAACACCAAGTCAACTCAAGTTAACACCAACAAGCAACAAAAACCTGATGATCATTTATACACCCGGGACCACAGGAATTCCGAAAGGTGTGATGATCGATCAAAATCAATGGGATTCTCAAAAGGCAATTCACAGACAGATCTGTAAATATAAAAAAACGGATATCATATTTACCAGCCTGCCGCTGGCTTATGGAAACGCTTGGAAAATCTGCATACTCCCAGCTTTGACAATCGGGATTCGAGCAGTAGTCAGCCGAGAATTTTCCAGCAAACACATCTGGGATATCTGTCGCAGGCACCATTGCAATATTATCTCCTGTTTTGGCGGTCATTTGTCAGATTTTTATGCCCAACCAGTGACCAAATTTGATGGGGACAATCCGGTGAAAACAGTCATCAGCTCAAATACACCAAAGAAAATCTGGAGAGCCTTTGAAAAGCGCTTTCAAGTCAAAATTCATGAATGGTACCTGACCATGGAAGGGGGCATCGCCCATAATCCGCCGGGGACCGGTCCTGTCGGCTCCTTTGGCAAACCACTTGAATCCTGCTGTGACATGAAAGTGCTGAGGGATGATGGCACTGATTGCGAGCCCAATGAGCCTGGAGAACTGGCTTTCAAACTTAAAAAAGCCAGTGGTGAATCAATCTACTTCAAGCCCTTGGATGCAGACCGAACCATTCAGAAAGATGGTTGGATACGGACGGCGGACATCGTTCATAAAGACGAAAACGGATGGTTGTTTTTTGATTCACGCAAGAAAGACCAGTTAAGCCAGGGGGAGTTTATTCTGGCCAGGGAAATTGAAGAGGTGATCGTGCAGTATCCACAGATTAAACACGTGGCAGTATATGGTGTCAGATTAGTTTCAGGTTCGACGGATCATCAGGACACCGTGACTTCCGTCGTCCCGGAAAGAAATGTTCAGTTAAGTATCGAGGGCCTTATCCAGTGGTGCAGGGAGCGATTGCCGCTGGAAAACATTCCTACCTATATCCAGATTGTTGATCGGATTCCGAAGACCGGCACAGAAAAGATCCTTTACCGTCAATTAGAAAGCGATTTTCAGATAAACGGCCCGGATGTTTACTATTCCAATGACTATATCAGTTAATGTCGTGGCGTGAAGAATCAGGCCTGCTCGATTATTGGGAAGGTAACCGAAACTAAATTAAAAATGTCGGATGACTGAAATTCAGAATTCACCCTGAAAGACGTGTCTTTAAGCCTAATTCCGATTGACATCGGCAGACCCAGTTGCGTCCCTTTCGCTTTGCCTCGTATCGCGCATTATCGGCTGACGCGAGAATTTTCTCGGATTAAATCCCATCTATGGGAAGATAGGTTCCTACTCCTACACTCACAGTTGCTTTATATGTTTGTCGATTATAGCTGAAATTAGTTGTTTCCACTGCAAATCTTGTGTTTTCAGCGAAGACTATTGCACCATCTGAATGAGTGGCCGGTAAGATAATGACAAACTCTTCTCCCCCATATCGGGCTGCTACATCTCCAGTTCTCTGCAATATGTCTCTGAGGATCCGGGCAGTGGTTTTCAGGCAGTCGTCACTTGCTTGATGTCCATGCCGGTCATGAATCCGCTTTAAATGTTCTAGGTCTAGCATCAGAAGTGATATAGGCGCGTTTTTCCGATGACAGCGCCACCATATGTTTTTAAACCGTTTATCAAAATACATTCGGTTTTTCAACCCTGTAATCCTATCAACCGTACCCAATGTTTCCAGTTTTTATTAGAATGGGACAATTCTTTCAAGATCTCATTCAACTGCTCTGTTCTCTCACCTACTTTTTTATCCAGGCTTGGTATTCAGAGCAGTCAGCTCTCTGTTGATCTGAATGAAGTCATTCAAAAACAGATGTGACATGGAGAGGATGATCTGCAGGAGGGTATATTCGACGAAATAAATGAACCTTTTGTACAGCAATGCTTGTAGGGGAAAATATCTGAAAAAACTATACAGGAATTACAGGAGAAAACTGAGTTGGTGGAATTTGATATGTAGGAGTACCCATCAATTCATATAAAGATCACTTGAAAAAAAATGAAAAATTGGGATTAAAGTGCATCTTGTTTCTGATCTCTTCAATTTACTTCTGGACTCAGCTTGCCTTCCCGCCATCATAATAGTAGAATAAAGGAAGTAATATCAACAACAAAGGAAAGAAACACTCAAAGTCACGTTTTTGGGAGTAAAAAAAATATGCCTGTTTTAAAACACTTAATAAATCAGTCCACTATATCCTTAGAGGTTCAAATCCTCTCACTCCGACCAGTAAAATCAGCATGTTAATCTGACGGCATCATAGCCAAAATGAAACTCCCCCACAAATTGTATAAAATGAGAGCGGTTAAAAATCGTGGCAGAGGAATTTGACTCAACTTTAATACTTTTTATCAGGCTTCAAAACCGCGCGTGATGGTGAAGGGGACTCCTCTGTGTGATCTGGAAGAAACTCTCAAAATAAATACAACTTAAAAATCCAAAGCGAAAAAACAGTCACTTTTTTTCAAGGAGAGTTCAACGTGATCCTGTGTTCAGTTCGAGGCCGAATACAGGGCCAAGGATGCCACCGATTCGAAAACATACAACGTGCACCCGCTGGGTCTGGTCTTCCGGCATGAAATTATCTATCTCGTCTGCACCATCAAAGAGTATGAGAAGATCAATCACCTGGCTCTGCACCGGTTTCAAGCCGCCAGCATAACACCAAAAAAACGCGATATACCTGAAGATTTCGATCTGGACGAGTTTATCGGGCGGGGTGAATTCAGCTATCCGGTTAAGAAAAAATCGATCAAACTGGAAGTCATTTTTGATAGAACAGCGGCTGCACACCTGTACGAGACACCGCTATCCGAAGACCAGGTACTGAAAGACCTGGATAACGATTCGGTTCGCCTGACAGCCACGGTCAAAAATACCTCCGAACTACGCTGGTAGCTGCTGGGTTTCGGGGATAAAGTGGAAGTTTTGAAACCGGTGAAATTGAGACGGGAGTTTGCCGGGGTTTTTGAAAAGCTTAATAATCGTTATAATCTGTGAGTTTTCTTATTTCAATTTGTGACCATTGTTCCCAGGCCGTTTCATTTTGACATTACCAGTTTCCATTTTTGTTAAACTCACACCAAAATATTTGCATAAGTTGAAGCATATTTTTACAACAATAGCTTCACTGATGCCATCCATCCTGATATATAAACTCTTAAGGCCGATTTTGCTACTTAAACTCAGCAATGTCCGGTTAGGTTTTTGCAAAAAGTTGAATGATGAATCCTGGATCGAACTTATGAGAATTTTTTAGATGTTTTTAGTTTAGCGTAGCGAAAATGAGCCTTGTTTGAGCGAGGCACGAGC
>Ga0233431_1001770_pt1 | contig 34629 bp, 25 predicted proteins | sample SI_118_April2016_FD_179867 | JGI IMG/M metagenome (GOLD analysis project Ga0233431, IMG submission 179867) | Seawater microbial communities from Saanich Inlet, British Columbia, Canada - SI_118_April2016_200_MG | ecosystem: Environmental > Aquatic > Marine > Inlet | place: Canada: British... | reverse complement strand
CCAGCTACGATGCCTCCATTACTTCCACCGGTTTCTGGATTAAAAGGGATGTTCAACCCGGCTTGCTCCGTAACATCCACGAAAGAGCCATCTCCTTTGTTGTGATAGAGTAAATTCCTGCTGGTTGAGTTACCCAGGTTGCCCGTATACAGGTCCAGAAGCCCATCCCGGTCATAATCCATCCAGACGGCATTGTCGGTGGATTGCACATCCGTCAAACCACTTGCCACGGCCACGTCGACAAAGACACCGCGATCATTACGCAGCAGCATATTTCCATTACGTTGATGATCTTCCCACGCTCCAATGGAAACAAATAGGTCCAGATCCCCATCATTGTCGTAGTCTCCCCAAACCGGTCCTCCCCCCATACGTTTTGAAGGAATCTCCGACTGGATAATGGATGAGTCGTCGACAAACCGGTCTCTGCCGGTATTTCTCAGCAACTTGATCTGTGCTGCATTATTATGGGAAAAAAAGAGATCCGGCAGGCTGTCGTTGTTGTAATCCCCGGAGGCCAGTCCCCGGCTGGAAAACAGCCCTGCCCCCATCTCTTTGGTCGCGTCCATGAAAAAGGGCTGCGCGACTCCAACTCCAGCCAACAGGCAACTGACGCAGAAGAAGGCATAACACAGGACCATCAAACGGCGACGTTCAGCGATTACCATCATTCACCTCCTTACCTAAGCAACAACAATTTCCACGTCTCGACCTGCTGCCCGTCGCCCGTCCGCAGCCGATACAGATACACACCACTTGCCAGCGCCTGTCCATCGTCGTCCCGTCCATCCCAACGCACCGTATACGTCCCAGCTTCCCGCGCCCCCTGCACCAGGGTCGCCACGCGCTGACCGGCCAGATTGAAGATCGATAGTTCAACGTCCCCGCCGACCGGCAGCGCGAAGCGGATGACCGTGGCGCTGTTGAACGGATTGGGGTAGTTCTGGAAGAGAATGAAAGTCTGCGGGAGCGAAACCGTGTGGGTTTCGGTGATGGCAGTGGACGACGGCGGAGGCGTTGCGGCGACCACGCGGATGTCGTCCAGATAGAAGGTGCCACGCAGGTTGCCGAAGAATCGAACGTCCTCTAACCGCCCCCGATATGTAGATAGCGGGATCTCTACTCCCTGCCAGTCTTTTACCTCCATATCGATGCTCATCCCCTCGGTCTCATTGGTCAGCAGATTGACTGCTTTATTGAGGCGGTGATTCACCATCACGGTGAAGGTCGGCTTAAACCCCACCGTTGCCTCGCCGGGATGGAAGGCGAAACGCAGCGAGGAAAAGCCCTCTATATTCGGCGGATTGTCCAGCTGATACTTCACCGTGAACGAGCTGGACTTCAATGCCAGGGCAACTCTGCCTTCATAAACCGTTTCATCTTGTGGATTCAGTTCCGCTCCGCTGACCGGAACCAACTCTCCCTCACCAACTGCTCCCTCCGAGAAAATAACCAGATCTTCGGCGGGTAGAATGACGAAGTGCTTCGATAGTTTTGTCCAGTAGAATCCCAGAGATGTGGTCTGTTCAATATGCACCGACAGCTCGCGGAAGCCATGAGGAGAATTTGCCATCAACGTCGTCTTCAGAGAGAACCGCCCGTCCCCCAGATCCATCAGAGGGAAATCCGCTGGGCCTCCCCACTTGCTCAGATCTGTCCATATGCGTGTGATTTGGGCGCCAGGCTCGAACAGCGCAGGTCTGAGGATCGCCTCCACCTCTACAAAGTTGCTGACTACCATCGAATCGGGAGGTGCCGTTTCCCAGGCAGTGGGATGAATCGTGTGATACGCATTCCTCCCCTCAAAGACTCGAATCTTCTGGTCTGCCGGGATATCGGTCAGCACGTCTACCTGCCCCGATGGCCAGCGGATCTCCAGACGGTCGACCTGTTTGTGTCTTCCAAGACCAAAATGTGCTATCATCTCGTCTTGTTGTCGCCCCAAGCCCCCGAATATCTCCCTGGTCTGTTGCAGATCACCCGATGTAGTGACCAGGCGGGCCCCGATACCATCTCTATTGCTCTCAATGCCAACCAGTTCAACGCGGAGCCAGTGATTCTCATTGCCGTTGTTCTTGTACAGCTTCCCAAAGGTAATACCGGGTAAGTAGTCTACATCAAATTGTGGCTGGCCGAACAGAATATCGAGGGCACCGTCCAGATTATAATCGCCGAATGCCAATACCGTCCCAACGCCCTCATAACCCGCCTGGGAAGAATGGTCTGAGAAGGTCCCGTCGCCATTGTTCAGAAAGAGGGAAGCGGGAGCTGCGGTTACCAGATCCAGATCTCCATCGTTGTCCAGATCGGCCAATCCTGCCCCCGCAACATTGATACCAAAAAACCTTGATAGACCGAGGGATTCAGTTGCGTCGAGGAAATGCCCATCGCCGAGATTCAGTAACATGAGTGAACGAAAGGGATTCTCAGCATATCCCCCTCCAGCAGCCTGGAATATGTCCAGGTTCCCGTCATTGTTGATATCTCCAATCGCGATACCATCCGCCCTCCCGACATCCCCAATTTCTTCAGTCGTGACGTCGAGGAATCTCCCCTGTCCATCATTCAAAAACAGACGATTCGGATTCCCCCATACGCCGAGATAGAGATCAGGCCAACCATCGTTGTTGAAGTCACCTGCCCCCATCCCACCATTTGTTCCTCCACGGTTGGCGCTAAACTGGATATACAAACCGGCTTCTTCGGTGGCATCTTTGAAGGTGCCATCGCCATTGTTGCGATAGAGTTTGTTCCACCACGTACTCCTTTCATAACTCAGATTTCCTGTGTAGAGATCGATATTCCCATCCCGATCGTAGTCCAGCCAGATGGCATTGTCGGTCGGAAAATCATCTATTGGCATTGCATCTGCGCTTATATCCTGGAATATTCCCCGATCGTTTCGAAACAGAATATTGGGGTCGCTGTTGAAATACGTCCACGAACCAACGGGCACGAACAAATCGAGATCACCATCGCGGTCAAAATCGCCGAAGAGTGCACCACCACCTTTCAAGTTTCCAGTATAACCTTCCTGAATAGTTTCTGGATTCCTGATAAAACTTCCATTTCTCTCATTATGCCACAGGCCCATTCTGGGTGGTGGTGGAAGGGCAGTTTGCGGAGCTTCGGTCACCAGAAAATCCGGCCAACCATCGTGATCAAAGTCGCCAAATGCAGCACTGGTGGTGAGAATCCCCGAGGATACACCTGCTTCCTCAGTCACCTCCGTAAAAAACGTCTGCGCCTCTCCTGCTCCAGTCAGCAAGCTGATGCTGGAAAAGGCATAACACAGGACCATCCAACGACGTAGTTCAGCGATTGCCATCATTTACCCTCTCATCTTACCAGCAGCAACTTTCGCGTCTCCACCTGCTGCTGCCCGTCGCCCGTTCGCAGCTGATATAGATAGACACCCGACGCCAACTCTCTCCCACTATCATCCCGCCCGTCCCAGCGCACCGTATACGTCCCGGCTTCCCGCACTCCCTCCACCAACTTGGCCACCTGCTGACCGGCCAGATTGTAAATCGCTAGATCGACGTCGCCACCCACCGGCAGTGCGAAGCGAATCACCGTGGCGCTGTTGAACGGATTGGGATAGTTCTGGCCGAGGATGAAATTGTCTGGAAGAGTAGTCGAGTAGTCCACGATAATGGCTGTATTCGGATCTCCTTCTACCGCGATATTGCGACTCAGGTTGATCCAGTGGCTACCCAGCGTCGTGGCCTGTTCGATGAACACCTCCACGTCGCGCAGTTCCGCAGATCCACCCACCGCAAAGCGCGTCTCCAATCTGTAGGTGCCGTCGCCCAGATCTTCCAGGGGAACGCTTTCCGGTCCACCCAGGCTACTCAGATCGGCCGTGATCGAAGTGACCTCAGCGCGGGGCTCAAACAGTGCCGGCCGCACCTCTGCAACGAAGTTTACCTCCTGGCCGTACGTCACTCTCGACGGTGGTTCCACCATCCACACGGTGCGCGGTGCAGGATACCACTCGCCGCGTCCCTCGATAACACGGATCTCCTGATCGGCGGGGATGTTGTCGATCAGGTCGATCTGCCCGGATGGCCAGCGGACCTCCAGTTGGTCCACCTGCGTGGCTTCCCCCAGACCGAAGTGAACGATATATTCATCGCGAAAGAGTCCATCACCACCTATCAATTCACGCATTTGCCGCACCTCGCCCGTAGTGGCCAGTACTTTTGCGCCGATACCATCTCGATTGCTCGCTGTGCCCACCAGGTCTATGCGCAAATAATGATTATTATTGCCCCGGTTGCGGTATAAATTTTCCATGAACCAAAGGTCGAGGAATCCATCGTTATCGAAATCACCCGCTGCGTAGGCACCGGGCAGACCAGAGAGATAGGTGCTCTCGACAAAGGTGCCATCTCCATTGTTGAGCCACAGGGAAAAGGGCAATACTGCCAAAAGATCCAAATCGGCGTCGTTATCAATATCGAACAAGCGGGCAAATACTATACTTGATATGGCCAATGGACCGAGTCCAACACCCTCGGTCACATCCAGAAATTCTCCCTCTCCGATATTGAGCAACATAGCAGAGCGTTCGGGAAATGCAGTATTATTCCCTAAAGTACTCCCTCCTACAGATGCCTGAAAAAGATCTAAGTCACCATCATTGTCTATATCGCCAACAGCTGCCCCCACAGTATAGCCCGGATGTCCCGTCTCGTCGGTCGTTGCATCATAAAACTTGCCTTCACCATCACTAAAGAAAATGCGGTTTCTGCCGAATGCGTTGGACAAGTGGAGATCGGGCCAACCATCGCCATTGAAATCAGAGAAAAACATAGGCACTGTAGTACCCATGTCAGCGGGAAAGGACGAATCATCGGGAATAAAGTTGACGTTTAACCCCACCTGCTCCACCACATCGGAAAATGTGCCATCGCCATTATTCCTGTAAAGCGAATTTCGTCCCGTCCCTCCCTGCTGTATTACAGTTTTATTATGAGAACCATGGCTAACATATATATCGAGATGTCCATCCCGATCATAGTCTACCCATACCCCCTCGGCGGAAACTATGCTATCCGCAAAACCCGCTGCGCGCGAAACGTCCACAAAGCTCATGCCATCGTTGCGCAACAGTATGTCGCTACCGTAAAATTCTCGAACTATTGAACCATTGGTGATATATAAATCCTGGTCACCGTCATTGTCATAGTCACCAAACAACCCACCTCCATTGCTCCCCGGAACAGAATGTACCGGTAGCACGCCAACTCGATTGCCCCATCTCTTTCCCTGTTCATTATGCAAAAGCACTAACGATTTAGGGTACAACGTAGAACTAGTGGCAAATAGGTCTGGCCAACCATCATTGTCGTAATCGCCGAATGTATATGATGCTAGAAGATCAGGAGGCTGCATACCACCCGTATATATGCGACTTTCTTCTACCTCTTCAAACAATAGCTCCACATCGTCGATATGGAATCCAACCAGCTTTACGGCATCCAGTTGATTCCAGCCAGGAACTCGTTGCGTATTGAGCTCAATGCGCACTTCGTTCGACGCAAAATCCAGGGCGGGAAATTCGAGCTTCAGCGCACCCCCACATTCACTCGTCGAATCATCACCTTGCCATACGATGTGCCAATCACCCGAAGCATTGCGCACGAAGACTCCCGTTATCGCACCAGGACCGAGGTTTTCGAAAATCTCGATGGAAGAAGCATAGACAGGGACGCGATAGCGAAGTTCTATCCATTCTTCGCCATTGTCCATCGTAAATGGTCGCCAACTGAGACTGACCCAATCAAAAGAAGTCGTGTTGCATTCGCTATTGGGTGAGCCTAAGATATTTCCACCCGACCCAGCCGAAGTCGAAGGGCCAGAGCTATAATTGGTGACCGCCAGCGCCCACTGCTCCAGCACCTTCTGCGCCCCTGCTTCATCCGCTAAACCACCCAGCATCGCAAAGCACAGGGCTATCTTCGCTGCGTTGCCAATCCGGTTCATCTTATCTCCCCTCAGATTACCTGGTCCAATGTCATAATGCCTGCACAGTGCCACGGCACTTCCTTACCTGAACGATACGAAAACGCAAACGCCGTGCCAAAAAGAAGATCAGCGGCTGTGAATGAGCAGTAACTCGTTGATATTTATGGAATAACCAGCAAATAGGAGGAACGTTACCCAGAATTTTCCAGCCGCACCGATTCCAGCTTTCCGGACAAAACCCAGCTCACAAACAGCTTTTCGTCCAGGATTCTGGACTCCGCGTCCAGCTTTTCGGACAGACTCCACCGCGGTGGCGAGACGGCCAGCTATCAGCAGTCACCTACATAAAGATCATCCACATAGACACTGTTGATCTCGACAGCCCGTATGTCCCTGTACAGCCCGATCTTCAGATAGTTGCCCACCTCGTTGAAGACGTTGGAACCGTAGTATTTGTAATCGGCCCCATTGAACGGCGTCACCGGCTGGTCGTCCACATACATCTCGACATATCCATCCCCCTCGAGCGACCATTTGATCTGGAAAAACACCTCGAACCACTCCCCCTTTTCTATCTCAAACGTGCCGATATCGCGGGCGACCTGATCCAGTGAGATGTGTTTCAGGGTGCAGACCCCGTTGGAGTACAGTATCGACAGAGAGGGCCTGTATTCCGGATAGGAATCCCAATCCTCCCCACTGGAAAAATCCGGCTGGCTGTGGAACTGGCAAAATGTCTGCCAGAACGGCTCCTCTCTGTACTCCTCATCGATCTTGAAACTCCAGCTGTAAATCCTCTCCTGCTGGAAGTTGGCGGAATCCATCCTCACCAGCTCCACCCGATTCCCTCCGCGGATGATATCGCCGGGATGGAGGGTCAGCCTGGCGCTGTACGCCCCCCTCCCGGGATCCTCATCCGCCACCAGCTCAATCGAATGCTCTCTCGCCCCCTCCAGCCGCCAGCCGTCGAAACTCCCCAGCTCAAAGCCGCCGTTCTCAAACAGAGGCAGCGGCTGGCTCGATACGCATCTCTCATACCACTCCCCATCCCTTTCCCCCTCAAAAAAGCGCCCCTCCGAGACCACCAACCCGTCGACAAACTGCGAATACTCCCTGTAGTAGCCGTGCCGGATCGGCACGCCCTCCTCATCGAAGTAATACTGGTATTCCACCTTTATTCGCCCATTCTCCCACCTCTCTGTCCACACCTCCAGCTTACCCTCTCCCGGCCCCGCGGCCGTGCCCGCGTCGTCTCCCCCACAGCCGACCACCATCATCCACACCATTATCACCCACACCATCCATTTCATAGTCCCGTTCCCCGTGCGACCGGCGAGCCGTCGAACAGACTCGGACATGCTCGACCATTCCTTTCTCTCGTGGAAAAAATGCTCGACCATTTCGTAATCTACGAGATCCCCCGCGTTTGCTCCAGTTTCGACGAGCCCCTTTACTTAACAGGTGGAGAAATTCGCAGTCGACGACACCATCTGGACCATGCCATTCTCAGATCGAGAGGTCAGCGCTGAAGGAGCGGGAGGAAAATCGAGGCACGATGCGGAATAGGGCGTTTACCCTGGGCGTGATCAACGGAGCGCTGGTGATGGTGGTCGCGTCGATGGTGCGGCCCGATCTGGTGCTCTCCGCCTTCGTCCTCAGACTGACCAGCTCCACCTTCCTCGCCGCCCTGCCCACCGCGCTCATGCACCTGGGCGGCCTGTGGCCCCAGCTGATCGTGGCCCACATCGCCGAAGGGCTGCCGCGCAAAAAACCGATCTACATCATCTCCAATGCCAGCCGCATCCTCAGCCTGATGGCAATGGCCCTGACCGCCTATCTGCTGGGAGAAGAATCCCCGGTCCTACTCGCCACCCTCTGCCTGTTCTGTTTCTTCGTCTATTCCTCGGGCTGCGGGGGCAGCGGCATCGCCTTCATGGACATCGTCGCCAGGACGATTCCGGCCACCCGGCGCGGCAGCTTCATGGGACTGCGGGGCTTCTACGGAGGCGCGCTGGGGCTGGGAGCTGGCTTTTTCGTCCGCTATATGCTGGGATCAGAGGGACTCGCCTTTCCCCTCAACTATGCAGCTCTTTTCACCACGGCGGCAATCTTCCTCGCCTGCGCCACCTCCCTTTTCGCCGCAGTGAACGAGCCACCCGCCGTTCAAAAAAAGGAACGGGGCAGCTTCCGCGAACACCTGCAGCGGGGCGTGGCATCGCTGCGCGAAGACGACAACTACCGCCTCCTGGTAGTGGTCCGCTCCCTGATGGGCACAATCGCCGTCGGTCAGGTAGTCTTCATCCCCTACGCCATCGTGGGACTGTCCCTACCCGACTCGATCGTGGGCGTGCTGATGATCCTGGCCGCCTGCCTCTCGCTGCCTGCCAACTTCCTGTGGAGCCACATCGGCGACCGGCACGGCAACCGCCTGCTGATCCTGATCGCGGGCGCCGTCTACCTGGCCGCCCCCGTACTGGCACTGACCTCCAGCTACCTCCCGACCTGGTCGACCGGCGGCTGGCTGCCCGCAGAATACGATCTGCGGGCGCTGACCTTCGTGCTCGCCTTCGTGCTGGGCGCCGCGGGCATGCGGGGCGCCATGATGGGCAGCACCAACTACCTCCTGGAGATCGCCCCGGACGAGCGCCGCCCTTCCTACATGGCCTTCATGCGCGTGCTGCAGGCCCCGAGCGCCCTACTCGCCCCCCTGCTGGGGGGTATAGTGGCCGACCTGATCTCCTTTCAGGCGGCATTCGCCCTGGCCTGCCTCGCCGGAGCGGTTACCCTGGCGCTGACGGTGAAATTGAAAGAACCGCGACAGACAAACGCGGCGAAATGAACGCGCCCATCCGCGAATCGGCCGCGGCCGAAAAAACACCTCCCTCCCCTTTCTTCCCGATTCCACCGATTCCCGACCTGCTTACCGCTTCCTCCACAACCCCGATCACCCTCTTCTTCCTCATCCCCTCTTCCGCATCATGGCCGGATCGGTCATCACCAGCGCCCGCTCCTGCGTCACCTCCGTCTCCAGAGGGCGCCCGTTGAAAAACCGATCGAACTCATCCAGCATCGCCCCCAGGTAGTATTCGTCCCGTCCGTACCCGGCATTGTGCGGCGTCAGCACGACGTTGTCCATCTGCCGATACGGATGATCCTCGGCCAGCGGCTCCACCTCGTACACGTCCATGATCGCCGTAAACCGATTCTCTCCAAGCGCGGCGATCAACGCCTCCTCCTGGATGAGCGCCGCCCGGCCGCAGTTGAGCAGAATAGCGCCGTCCCCGATCGCCGCCAGCTGCTCCGCGCCGACCCTTCCCTTGTTGGCAGCTGTGAGCCCGGTCAAGCAGTGGATGATATCCGCCCCGGAGAAAAGTTCGTCGAACTCCACCTTGCGGATCCCCTCCCTCACCGCCCCCTCCGCGGTCAAATACTCGTCGTGCACGATGATCTCCCGCGGCTCGAACGGCCGCAGCATCTCGATCAACCGCCTCGCCACATCCCCGTACCCCCAGATGCCGACCACCGAGTCCTGGGGAACGATATTGGCCCTCCGCTTCTCCCAATTCACCCTTCCTCCGCTCACCCCGAACTGCCCGTACTCGAGCAACCGGCGCAGCCCCACCAGCGTCATCATCAAACTCCACTCTGCCACCGTGCGCGCCATCAGCGGATTCGCCGTGCAGACCCTGACGCCGCGCTCGAACAGCTCGGGCGAGACAATTGGAGCGACCGATCCCCCCACGTGGCCGACGATCCTGAGCGTGCTGTTCTTCTCCAACATCGCCGCGTCCAGCCGGGGAGTCCCCCACGTGGTCAGCAGCCCCTCGACCCCCACCAAAAGCTCCGCCCATTCGTCGCTACTCAGCCCCCCCTCTCTCGGATTCAACCTCACCTCGTAGCTCAGTTCCTCGGCCCGCTCTCGCGAACGCCCCCGCCAGAACCAGTCTTGAAGCTCCCCTGGAGGAGCCATAAAGAAAATGTCGGGTGATGCACTCATGCGCTGTCCTTTCGTCTCTCAGATGGACCAGGTTGACGCTGCTCCATAAAAAACTGTAAATTTCTCGCCCGTAGGGAAAACTACAGAGAGTGGAAGTGTCGAAGCAAAACGAGTTCCTTCAGAACTCTCCGCAGCTTCGAGCAATTCCCCGGATTGAAATCCGGAATCCTTCTTACCATGGGGTGATGCAGGGAAAGGCTGGCAAAATGACCGACAAAAAGATCGACACCGCAGACCGCTATTCCATCGGACTTTCCGGAGAGCGATTCCCACCCACCGGCGAGGACGGCACCGAGGACCCGTTCCCCTGGCCGGCCGAGCGCATCGAAGAATACACCGCCTACCGCATCGACAGTCCGATCGCCATAGACGGCCACCTCGACGAGCCGGTCTGGCAGACCGTACCCCGCTCGCCGAGATTCTCCGACATGATCAGCGGCGCCCGGGGCCTGCACGACACCCGCGCCGCCGTGCTCTGGGATCGAGACTACCTCTACGTGGGCTACTGGATCGAAGAACCCGACTTGCAGGCCGACCTCACCGAGCGCGACTCCTTCATCTTCCGCAACAACGATGTGGAGTTCTTCCTGGCCGGTCGGGACGGGTACTACGAGTTCGAGATCAACGCGCTGGGCACCATCTACGAGGTCTTCTTCGTCTGGGACGCCGAGTACGAAAAGTGCGACTACGCCCGGGAACCGACGCTCCACAAATCGCACCCGCAGGCCAAGCCATTCAACGGCGTCGGCCTCAAGACCCACCCGCGCGGCATGCGCACCGGCTTCTGGGGCTACGACTTCCCCGGGCTCCAGTGGGCAGTGCAGCTCGACGGCACCTTGAACGACAGCTCCGACCGGGACCGGGGCTGGACCGTGGAGCTGGCGCTTCCCTGGAAGGGGATGGAATGGCTGATCGCCCCCGATGAACGCTCGGTACCTCCGCAGGAAGGGGATATCTGGCGCATGGACTTCTCCCGCTTCAACCAGTATCGCGAGGCCCCGCCGGCCGAGGATTCCGGTGCCTGGTTCTGGAGCCCGCACGGCTGCCGCGACTCCCACATCCCGGAGTGCTATCCAATCATCCACTTCACCGAGGAACTGCTCCCCGGAAGTCGATAGGGATTAGTGGAAACACGTGAATCACCGCAGGAGGATCCGGGGGTTGCTGGAGGACGGTGGCAACTGTCTGAGGCCGCCCCCTCCTATCCACCGCATAATCAAACGAATCACCGCTCTTTCCAGTATCTCCGAAATGAACCAGAAGGCTCACCGTCCCGTACCGCAACGCCTTCTCCTCAGCTCTCCGAACGATCAGTCTGGTCCGCAGCCCTCATCGACGCTCCACCCTGGGCGACGGCGGCCCCAAGGCCGAGTTTTGCCACCGTCCGGAGGCGGCCCCCGGATCCGCCGCACGCACGCAGACATCCCGATGGCGCACCGAAGAAAAACCGACCGCCATCGGGATGTCGCAATTCCATTCGGAAAAACCGCCGTTCCAACTCCCTACGGCTCCGCCCGGCCGTCCAGCTGGCGCGGATGCTTGCTCGGCTTGCCAAAGTGGAGCTTTTCGTTCTTGGCCAGCTTCATCGGCATCCGATTGTGAATCCAGCCCCCCTCGGACAGCCCGTCCGGAAAATCGTGCACCAGCATGCCGGCGGTATTGATCTTCAGCTGCTGGGCAATCGTCGCATCCGGGCGCGCCACAAAGCTGGCCCAGTGGGAATAGGGGCGCGACGAATTGTTGGCCACCGCCCACATGAGGTTGTCGGCGCAGCGGGTCGGCACCTGGCGCACATTCAGCACATCCAGACAGTTCTTCCCCTGTCCGTGCGCATTGTAAAAGGAATGCACCATCAGCTCGGCCCCCTTCTGACGATAGGCCGCATAGAGCTGCGGAAAGCAGATATCGTAGCAGATAGCGAGCCCTATCACGACGCCGTTGATCCGCTTCGTCACCAGCCTCTGACCAGCCGAGTAGTGCTGCTGATCGCCGGTCGTGCACATGCACTTGTCGTACCGATCCGCGATCTCCCCCTTTGGATCGATGAGGTAGAGACAGTTCGTCGGTTTCGTCCTGCCGTCCAGAAAGTGTCCCGAGCCCAGCACCAGCCAGATCTTCAGCTCCCTCGCCAGTTCGCGCAAGCGACTCGTCTCCTCGCGCAGCAGCTCCCAGTCGAACCCCTCGAACGAAGCGAAGTCGGAGCCGGCGTATCCGGAGAGACAGGTTTCCGAGGTGTGCAGCAGGTGCGCCCCTGCATCCGCCGCCCTCTTTGCGTATCGCCGTATATAGGCGGCATTCTTAGCGATATCCGCCGACACCGGAAACTGGCAGCTGGCCACTCTCAGCTTTTTCATCGCATCCCTCCGTTATTTTTTCGACTCACGTCAGCGCGACGACCCGATTCTCGTCGTTCGAAATGCGAATCGCCTCCAGAATGCGCGACACCTCCAGCGCATCGTCGGTGCTGAACGGAACCTCCCCTTCCCCGCGAATCGCCCGGGCGACCCCGGCGTAGATCTCGTGTTCGTCTCCGTAGATAGCCCCTTCGAGCGTCTCCTCGACAACAGAGTCCTCTTCCGCCTGCATAGTCGCGTACCGGGTCGGATCGTTCGGTCGACCGGGATCGCTCCTGTGGATCTTCAGCTCCCTGCCGCGAACGACAATCGTCCCCCGATCCCCCTGGATAAACCAGTTCGGAATCTCCTCCACCGACACCGAGTATTCAGCCTGGACGATCGTCCCGTCCGCCAGCGTCATAATCGCCATGAACAGGTCCTCGGTATCTCCCGGATTGATCGTCTGCCTCATCTTCCCGTACACGCTCTCCACCCTGCTGTTCATCAGCAATGCGGGAGGGTCGACGATGTGCGCCCCCCAGTTCATCACATAGCCGCCGGCGTAGCGGCGCTCCGTCTGCCAGTCGCAGCGCGTGGCAAAACTGCTCACCACCCGCCGGATCATAAACACCTTGCCGATCACCCCTTCGGCCATCAGCTCCTGCAATCTACGCAGATCGCACCCCCAGCGCGCCGGTAGCCAGGGCAGCAGCAGCTTGCCCGACGCCGCAGCACAGGCGATCATCCGCTCCGCCTCCGCCACATTCGCCGCCCACGGCTTGGTGACCAGCACGTTCACACCGGCGCTCAGACAGTCGCAGACCATGGCGCAGTGCTGATCCGAGCGGGTGACGACGCACACCAGATCGAGCTCCTCCTTTTCGAGCATCTCCCCGTACTCCTCGTACACCGCGCACCCGAACCGCTCTTCCGCCTGCTTCCGCCGTTCCGCATCGATATCGCAGACAGCGGCCATCTCGAACGCATCGTTCCTCTCGACCGGCCCCGCGTGCATACTGCTGCCATTGCGACCGTAGCCGAGTATCGCAGTCCGTATCTTCATCTCATCCCTCTGATTCGCCTGTTGAGTAAAGCGTTCCCTTTTTACCGCCGCTCCGTCGAGCCTCTGATCATCCCGAACAAAAAAAGAGCGGTATCTCGCACTCCAAGATACCGCCCCTGCAAACACCCATCAAGCGCCATAAAGCGAGGATCCTCAGAAAATTTCTTTCTCCAGATCGATTACCCAATTTTCAAGAATCAGGAGGTCGCTCGATAACGCCAAAAACACCGGGCCACGCCTCGGGATCGGGATTTCTCCCCACGCGCATACCGACCCTCTTCATCAGTTCAATGGAAGATCTGTTCTCATGCCAGGTTTCTGCCCAGAGCCGCTGAACGCCTATCGATTCAAAGGCGAAGTCGATCAGTGCCCGTACTGCCTCGGCACCAAATCCGCGTGAGCGATGCTCTGCGGCTATGAAATAACCCACACCAAACTCGAGGGTTCTATGCGCCGAGTCCTGGGCATACGCACTCTCGTCGAATAGGCACCGTTCTTCGCGACCGAGAAAATAGCAGTCATACCCCACTGTCCCAATGAGAATTTGACTCTCCTGTAGCACAACGGCGCGATATCCCAGAGGAGGGTTATTATAGCGTGTCTGTCGGATCCGAAACGTCAGGGATTCACGCGCATCTTCGATCGTACCGCGGTCCCACCAATCGGGATCTCCAGTGAGAGTGCCGTGAAATGCACATAGATCTTCCTCGGAGAAGCGGCGAATGAGGAGGTGCTCTGTATAGAGAGTCGGCATCTTTGCATCATAGAAGGCCATTGATTTCCTCCTGCTCGGGTAATCTACACCAATTCCTTCGTGAAGTAGAGTACGAGATCGTCGTCGTTCACAGTTGACTCCATGGGTTCGAGTATGCGGCCATTGTAGGTCAGACCTCGACCGTCTGGCACGTAGCCGCGTAACACATAGAGCCTCTGTGCATTCCCGTAGTCCGGGTACATACCGACGCCGATCCCAACAGTTGGCGAGCGCTCTCTGACTAGTGCCTCTGCCCCATCCATCAATGCGGTGGCTATCCCACGCTTTCTGAATCGGGGCAGCACATTGAGATCTTCGATCTCGGGTACTCCCGCGTCCGCAAATGGGGAGTAATCTGCCCTCCACTTGACCGTTACATATCCCGCAAAAAGGCCTCCCACGGTGGCCACCAGTACATGACGATCTCCCATTTCCTGCTCACTCAAGTACGCCTCATACAGTGCAACCGGCTTGTTCCAACCGATCCGATCGAACGCTGTGGAGATCCGGTCGGGGTCCTCCTTGCACAGGCTACGAATTTCGAGTGTCATCTCAATCCTCTCCTCCATAACGAAAAGCTCACTGGTCCGATGCAGCGACCGGCTCAATGCTCTTGGTCATGTAGATTCCATCCACACTGTCTCTCGGGCCATACTCGCTCTCGGCCTCTTTGGGACTCAGAGGCACTCTTGTGAAACCGGCCTTCTCATATGCACGGACAGCTCGGGCATTGCTCGCGGATGGCTGAATGACAAACTCGGAGATGTCGAATTCCGATGAGAGGAAATCGCACAGGGCGAGAAGGGCATCGGGACCGTGACCATGCCCACAGAGCGCTTCCGAGAACATCCAGATGTCCAACTCCACTCGCTTCTTGTCTACGTCAATCTGATTATAGTTCACCTGGCCCACCGGTTTTTCGTCGACTTCGATGACGAAACAGCGCCCACCATGGGGATTCGAGTCGTCGAAGTAGTGCGAGACGTAATCATCACAGAACGCTTGCCAACTCAAGAGCGGGGTGGAATCCTCGTCTGGATGACCGAGGAGCCTGTCCGTGAGATCAGAGCGTGCCAGGGCGTCGTAAATCATCCGTTTGTCTTCCGGCACGGCAGGCCGTAGGCGGACAACATTGCCCTGAAACAAGTGTGGTGCATCCATATTCATTCCTCTTCAGGCATCGAACGCAAAGATGACCGCTCAGAAAAGTGTTACCTATCAACCCGGTCTACTCTGTTACCCATCAACCCGGCTGCTTCAGTGAGTACATGTCCCAGAGACGGGTCAACTGGCCAAACCTCGCGTCGTGAGGAAGGCTGGCCCCAGGTGGCACCAGATCGAAGCCGGCCATTCTCGATGTCACCTCTGGGGGGAGCACGCTCAGCTCAATCGGCACCCATTTCGGAGGAGAGATCGGGTCGATGTGGATCCCGTTCTCAATGAGAAACCAACGAATTGCAGCGACGGTACAGTAGTTGAGTGCTACCATGGCTGTGACGCGGTCATGCGTCCTTGTCGCCTGGTACGTCTCCGAGAAGCGTTCCCAAGCGAGGGCACACTTCGAGCGAATCACTTCTCGATAGCGCCCAGGTACCTCTCGCCCCTGTGCCTGATACGCATCCAGAACTCCATCGGTGTCCGACAGAATCGTGCCGTGTGACCAGTAATACGATCCGGTCGCGAACTTCTCGTTGCTGATCTCGATGAAGGGGAACTCACTACCAACCTCGCGCCGCTTCCTGAAGCACGTCTCCTGGTTCTCCTGGGAGACGAAACTCATGTGTACACCCGTAGCATTGAGGGCGAGGTAGACGAAGCATCCGAAGGCATCGCTGTCCTTGGGACTTAACGCTTCGATGAACTGATCTCGCATCTCCGTAGTAGGCAACTGTGAGCAGACGCAGTTGAGATCGATGTCGCAGAAGGCATCACGCTTGTGCTCCTCACCAAAGGAGCCTATAAGCACGGTGCCCACATGAACCGGCAGATCTTGGAGGGCTGACACGAGGCGATCGAGATCCGCCTGCATTCCGTCGAGATCTAGCGATGGGGCGGGTTCCCAAGGGATCGCCCTTTGCGGATCATCTCGCAATGCCTCTAGATGGCGCTCCTCCTCGACCTCAACGCCCTCAAATTGAGAGTGTAGGTGAGAGATCGTCCGGAGGCACAGTTCAATCAGTGCGTTGGTCTGGACGCTTTGATCCAGAGAGCACAGAACAGTCTCGAGAAGTGACTCGGCCGAGAACCGCGCGCAGTACTCCTGGAGGCAGTGCTCCCGTCCATTGGCGAGTGTGAAGTCTTCAGTCTCGGCCATCGCAAGCCACAGGAGACTGTGGAGAGCGTGCGTGATCCAGCCCTCGACGTACAGCCAGTCACCCCTAATGACGGATACACGCTGGCCCGCGTAACCCGAGGCCATGTTGGCGAAGTTGCTGAGACACTTGGCCTTCTGGTCGCGGAGAGTCTTGAGGGCGCCGAGCGCCTCCTCATCGGATCCCGAGTGTTGGATCCTCAGAAGATCCTGGGTGATAGTCTCCATTGGAAACGCATCCTCAGCCAGGAAGAGCGTGTGCAAGTACGCGCCGGGGTCTACGAGAAGCCCCTCAAGTCCATTTGGCTGCTCTCGTGCCATTCTCCTCAGTCTCTGTTATTCCCAGATGAGCATAAACCTCCCTCTGCAATCTTATGGCAAAGCTGCGGAGCTTTTCTGTCTCCCCTTCTGTAAAGTCATATCCGCTCTTCACAGAGGCCTGGACCAGATCCAACGCATCCACATCGACACAGGGAGGGTTGCTTGCGAGGTATCGATCGATCTGCTTGCTCTTGTCGAATTCGATGATCCCACGTTTGATCTGGAGGAACGAACTCACCTGTGCTCGAATGAAGTCAGGCAAGATAGATGGTTCCAGCCCCTCCGTAGGCGTGCCGTTATCCCGCCACCATTCGGCAAAACGCTGTACACTGCGAAGGTAATCGTCCGGCGTCGGCATCGGCACCGGAGTCAAATCATACTGGCCATAGATGCATTTCCCCTGGATTTTCAACCGGGCGATCTCCTGAGGCAGATGCGTCAGTTCAGGAGGGTAGGGTGGATACAACCTCCCCTGCTGCAGAGGGAAAGCGCCAAAGCCTTTGGGAACCTTATAGGTCGTGAAATACTTCTGATTCAGCGCTTCGAACCGTGGACTGTATTCTTCGCAAGTTCCCCAGATGTCCTCGGTCCCATCCTTCACGATCAAGGCTGCATCCAAATCACTCTGCCCGGGGCGGTAATAGCCAGATGGAAGCGAACCTATGGCGAAAACGGCCAGTAGGCTCTCATTATCTATCTGTAGGCACTCTTTCACATACTCATCCAGAATCCGCCAGGCCGTTTTTTCATCGATGACTGCCATTGAGATCCTCTATAACTTGAGGAAAATTGGTATTTCTCTCGTCGTGCCGTCTTGGTGCCTCCTCTGTTGGGTGGAACGAAGACACACTGGCGCTTGACTCCCGTTCACTCGCCCTCGATCACTCGTCCCTTCTCATTTTCGTCGAACTCCTCCCTCGTGAGGCCAAAGAGGATCTCGTCGTAGTACCGACCGTTGAAAAATATCTGCCTCCGGCGTCTCCCCTCCTCCGCGAAACCCAGCTTCCGATGCAATCCAATCGATCCCTCGTTGGTGTGTATACAGCCGGAGTTGCACTTCTGATATCGCTGCTCCCAGAAACCGTATCTGAGCAGAATTCGCGCGGCCTCCTCCGCATACCCTTTCCTCCGGTGTGCCGAAGCAACATTGATCCCAAAACTGAACGTGCCGTTTTTCAGATCCCTGCTGTGCAGCGATATCCCCCCGGCATCCGCTCCTTCGAGATTCTCGATGGTGAAAATGATCAGGCCGTCCACGTCCTTACAGCCGGCATATTTGCCCAGGAACTCCTTCAAAATCTCCGCAGACGTGGGCAGTTCCACGCCCAGTTGCATTACCTGCCTGGAAGGACTGTCGAGAGAATTGATGTAGCACTGTTCCGCATCCTCCACCTTCAGCGGCCGCAGTCTCACCCTTTCTCCCTGCCAGAAGTAGTTTGAATAATTCATCCTCGTCTCCTTTCCCTTCGAATTCCCTATTCCGCCAGATACTTGATCCACGGATAATAACCGTACGACATATCCTTGAAGCCGATCTTCCGATAAAACTCATTCCCCGAATCCATGAACGAACGCGTGGCGCCGTACTCCGCCATCCGCCTGAACCCCTCCATCAATAGCGCGCGGCCCAGCCCCTTCCCCTGATACTCATCCCGCGTGCCCACTGGCTCAAAATTGGCGTACCCGTTCTTCTCATCGAGCCAGATGGTACAAAACGACGCGTATTCCCCGTCCGGCGCCACGATGAAAATATCCAGATCCTTCCGGTAGTCCGGTGCCCGCTGCATCTCGCGAAAAGCGGATGCCGGACCCCAGTCCGAAGGGCCGTATCCGGCGCCGAAAGCGATAGCCTTTGCCCGCCTCCGCTTGTCCGCATCGTCCTCTTCCAGCACGCTCCTGAACGCAAATCCCTCGGGGAGCTCTGGTGGCGCAGACACCCCTTCGATGACGTATTCCGAGTGCATCGTGCCGTGCCTCTCCAGCTTCATGTACCCCCTGGCGCCGACGATCTCCTCCAGTTCGGTTCCCGTGTTGACGTAGAGCTTCACGAAACCGACATCATCGACCCAATCCGCCAGATGTGCTTCGATGTATTCCACCATCTCTTCATAGAGAAAAGTGTATTCAGGATGGATCTGAATCCAAGCCTCTCCGGCTTCCTCGTTCTCGGAGTTGACCACCCCAACGATATCGCCGCCCTCATTCTCCCACAGACCGACCGCCTTTTCCCAGACCGGCAGTTCGTCCCGGTGCGGACTACTCGTGCCTGTGGGTATCCCGAAGTAGCGGACATTGTAATACGTATGCAGCGGCAGCACGTGATACCGGCAGAAATTCCACCGCTCGATACACCAGTTGAATGGCTTTCCGTACAGTGTAAATGTGTCGATGAGAAATTCGCGCACTCTCATGAAGTCCGCATTGTCTTCGTACTTTTTAAATGTAGCTTTCACTGATATACCCTCCTCTTGCCCATCACGAGAAAAAATGGATTCGGAAAACATCCGGCCTCTTGCATCAATAGATGTTGTAAAGATATCGTGCCCCATGTGGTTATTGCCTTTGTATCGCATACCAAACACGACCATGGCAGACGGGAACACCGGCGCGTCGGGCTAAAAGCTGTAGGCGAATAAATCAATGTCACGTACCCACCGCTCCCGAACCAATCCCTCCGTCTCAGGTGTATAGTACGAACTGTAGTGGCCGTGTTGAGTTTGTAGAAGGTGGGGCAGACGCCCAGGCAAACCGATCCGTTCGCAAACATGTTCGAAGTTACTGTCCAGAGATTCGAACCGACCGAGGAAGTCAACGAACACCCCTCCAGAAGGATCTGTCACATACAGATATTGTGAGCCAAAGTGGATGTCAGCTTCCTCATCCGGAATGGCCGCCGTGGCCCGCACGAAGTCTGTGAAGGACATCTTCCCATGAAATACGCTACCGTACTTCCAAAACTCAGGCTCCACACCGTTCCGCAGTAGGGGATCATCCATCCGGTCGGGATGGATCTTGCTAAGGTAACAGCTAAGAAGCCTATCCCAGGGGTTTCTGACGAAAGTAAACACGAACCAATCGGCATAGTGACTCCAGATGGTCTCTGGCTCTACCCATGGCCACTGGATCTCCCAGTGAACATCTCCACGCAATCCGAGAGCATCCGCCAATGCAGCCTTTACGGAGGTATTGGCCACCTTCGGGATCGGGATGTAGATCGCGCACAGATCAGCCAGCAAGATCCCGGCAGGGCGCACGCCTTGCTTGTCGCGCCACTCTTCCTCAAGTCGCATATGACACTATTCCTACGCACGTCGGCCTCGTAACCGACCTGTATTATGGCTCCTCACACAGACGACTAAAGATTCTTTCGCTCTCTATCGGTGGATCAAAGGAGATCGGATCTTTAGCTCTCAATATGAGGCGCTATAGCAGAATAAAACGACAGCTCTTTTTTGGGTAGCCAAAGAGACGTCGAAAGATCGATACAGGTGTGACCTTGAGCTGGAACAAACCGTCTCATTGGTGGTGCCAAATTCAATAATCTTCAGTATGGAAGATCCATATCCGAGACGTGGGGCACCGGGTGCCATTCTCCCTATTTATGAGGATTCTCCAAAATACCCACGACTCGATGTGTCCAGTCGGGATGCAGATTTTTTTCAAAACGATTACCGAGCTTTTCCATCACCCGGAGCGACCGTTTATTTTCGGGACTGGTCAAACTGACGATGCGCCGGAGCTTTAATTCCTCAAAGGCATAGTCCACGATGGCCCGGCCCGCTTCGGTCGCGTAGCCCTGGTCCCAGTAATCCCGACCGAGCACATACCCCAACTCGACTTCAATCGTGTTGTAGGGGTCGTCAGGAGCTTCCTCAAAAATTATATAATTAGCCAAGTCGGATTCGAAGGCCATCATCCCTATAAACTGGTTATCGGCCTTGCGGACTACCGCCCAGTTGAAAAAAGGACCGCACGACGCTCGGTCCATGAAATACTTGACCCGGTCTGCCACCCCCTCCCAATCCACACCTTCACCACCCCATTTTATTCGGGGGTCGCCATAGATAAGCTGATACGTGTCTTCGATATCCGTGATTTCAAAGGGACGCAGGATGAGGCGTTCCGTTTCAAGTTTCTTTTTCATTATGGGGCTCCTCGTCATATTGCCTGCTTCAACTGCCGCTTAACTGCCTTTCCACGAACTTCGCTCGCCTGAGAGATTCTTCCATAGTAGAAAGAACAAAAAAAGACCACAGCTCTTTCGGGCTGTGGTCGAGTACCTCCTCCTCGCGGAGGACGACGCCATAGAAAAAACTCAAATAAGCATTTTCTCACTGCCGCGAAAAAACCGACGAATAACTGCACGCAGAGTAATCCAAGCGGAAAGAACGGACCCAAAAATTCGCTCGTCCCTTCGACAAAAACATTCATAGGAAGCCTTCGCAAAACCAGGCTCCAGAATCCCGAATTCTCTGCCTTACAGAATCACCGTCGGTTCCTCGCTGTAATTGAATTCACTTTATGCTGCTTCACACCGAATCAAGCCACCCGTCCGATACAATGTCAAGGAAAAAACACGATTACACAGTCGGAATCGCCCCGGCCGGTGGATAGAGCACTTCCAGCTTCTCAGCCACATCGTCCGGGATCTCTATCTCCACCGCCTTCAGGTTCTCTTCCACCTGCTCCACCCGCCTGGCCCCGAGAATCGCGCTCGTCACCTCGGGCCGCCGCAGACACCACGCAATCGCCAGCTGCGCCGCCGTCACTCCCATCTCCCCGGCGATCTCCACCATCTTCTGCCCCCTCTCCTTCATCTCCTCCTTCCAGTACAGATCCATCATGACCCCGTTCTGATCCGGATCCGCAGCGCGGCTTCCCTCGGGCGCCGGCTCCCCCGGGCGGTACTTGCCGGTCACCATGCCATGGGCAAGAGGTGAGAAAACCACGTTCCCGATCCCCTCGCTCAGAGTCGTCGGAAAAACCTCCTCCTCCGGATAGCGATAGAGGAGATTGTAGCGCGGTTCACTGACCGCGATCGGCCGAGCGCCCAGCTCGCGCGCCACCGCCTGCCCCTTCACCATCTGCGCGGCCGACCACTCGCTGACCCCCCAGTAGAGAATCTTCCCCTGCCGGGCCAGATCCTCCATCGCCCGCACCGTCTCTTCCAGCGGCACGGTCGGATCCGGCCGGTGGCACATATAGATATCCAGATAGTCCATCCCGAGCCGCTCCAGGCTCGCGTGGCACTGTTCGAAGATGTGCTTGGCAGACAGCCCGCGGTCGTTCGGTCCCGGTCCCATAGGAGCAAAAACCTTCGATAGAACGACCAGAGAAGACCTCGAATAATCCTTCAGATGCTTGCCGAGAGCCCGCTCCCCTTCTCCCGTATTGTAGGCATTGGCGGTGTCGAAAAAATTGACCCCGTTGTCGTAGGCGACCTTGATCGTATCGCGCGACGTCTCCTCATCGTTCTTGTACCCGATGGTGAGATAACTCCCGAGCCCCACGGCACTCAAACGCACACCCCATTTTCCCATCTGTCGATATTTCATCTTTTCCTCCTCGTTTTTTTACTTTGTCCCGGTTAGGAGATTATATTCCCACAACCGGCCGGCCGCAACACCCTCAATCCGCCGTCACCGCCACAATCCCCGCCACCACCAGCGACGCATCCGTAGCGGAATCGACCGCAACAATGCGCACCGACGCCACATCCTTCTCCGGATGCGGATTGCTCCACTCCATCCCGTAGAGCGTGATATCCTCCCCGCGCGCACTCTTCCCCTGCCACAGCGGATCGACCGGATAGGTCGCCACATACCCCGCGTGCCTGTGGAACCTGTGCCCGAGCGGCTCCCCGTGCCTGCGGTTCCACTCGGCGACGTGGTGGCCGAACGCCACGTCGATACTCTCGACCCCACCGTCGGCGTAGACCACCTCGTACCGCCCGACCGGCAGCCGCAGCCCGAACGGATCCACCGGCAACATGCCCGTGCAGGTCTGGGCGAATACCAGCGTCGCAACCTTCCCCTCCACCGGAACGGCTACCTCTTCCGGATACGCCCGCTCCCTGACCTCCCGCCCCTCCACCAGAATTACCCCTTCCCCAAAGTCGAAAGGCAGTCCACGCAGTATCGTCTCCCCGACCGGCAACCCGGCCAGATCGTACCCGCCCCGGGCGCCGGTCGCATCCCGGCGCGGCGCCGTGAGGTGCGGCCCCAGGTCGATCGCCCGGACCCGCTCCGGAGCGGGCAACAGACGACCGGTCTGTCCGCGCAGCCGCGCGCGAATCCCCGGCAGCAGATCCGCGATCTTCCGATCAAACGTCCATCGAAGCTCGTCCTGAAAGAATGGAGACCAGGCCGTATTCGCCGAATACACCAGATCGTACAGTTTGCCGAGCCGCCCCATATCTTCCTCATTCGTACCCGACCAGACCGACACCTGCATGCCGATCACCCCCTCCTTGGACGTCCGCTTCTCATACCGGGTGAAGTGGGACGAATAGCAGTTGCCAAAGATCACCTCAAAGCCATTCTCCAGCAGCAGATCTTCCGTGTCCGCCCAGGTGCGGAAATACCAGACAAACTCCAGCATGATGATCTCTTTGGAAATCAGGGCGGCCGAATTCTCTCCGGCGTAGCGCTGCCAGGGCTGCAGCATATCCGCCCAAATCATCATGCCGACCCCCTTCTCCTTCAAATAGGCGTGGATCGCGTTGACATCGTGGGCGAACAGCTCGTCGCGCGACTTCTCCCGGCACCGCGGGCACTCCGCCATCGTGTACACCTCATCGTGCCCCATGTGCAAATAGCGCGGCTCGAGCAGCTCGACCACCTCGTCGATCATGTCGAAGACGATCCTGTGGCTCTCCGGATGCAGCGGACAGTACGAATCCGCAAACCCATCCTCCACCTCCTTTTCGGCGATCTCCGGATAAGTCATCGTCAGATACTGGACGTGGCTGAACGACTGGATCTCGGGAATGACTTCAATCCCGTAATCCCGCGCGTAGTCGACCAGCTCCACGACCTCCGCCTTGGTGATCCAACCCCCGCCGCAAACCTCCCCGTGCGGCACCGCCGGCCCCTTCCCCTCGGCCGCCAGCCGATTATTCCTCTCCCACGCCTCGCTGATCTCCGGCCGCCGGTCAAAGCGCATCCCCCCCGCCAGCTCCAGAAAGATCGTGTTCAGCTTCATCGGCACCAGCAGATACCGAATCAGCCGCTTGGCATAGTCGAGCTGATCCCTGGCCGGCAAAAACAGATGCGCCCCGCGAAACTGCAGCCGTGGAGCATCCTCGACGACACAGGGCGCCGCCGTCATTCGATCTTCCGTCCCCAACAGTTGGAGAAATGTCTCCGCCCCATAGACCAGCCCCCGCCGGTCGCCCGCCAGAATCGCCACCCCCTCCGCCTCGACCTTCAGCGCATACCCCTCCTCCTTCTCGGGAGACGCCAGCCCCACCGCATCCAGGCTGGCCGATTCCCCCGGCCGACCGACCAAAATGGCTCCGACCGGCTTCTCCCCCCCTTCCCGCACCACCGGAATCTCCCACCCGCAGTTCTCCCCCAGTTTATCCGCCAGCATCGAAGCCGCAAAACAGGTATCGTCGGAAGCCCCCTCCCCGATCAGCACGACGGTGTCCCGAGAGAGCGCAAACGGTTCTCCCGACAGCGACTCCATCTTCGCCGGCACCGGAAAAACAGCCGGCTCCCCCGAACCCGCCCCCCAGATCTCCATCTCCGCCAGACGGATATTCCCCTGAAAGGAAATCAACCGAATCACCAGCTCACTCGCCTCCACCCCCACGCTCACCGCAATCGGACCCTCGCCAAAACCGGACGGCCCCCGCTCTCCAATGCGACCGACGAGCGCCGGACCATCTGCCCCCGGCAGCGTCGCGTACACCTCCACCCTCGACAACCCCTCCGGATCCACATGCCCGGCCGCCTCGATATTCCCCGAAGCCGGCAGCGCGGTCGATTGGCTCTCCACGGCTCCCTCCACCTGCGGCGGCCGCAGCACCACCCGATCGACAAAACACACTGCCCCAAGCTGAACCGCAATATCGACACCGGTCTCCCCAACCGTAGCCCCCCTCCAGCCAATCCCCGATTCCTTATCCCCGTCCGTCAATACACCTTCCGAAAAAGAAAACGGCCCGCTTCCAGAATCCCGATCCGGCTGCAAATCGGGAGCCAGAGAGTCGATCACCCCCGGAGCACAAAAAGCATAAGAACCCTCCACCGGCAAACGCCTGCCATTACCAGTAAGACATCCGATAATCATAATCATCTTCCTTTTTCCAACTCACCCAAAGCCAATAAAGGACGACAAAGTATCGCGCTGCAGAAACCTATCCCAAAACTCCCACCCCATCAAGCAAAAAGCCGACCCAAAAGGCCGGCTAATAACATTCAAAAATCTAATCTACGTTTTTTTCTTTTACCGTAACTCGGTGATGTCGCGGGATGGGAGATATCCCCGAAGCGGCTTCAATCGTCCCGGAGCCGCAGGATTGCGGCGCAGGGATGATTGCCTCGGAGCTTGCCAGGGATGGCAAGCGAGTGCCGAAGGCCGTGAATTCCAAGAATTCAACGTCATGAGCGCAGGGGATGTCTTCCATCCCGCGACCGCAACCTTACCCCTTCTTTGCAGACTTCCCCTCCCGATACCGCAACTCATGCCGCAGCTGCTTCTTCCGCATCCGCAGCGCCGCAGGCGTCACCTCCAAAAGCTCATCCCCCCCCAAATACTCAATCGCATCATCCAGCGACATGATGCGCGGCGCCGCCAATCCCTCAAAAGTCGGCTTGGCCGCACTCGTGCGATGTCCCGTCAAATGCTTGGTTTTGCAGACATTGAGAACCAAATCCTCGTTGCGGATAGTCTGCCCGACCACCTGCCCGGCGTACACCTCTTCGGTCGGTCTGACGAAAAACGTTCCCCGCTGCTGCAGCTGCACCAGAGCGTAGGCGCTGACCGTGCCCGTCTCCAGCGAAATCAACGACCCGTGCTCCTGCCCCTCTATATTTCCCACCACCGGCTCGTAGTCGTGAAACAGACTGTTGTACGTGCCGGTGCCGCGAGTGATCGTCAAATACGGCTGGCGGAAACCCAGCGTGCCGCGGGTCGGCACCAGGAACTCGGCGTACACCGTATCGTCGTCGCCGTAGCGGAGATCCTGAAGGCGGCCCTTCCGCTTGCCGAGCATCTCGCTGACCGCTCCCACGTAGTCGCTCTGCACCTCTAAGAAGACCCGCTCCACCGGCTCCAGCAGACCCCGGTCGCTCTCCTTGAAAATCACCTCCGGATTGCTGACGGCGAATTCGTACCCCTCGCGCCGCATCGTCTCGATCAGGATCGCCAGGTGCAGTTCCCCCCGGCCCGAGACAATGAACTCGGTCGCCAGATCCGTGTCCTCCACGCGCAGCGCCACATTCCCCTCCAGCTCGCGCGTAAACCGCTCGCGCAGATGGCGGCTGGTGACGAACTTCCCCTCGCGCCCCGAAAACGGACTGTTGTTGACGCTGAAGGTCATGCGCACCGTCGGCTCCTCCACCTTGATCGGCGGCAGCGGACGCGGATCGAGCGGATCGGCCAGCGTGTCGCCGATACCCACCTCGGGAATGCCGGACACGGCCACGATATTGCCCGCATGGACCTCCTCGACCGCTTCTCGCTTCAAGTTGCGGAAGACGAAGACCTGCCCCACAGTGGCCGGTACCATACTGCCGTCGCGGTCGATATGCACGATCTCCTGCCCGCTGTGAATCGTGCCGCTGGTCAAACGCCCCACCGCGATCTTGCCCACATAGCTGCTGTACTCCAGCGTGGTAACCAGCAGCTGAGTGGGACCGTCCACGGTGACTGCGGGAGGAGGCAGATGATCCACAATCGCGTCGAACAGAGGAGCCAGATCGTCCGCCAGATCGTCGGGAACCAGACCGGCCCGCCCTTCGAGTGCCCGCGTGTAGATGACGGGAAAATCCGCCTGCTCCTCGCTGGCGCCCAGATCGATAAAGAGGTCGAACGTCTCGTCCACCACCGCATTGGCCCGAGCGGCGGGACGATCGATCTTGTTGACGACCACCACCGCCTTATGGCCGCGCTCGAGCGCCTGGCGCAGCACAAAGCGAGTCTGCGGCATCGGACCCTCCACCGCATCCACCAGCAGCACCACCCCGTCTACCATGTTCATAATGCGCTCCACCTCGCCGCCGAAATCGGCGTGGCCGGGCGTATCCACGATGTTTATGGTGGTGTCGCCGTAGACGATACCGGTGTTCTTGGCCAGGATGGTGATGCCGCGCTCCCGCTCCAGGTCGTTGGAGTCGAGCACCCGCTCCACCACCTGCTGGTTGCGGTGAAAGACGTGGGTCTGCCGCAGCATGCCGTCTACCAGCGTGGTCTTGCCGTGATCGACGTGGGCGATAATGGCCACATTGCGAACCTGGGGGTGCGACGCGGTCGCAGCGCCGTCAAACGGAAGCGTCTCTGCCTGTGTCACGTATAATCCTCGGTTAATTGGGAATGCATCGGTCTTCCGGATGATCACCGGGGAGGACCGTTCTGCTCCACTTCAGGTAGGGATCGACTACTTCAGGCTTGTGGGTAAGACACTGCGGCAGGTAGGAAACTACATTGCAGGCAGGAATGACGTCACTTGAGGCCCAGGGTAGAAATCTCCATTGAAGCGCTCAAGGAAGATAGGCATTATCGGCCCAAACACAAGGATGTACTTGTATTTATTGGACGTAGCGGATGAAAAATGTCCAAAAAACGCCGCGTCGAAAAGCTTCCGATCGGCCGTTCTGAAGAAATCCCCGATCGATTGCGGTCGATATGATCCCGACAAAACTCAACCGGCCGACCGATCCAGACGTTTCTCGTAGCTCGTCAGGCTGAAAACCTCTTTGCCGATCCGCAGACAGTCCTCCAGCCTGCCGACCGCTCGATACCCGGCCCGCTCAAACGCCTGCCGGCGTGCCTCCTCCGAGTCCTCCACAAACGCCGTGACCACTTCCATCCGGGACTCCCGATGCAGGCGATCGAGCAGCTCCGCAAACCGGTCCGCGTAATTCGGGTGGACCAGCAGATCCAGCACCCCCCTGTGCGCTTCGTGCCTCCGCCTGGAGGGAATGATCGTGCCGAATCCGAGAACCGTCTCCTCCCCGTCCAGCACCACCCCCTCGAACCCGGTGTGCTCTTCTCGCAGCGCGTAGAACTCCCCCTCGAAGTGCGAACCGAGAAAACACCCCAACTCGTAGTGCTTCACCACGCCCCCGTGCCCGGCGTTGAACAGAGCGGACAGATCCCCCTGATCCCCGACAGCCATCGACCGCGTGCACGCCGCCTGATCGGGCGCAAACAGCACCTCGTCCCGCCCGGACGGCTCCAGCGTCAGTTTAAACGCGTGCCGCTCCCCCATGGCACCGACGAACTCAAAGCCGAAGCTCCGGTACAGCGCCCGTACCCAATCCTTCCAGGAGGCCAGATAAACCGCCCGGGCCCCATGTTCGCGATACCCCTCGATTGCCGCCCCGATAGTCGCCCGGGCGATCCCCTTCCCGCGATACTCCGCATCGGTGAACACCTGCGCCATAATCCCCTGGCCGCGGGCGGAAACCGTGTAGGCCGATGTGCCGATACATCGCTCGCCGACAAACGCCGCAGCCAGACCATAGCTCTCCTCCCCCCACGGCTCTTCCAGCCTCGACTCCGTCATCCGGCCGTAGGCACCGCTGGAGAACTTCATGACCTCGCGCTTGTCGCTCTCCGAAGAGCGGTAGTTCACATGTCGTATCTCGAAGGACATTTCGTATCGGTCTCCTGAGTCGATAGCTGCGCAGACAACGCCCGTCAGCTGCCTGCGAGGGATAGCCGAAATGCGGCCATCTCCTGGGCGTTGCGGACCAGCAGGAGATCGCCGACCAGCACCGGGTGATTCCAGGTCTTGCCCTCGATCGCCGGGAGCCGCGCCAGCTCCGTAAACTGGCCGGGAGCCGCCTCGACCAGCGCCAGCTCACCTTTCTCCGACAGCACCAGCAGCAAATCCTGGTCGGCCAACAGGACCAGTTGGCCACGGCCGTAGCGTCCCCCCTTCCACTTGCGCGCGCCATCTTCGATATCGATACACGCGAGAGAGCGGCCGTCGAAGCCGTAGGCATGGCCATTGTGAATGACCGAGTCGTTGAAGTAGGGCTTTATTCGAGCCGAAGTCCAGCGCTCTACGACGGTCCACCCATCGGGTTCTTGCGCGACCGCGATGCGGCGGACGCCGCTTTTGTCATCGACGCTGATCAGGATGTCGCCGTCCGCAATCAGGGCCGGCTGCACGATGGGATGGCCCGGCCACGGGTGCTCCCAGAGAAGCGCACCGTCGGGCGGTGCGAAACTGCTGGCACCGGCTCCGTTCAGTAGCAGAATCTGCGCGACTCCGTCGACATGCAACAAATGTGGTGAGCTGTAGCCACCTTGGCCGGCTGTATTGAACCAGCGGGGCTCGCCCGTGGTGAGATCGTAGGCGATGAGTGAACCGGCGGCGGTGACGATAACGAGGTCGCCCACCACCAGCGGCGAACTCGAAAAACCCCACGTCGGTATCTTTGTATTGGTATCGGACCCCGCGTTGCGCGACCATAGGACACTGCCGTCACCGGCATCGAGCACATTCAAAATTCCGGTCGCACCCAGCGCATATACGCGACCGTCGCTGATAGTCGGAGTCCCGCGCGGACCGGCGCCGGCATTCGCTTCCCAGAACCGGGTCGCATCGCGGTGTCTCCACACCGACTCGCCGTTGGTCATATTGTAGCAGGCGACGACCTCGTAGTCACCGTGCTGCTCCTGGGTGTAGAAGAGGTCGCCGCGAACCGCGAAGGATGACCAGCCCGGTCCAACCAGCCGGCGCCACAACTCGACCGGCGGCGACGTCGACCAGTCGGTCTCGATCTGCACGCCGCGAATGATGCTGTCTCGATCGGGCCCGCGAAAGCCGGGCCAATCGGCCTCAGTTTCCATTGCTGCCACAACCGCCTGGGGCATCGTCGGCTCATCGCCGGCTTGGGCCAGGAATTGCTCCTCGGAAGTTTTTACCCACCGCCATGCAAAATCCGCACGGTAGTCGCCAGTAATGCCACTCGTCCGGAGGAGCGTCCATACTCCACAGGCGAGCAGGATGGTCACAACCATCGCCGCGCGTCGGGGTCGATCGGAGAATCGACGGCAGGCTACCGCCCAGGCGACAAAGGCGAGGCTCAGGACCGGAATGATGTAGGCGACGAACGGCATCAGCCTCATCGACTCGTGGACGAGACCCCATGTCGCGATCAGTGCGATAATTATCAGGACAACCGCACCCCAGCGCTCGGACCGGTCTGCCCGGCTGAAGAACGCCCACCACACGACGATAACCAATCCGCCGAAGAGTCCACCAAGCATCCCAAAGCCCACAGCCTCGGGCATGACCATAAGGGCTCCAAACCTGACCAGCCACTGCAGCACCACGAGAACCACACCGGGCCACAGTCGGAGCGGCTTCTGGAGAGTCGGTTCGTCGGTGTCTTTTCTTTTTGTCAACATCGTCTATGCCTCACACTATGCGGAACGGTTTGCTGTCCCACCGTCAGCTCCGCTTTCGAAATCACTACGCTCCTTACGCCAGCCCTAGCAGTTCCCTCCCATTCTTCCCGCAGATCCGCTCCCGGGATTCGGCTCCCAGATCCGCCACCTCCACCTTCAGCTGCGCCGGCCTGATCTGCTTAAAAGGCGCCCCCGTGCCAAACGCGATCCGTTCGGCGGCAAACTCCTCCGGAAACGCATCGATAGCGACCCGCGAACTCTCCAGATACAGCCCGGGATAGCGCGGCGAGCCGTCCCTGTCCAGCAGCGCACCGGCGCTGAAACCCCCCTCGCACGCGATCACTCTGGCCTCCGGCACCGCCCTGCACAAAGCCCCGATTTCGTCAACGCCAATGACCCGCTCCGTGTCCAGCCAGTGGTGCTGGCGCACGTCCACCACCCGATGCGGGATCAGCAGCGGCAAATCGACCTGGGCGGCCAGCCTCGCGATGGCGATCGACTCGCCACAGCCCAGCGCATAGTCGTGATACTGGGGCACCAGACGCAGCGCCCGAAACCCCAGCTCCTCGCTGCAGGTCCGCAAATCCCGTTCCCAGGCGGCGTACAGCGGGTTGAGCGTGGCGACTCCTACGAAAAAATCCGCGTGCGGAGCCAGCCACTCAGCCAGCTCGAGATTGGCGTCGTGACAGTTTTTGTAAAACAGTCCGTTGGTATTGGCGACGGCGGCCCCGTCGATTCCGGCCCCCTCCAGCAGCGCGCGCAGCTCTGCCGGTGTCTGGTTCGGAATCCGACGAAACGGCCAGTGCCCCACTGCTGTATTGATATCGAACATCATCCCCTCCTCCGCGCGAAAATTTCCCTGACATTTCCGCCGAAAACCCGAGCCCGATCCGCTTCATCCAGATTCGCCTCCAGCAGTTTGCCGACCCCTTCCTCCAGAATCCCATCCGTGGCGAACAGGACCCGATCGACGCCCAGGGTCGCCACCGTCCGATCGACGATGCCGGTGTCGATCACCGAGCCGCTCGTATCGATATACACGTTGGCCGGAGCCTCTTCCAGCACGCGCAAATTCCACTCCCAATCTCCCCCGCCCCCAATGTGCCCCTGGATCAGCGGCGTCTCCGGAAACATCTCGGCCGCCTTCAAAAAATGACCGGCGTGGCTGAGCCGGGGCTGGCGCCTCTGGCTCTCCGTATCCGTGACCTTGCCGGCGTGCATCAGCACCGGCACCCCCAGTTCGGCCGCCCGCTCCATCACCGGCCGCTGTGCCGGGTCGCAGACGACGTACTGGTGATACAGCTTGACCCCCGCCATGCCCCCCTCGACGATGCAGCGCTCCATCTCCTCGAGCGCTGCGGCGGCGTCTCCGGGATTCACAAAGCAGAACCCCAGAAAGCGATCCGACATGCGCATCGCCTCCAGAACCGCGTCGTTGGCCGCCCGCACCTGATCCGGTGTCGGGGCGTCGCCCGTCAGGGGAACCGAAACGCAAAAACAGTCGATGCCGAGTTTCTCCCCCTTCGCCAGCAGTCGCTCCGCGTGATCGACGTCGAGCGCCTCGCCAGAGCCGGCGGTCTGCCCCCCTCTGGCTCTCCGCACGTGATTGTGGACGTCGATCCGTTTGGCCTCTCTCCACGCAGCTTCTCTTTCCATCAGATCCTTTCCTTTCCTGATCAATGCACCTTCAGCTTCCGTTCGGCGCTGCGTCCCGACGCCAGTTCCGTCAGACGGATGGTCCAATCGCCCGGCAAATCGTTCTCCGCAATGTCCAGCTCCAGGGAAAGCTCCCCGTCGCTGGCTCCGTAGTACCCGCTAAACTCCGCTGGTTTACCCTCCCCGTCGAGTATCTCCACTTCGACCGGGATCACCGCGGCGATCGCTTTCCCCGAACCGTCCACGACGCGCACCTCCACCTTCGCCCGCTTCCCGCGGCGCACCTTCCCGGGTGCTTCGACCTTCACCTCTGCGATCTCCTGCTCTACGATCATATACACGCTGCCACCCCCCGGCCCCAGCTCGACGTCGAAACTCAGCCCATCCGCTGTCGTCTCCGTTGTGACCTCCTGGTGATGCAGCAGATCGTACACCCGGCCGGAGCGCCGATCGACCGACAGCCTGGCGCTCGCCGGCAGACCCTTCTCCATCACCAGACCGTGGTGCCCGACATACTCTCCAAAGGTCCGGCTATCGTTGACCGCAAAGACATAATCCGCACTCCCCCGCTGCCGCGTCCGCACCACCACGTCCGGATTCGACGAATCGGCGTAGCGCCGGTAGAACGCATCCAGCTCCCGCCGCAGCGCCGCAGCCTTCTCCTGGAGCGCCACCTTGTCCGCCTCCGCCTTCCCCGTTCGCTGATAGGAAGAGAGCACGATATCCGGCATGATGACCGGAGCAACCTGCTCGTCCGCCACGATCAGTCCACCCCTGTCCTGAAAGGCGCGGATCTCCTCCGCGACGCTCTCCGTCAGCACGTCGCACCCCGGCATCACCAGCACGCGGATCCCCTCCAATCCGTCGCGTGCGATCTTCTCGTCGTAGACGATCTGCGGCTGCAGCTGCGCCCACTGCAGCACCAGGTGGGCATCCGCCTCCCAGCTCCGCCCCCAGCCGGACGTCCCGCGGCCGGCGAAAACCTGAGCGGCAAAACTCTCCAGCAGAGCGACATCAGCCGGCCGGTCCGGCACCTGCAGCAGCGTCGGTCCGAGCGGTCGCACGACCGTGTGCACCAGCTCCTTCAGCACCTCCCTGGTCTCCGGGTTCGTGTACTGGTACGAGCCGTGCTCCGACTTGACCAGCGAGCCCCAGCCGTGGTACATAATCCCCCGAATCGGCCGCGATATCTTAGACCAGAACGCCTCCCGCATGTGGTCGGGCGAAATGGTGATGAAACGGGCTTCCGGCAGCTCCCGTTCCCACTCCGCCCGCTCCGCCTCCTCTTCCGGCAGCTTGGGCGCCGTCTGACTCCGATACCAGATGACCTGGGTCATCTTCATCACCCGCTGATCCGCATCCCCCGCCGCCATGGCGAACAGCTCGTCCGCCGCCTGCCCGATCTTGAGCGGATCCGGATAGGAGTAGCTCCACTGCGAGACGATGTCCACATCCCCGCCGCTCCCCCAGACGCTCGGCACCCGCACCGCAGGATCGAAAAACGTCCACAGATCCTCCCGCCCGGTCGACTTCAGCCCCAGGTCCACCTGACTGTGCAATTCGTTCCAGCCGTCCCCCTCCTTCCAGAACCAGCGGTAGAACTTCAAAATCGGATCGTCATCCGCGACAATTCTATCGCGGGGAAAGTCGGCAATCTTCCCGTAGCGAATACCCCCCTTACTCACCGCCTCCACCGGTATGTCCCGACCGGCAAACGCCCGATATGCAGCCCGATCGTGCTCGTGAAAACAGAGACTCGTCCCATCCCGGATCTCCGAGTGGACGAGCGACGCCTGCAGCGCAGGAAATTCGCCGAACGACCTCGCTATCGAAGCCCCAACATCGTAGGCGTATCGCTGCACCTCGGGAAAACTGGCGCAGACATTGTCTTTGCCTTCGTACGGCAATCCCTCCCGATCAACCCGCCCATACTGCTCCAGCAGTTCTTCACTCCGCGCCACCCAGCGTCCGGGATACAGATAGACCGCAGCTCCGATCCCCCGGGCGAGATGCTCGTTCAACACGCTCGCGTGCTTCTCGAGCTCTTCGGGATTCCCCGCTTCAGTCGGCTCTTCCGCCTCCCAGATCTTCCCGTAGTTCGCCATATAGTACAGATGGTGCGTAAAACCAATCTCCTCCAGCCTGTCCAGATCTCCCCCACCCCACATCAACACCGGCATCTTCCGCGGCAACGGCCGGGGAACGACGACCAGTTCCAGATCCACCTCCGTCTCAAACTTCCGCCCTTCCACCTTCCCGGACGCGGCAACCGTCAATGGATAGAAACCCGGCCGCACCTCCGTATCGACCGATACCTCGACAGTGTGCCTGTCCTGCGGATCCAGCCCCGGCAGCGCAAATTTTTTCTCTTTCCCTCCGAAGTCGACGCGCACCTCTCCATCCGTCAGCATCCCTCCCGCGCCGTTCACAATACCGATCGTCGCCCGGGCATCCGACTCCATCCGCACAAACGCCGTCCGCCCGACCGCCTTCACCTCGATACTGTCGATCCGCACCTCTACCTCCGCATCGGCCGCACCGGCCGCCGTCGCCAACAGCGCCAGCAGTATTGCGCCGACCGTCCATCCGCTCCTCTTTCGCATGATTCCTCTCCCGCGGCTCATTTCA
>Ga0233431_1001769_pt1 | contig 34635 bp, 31 predicted proteins | sample SI_118_April2016_FD_179867 | JGI IMG/M metagenome (GOLD analysis project Ga0233431, IMG submission 179867) | Seawater microbial communities from Saanich Inlet, British Columbia, Canada - SI_118_April2016_200_MG | ecosystem: Environmental > Aquatic > Marine > Inlet | place: Canada: British... | reverse complement strand
CTTCCGCCGGAATCCATCAAATATCTGGAAAATGTCGAAAACACGCTTCAGTTGGGCGTAAAGCCATACAAAGAATACGGCAAATTCAAAGGGATTTTGAACCAGGTAAACGATGCCGCCGTAAATCGGAAATCCATCGAGATCGTCTATTTTACCATGAGCCGGAAGAAGGAGTCCCGACGCCGCGTGAACCCCTATCGGGTCTGGTTTTTCAACGGGACTTTTTACCTGATCGGTTTATGCCACACGAGAAACGAAGTCAGAATATTTGCCCTTGACCGCATCAAGATGCTCCATCAAACAAATGAGACTTTCCAAATCCCCGAAGATTTCAGCCTTGAGAAGTTTACGGGATCAAGTTTCGGGGTGTATCAGGGAGAGCCCGTATATATAAAGGTATGGTTTCATCCGGATGTTGCGGGTTATATCAAGGAAAAGGTCTGGCATGAATCCCAACAGGTCCACTCCCAGAATGACGGTTCCATCATTTTTGAGGCTGAAGTTGCGGGAACTGATGAAATCAGGTTCTGGATCATGACCTGGGGTTCAAAGGCTGAGGTTCTCGAACCAACATCTCTGCGAGAAGAGATCCTTGCAGAAGCGGAAAAGATGGCCAGCCGTTATGGAGCGCCCATAGTGGCTGAAGAAAGCCACTCCTATAGCCGCACTCAAGATCATCCCTTTCAGCGCGGTTGACAATAAATTACATCTGGCCCAATATCCAGACCTCGTTAAGTGGTTGAGCAGGAAAATGGTTAAGTAGTTGAGTTTGATAGGTTATGCATTGTTTGCCTGGAAATTGGACACTCGTAGGATTTAGGAATTGAGGAATTTGGGAATTTCGAAGATCCCGCGCGCTGTTTGCGGGGTGGAAATTGAAAGATGACTTTTCTCGTCTTAATCCCTTAATCCCTGAATCTTTGAATTCCTCAATTTGCCTCCATACAGCTAATAGGCGAGGATGCTGTCCAAAAAACGGGGTTATTTCTTAAATCAAATAACGAGGTCTGATATCAAAAGTAGGGAGGGTGAATCATGCCTGAGATTATGACAACCAGGGAAATTTCAAAGTATTTGAGGGTACGCCAGATTACGATTTGTAAATATACCGCTCAAGGTGTGATTCCTGCAATTCGGGTCGGCAGGGTCTGGCGGTTCGATAGAGAAGCTATTGATAAATGGATCAGTGAAGGAGATAATAGCAGAAACCTGTCTAAAGGGAGATAGACGTAAACCTTATAATTGCGGGTCTGTTAGACTCGGACATTTTGTGCAAAAGGAGGAAAGAAATGAATAGAGGAGATTTGGCGAAATTGGTTTGTGAAAAGACAGGGATTCCGAAGAAAGCCGCCGAACAGGCACAAAAAGCGGTCATCGAGGCGTTTTCCTCAACTCTGGAAAAGGGGGATTCGATTTCTCTTGTTGGATTCGGGAGTTTCAAAGTTGTCGAGAGAGCAGCCAGGGAAGGCCGTAATCCGGGCACAGGAGAAAAGATACAGATTCCAGCTTCCAAAACTGTTAAATTCACACCAAGCAAGTCCTTAAAGGAAAGAGTTCAGTAAGTTGAAGTGGTACTATAGCCAAACGACATGCTGTTTTCAGGCAACAGGAGTGAAAAATGGCTTCATATCTTGTGGGACATATCACAGTAAAGGACGGCGAACTTTGGCAAAAATATGTGTCAGGGGTTCAAGAATCACTCCTTCCGTTTGATTCCAAGGTTATTTTCAGAGGAAAGCTTGTCTCAGTTCTCGCCGGTAAACACGAACATGATCTATTGGTCGTCATTGAATTTCCTGATCAATCCGCTCTGGATAATTGGTATTCCTCTAAAAAGTACCAGGCGTTGATTCCTCTCAGGGATAAGGCAGCCAATGTCGTGATTATGGCGTATGAGACATAGCGTTCTTGCAGCTCTTACTCGACCGTCTTCACAGAATTTGGCAAAAATGTCCCAAATCAACTCATAGAAAATCTCCAGAAATAGGAGAACAAGAACAGTAAATAGTATCATGGGAGGGACCTACGTGATTACAACGCAAATGCGTTATCAGGGTTGCATGATGGGACTGGCCGCTGGAGATGCGCTCGGAACAACGGTCGAGTTTAAGGCACCAGGCAGCTTTTTTCCTTTGACCGATATGATCGGTGGTGGTCCGTTTGGGTTGGACCCGGGGCAGTGGACGGATGATACATCTATGGCCTTGTGCCTGGCAGAAAGCCTGGTTGAAAAGAAAGGGTTTGATCTTAAAGATCAAATAGAGCGATATGTCCGCTGGTGGAAAGAGGGTTACCTCAGCAGCAATAGCACCTGCTTCGACATCGGGAACACGGTTCGAGGGGCGCTGGAAGATTTTGAGAAGACAGGTGACCCTGTCTCTGGCCCCACAGATTCCAATTCAGCCGGCAACGGTTCTATCATGAGACTGGCCCCGGTGCCCCTTTTGTATGCGAATTTTCCTGAAACAGCCATTGAACTGTCCGGAAAAAGCGCCACCACAACCCATGGCACCAAGGCCTGCATTGATGCTTGCCGGTATTTTGGAGGGCTCATCGCAGGCGCTGTCAAAGGTGTTTCCAGGAAGGACCTTCTTTCGCAAGGGTATCGACCGGACGGGCGGACCTGGCAGAGGGAAGATCTGGTCGAAGAGATTTTCGAAATCGCAGAGGGCAGATACAAATACAAAGAACCTCCTGAAATCAAAGGGACCGGCTATGTGGTAAAATCGCTGGAAGCGGCACTCTGGGCCTTTTGCCATTCCACTTCCTTCAAAGACGGCTGTCTTTTGGCCGCCAATCTGGGCGATGACGCGGATACCACCGGTGCCGTATATGGTCAACTGGCGGGGGCATTTTACGGGGTTGATGATGTCCCCAATGAATGGCTTGAAAAAATCGCTCACAGAAAATTGATTGAACGTCTTGCCGAAAAGCTATTTGATCTCAGCAGCCGCATTCAACCGTCGTAAATCATAAGGAGACATGTATGGAATTCTCTCCTAAAGAAGTATTCCGCCCTAATAGAAATAATACAATGAGGAAGACCCATGATTAAGCCCGGTTCACGAGATATCAAAGTCAAAATGCTGATTGATGGCGAGGAACTTGAGGAGTTACAGAAACATACCTGGTCTATGGTGGAAGCTTTCGGCCTTGATAGCCGGATTGAAAAATATAAGGGAAAAAGACCCATCGGTTTTTATCGCTGGGATATGGACTGCTTGATTGATGTACTCAGCATGGCACTGGATGATCCAAAGGAATACCCCGAACACAAAAGTTCAGGTTACCTTGCACTGAAAACTCTATATGAGAAACTGAAAGCTGAATATGACAGGAATTTTGAAGAATGAGCTTTATTTTAGATTCGAAAAACAGATGTCAGCTGTCGAAAAAAATGAGAGCTAGGGCATGTTCAAACTAATCGCTTTCGTTGTACTATCCGTCTGCCTCACCTGCATATCCTGGGCGTCACTCCGTGTGCCGCGGTCACAATGTATTCGATTCTTTGGTCCAGCTTATGAAAGATACATGACACAAACCAAGAGGTTTGTGCCGTTCTTTTTCTGAAGGTTCGGTGTGCCCTGAATTATTGCTGTTGTCCTGAAACGGTTACGGCACCCAATTCAATCCGTTGCAGAAACGCTTAGGATTCAAACAGGTTCAATTGATTTTGGTTCCTTGTGATGGACTGAAAGTCCATATGGAAAAAACGCAAAACCATGTCTGCAATGGGTGCCAGCTGCTTTTCACTGTAATGGTCGTAATCAAATGGGGCACCTGACCTTTTTTGAATAGGTTCTGGGCCGGAAACGGTCATCACATAACGAATGACGCGACCCTCAAATTCATCAAGCATTCTCGCAGCGCGAACATGGGGCGGGGCTGTTTTGGTGTAATCTTTCAGCTGTTTGCTGACTCCTTTGCGATATACCAGCTTACTGTACAGTTCTCCGGTGTAAAGGTCATCGTGCCGGGTTTTCACGAGTTCGGTCAGGATCTCTTTTAAATCCGGATCGTCATATTTTGCAAATATGAGGGTGAAAAGGTCGGCCTGGAATTCTTTTGCCAGTGCAGTCCAGTCACGTCTGCTGGATTCGAGCCCTGCGAAGTAAAGTTCCGGGTTCCCTGCTTTCCCTTCAAGCAGACCGGCGTAGCGTTTCTTGGAGCCTGCATCCTGGCCGCGAATGGTGGGCATGAAAAATCGAAAGAAAAACTTTTCAAATTCAATATCAAGGAAACTTTCCACATCAAAACGATTCCTCAGCTCTTTTCGTAAGAAATCATTGAGGCTACCGGCCAGTTTATGTCCACTCTTATGAATCGCCACCGGATCACTTTCACCCAGGCATACAAAAAGGGAATCGGTATCACCGTAAATAACCCTGAAACCTTTCTCTTCAATAAATTCCCGCGAAAAATTCAGGACCCAGTGCCCTGTACGGGTAATTGATCCAGCAATACGCGGATCATAAAACCGGCATCCCTGGCTGCCCAAAACCCCGTAAAATGAATTCATGATGATCTTGACAGCCTGAGAAAGCGTGGCATCTTTTGCTTTTTTGGCCCTGTCCCGTTCATGCCAGAGATGTTCGATGATCCCGGGCAGAATTGCCCAATTCACATCAAAAGAAAGACCGGCTGGGCCTTTTACGATCTGGCCTCGACCAGGCGGCTTTGAATCATTTTGAAGATCATGCAGAACCATATTGGCTGAAAGGGGGTCCACCGAAAATATTCGGATGATGCTGGGATAGAGGCTTTTGAAATCAAGGACAGCCACATTTTGATAAAATCCCGGCTGGCTATCCAGGACCAGGCCCCCTGGGGCTGCACTTCCCACGGGTGCCCTCGGATCCGTATAGGCGACATAACCTTTGCGGTGGAGGCGCGGCAGGTATAGGAAATCGAATGCCGCTACGCTCCCGCCCACACGATCAAGGGCAAGGCCCGTCAATTGAGACCGGTGTACTGCAAGTTGAGCCAGATTGAGCTTTTCGAAGATCTCATGAACGAGCCTGGCATCTTCAAGGTTGTAACGGGCAAGGGCAGGTTTGTCTTCATGAAAAAGCCTCGTGATCTCCGCTACTTTTTCCCGGCCAGTTTTTTCAATCAGCTTTTTTCTACCCAGGATCGTATGGGCAACGGTTGAAAGGGAATAGTCATCCACCTTCACGTAGGCACTTCGGATCATGGGGATGCCGTCCATTGCAGCCCGTCCCGGGATCCGGGAGATCCATTGATTGTAGTTTTTTCCTGGTTCCAGCATTTCGGCGGGCCCGTCTGTGCCAACATCAAATCCGATGCTCAGGGCGATGCATTTACGGTAAAGCCATTGCAGGTCAAAACCGACCAGGTTCCAGCCAATAAAAGCATCCGGATCATATTGTTTAACGATGGAAAAAAAGGCCCTGAGAAGGCGCCTTTCATTTGGGTAGCCCTGGTATTCGTTTTCCCCGTTTTCCTTGTCCGGATCCACTACCAATACTTTTTCGATCCCTTCTCCGTAGATCGCAATTGAATAAAGATCTGATTTCATGGAGCATTCGATATCAATCGAAAGCATTCTCAGCTTCGGCGTGAAATCGGCAGGATGAACTTCCGGATCGGTAAAAAAGAGACAGCCGGCTTCTTTTAGGACCGGTTCACTTTCAAAACGAACGCTTCCCTGGACGAAATGCTCCATGAGGAACCGGGCCGCGAGGTTTACATCTGCTTCATATGTCAGGATGTGGCGATCTTCGCAGGCTTTTCGGGCATAGAACATGTCAGGACTTTGACCAAAATAGAGCCCATCTACAAAGTCACCACGGAGGCTCTTCAGTTTCAAGGGTTTCCTGACGGCCCCAGGAGGTGTCCAATCCTGATCATGTTCGATGAAAAAGACAATACGTGGACGCGTCACGGTCCAGTGAAAACGTCTACCGTCTGATAACCGACCCTGAAAAATCAACTGGGTTGATTTACGGAATTGGGTTTGTTTACTTGATAGGATGAAGCCGTCGTACGCCATTTAACCACGCTACAGAATGAGTTAGTGAGTTGTGCCACTGTGACTTTGGCTCATTATTTCTAGCGGCCGATTGTTAATCAACTCGAAACAGAAATAAGATGAGATCTGAGAAACGGTCGCAGGTTTGCTATGGGCGTGCTTTCTACCGAGGCTGCTCATGAAAGATCTCAGAGTGTGCTGGGAACCGGTTTTTTGATTCCGTGTTTTCAAGCTTTTTATTTGTCCAGCATTTCGGCATAATCGAGTTGGCAAACGCAGCTGCATTTCGATAATTGAAGGCCTGTCCTGCTCTAGACATCTGCTGATTTTCGTATCGGATCCTGCTTTATCCGTGACAACATCGCATATATTGGACCACAGTGTAAAGGGACTGCAATACCCCACCACCCCTGCGTTATTATCAAGAATTGGTTTCAGATTTTTTTGATACATGTAAAGCTCTTCAAATAGTGAAAGGGCTTTACGAAAACCAGTAGAAGAATAACGGCTGGAGGGGTGACTAACTTGGGAAAAAATACGACAATAACTAATTTTGATCAAAATCGAATCGCTGAGAAAGAAATTCAGAAGAATGAAAAATCGAAAATCATGGACCTTCTTGGCAGGTTCACAGCGGAAATGCTGCGCGATGGAATGAGAAAATCTCATCCCCAACCTGAATGGGGAGATGGAGAGACATGGAGGCGGTATTATATTGAAGAATGTCAGCGAAGAGGAAAAAGGTTGCTCGAACAACTCAATTGGCCATCTCACGAAAACGCTTCATATGTCAATATCTATACCGGACATGTGGAACGTCTGATAGAAATCTCAGATGGTCGCCCCGTTGCCGTTAATCTATGGAGCACCGTAGAGCACTGGGAACCATACGATGCCGCAAAACCCAATCAATACAAAATAGAATATCTCAAGCGCGCAATAGAACAGATCAGGCAACTGAAGCAGAAAAAAAAGAAAAGCGTTTATGAGAGTGGAGAGATAAGCCAGCTCCCAGGTTATGAGAAAGAAATCGCAGTTGAGAAAGCAAAGTCAAGTTGAGCTTTATTACTTCATCCCTTTGGCATTCGATATTACTGAATTGCGAAAAGCGAATGACACCTTACTGAACTCTAATCCTGCCGTGTTATCCTTAAAATCTTTTACGGATAAGCTCACTTGACGTCCCATTTCATCGTAGCCATGGAGAAGGATTTTCAAATGGGTTTCGGATCCCAGGATAAGATTCTTGAACGTTGAGCCAACAGCAAGCTTCGGAATAAGGAATATTTGAGTATTATTCTTAACAGAAACTTTTTTATCAAGAATTCCTTCAATATTCCTGGATGAGCTTTTCGGTACTTTCCACGCAAAAAGGGTGATCAAATCCGCATGCCGGTTTTCCGTAGACGTTTCTATTTGGTAATCTGTAAACGTCACCCGAACGTCGTTGTTTTCTCTAACTTCGATCAAAACTCGATCTTTGGTCACTTTGACAACTCTGGCACCTATCTTCGGCCCGATGGTCAATTGCCGGAACCTTTTGATTTTGACCGGTGGGAAATCTAATAAAACAAAACACACGTATCCACCCCTGATCGGCTGAATGATCGTCTCTATGATGGTTGTCTGAACCGAGCGAATGAACCATTTCGCCGAATAGGTCAGCTTCTCATTCAGGTCATGATGAGCATGATTTTCATCCCCTGTGAAGGTGGATGCGTGAGTTAAGGTGTATTCGGCCCCCATTGTCTGGAGGATCTGAGAGATCGCGGAATCGAGCGCTCCTTGTCTGGCCTCTTCAATGGAACGACAAACCTTTGAGATCCCCACAAAGTGGCTTTCAGGAATACGGGTCACCCATTTGGGTATACCCGTGGTTTCCGAAGCCTCCAAGTTTTTGTGTTGCTCAGTCCTTTGAACCGGAGGCGCCTGAGCGCGATCTACAGGCCTTATGGCCGAAACATTGACCAAGAGGATAAACGCCAAACCATACGCCAATGACACTGATCAGGCCTCCTTCTGTAATTCCCGGAGGAGTTCCATGGCTTTTTGTTTAGCCTCTTCATTTTTCTCTCGGATGGCTTTGCTCAAAATCTTCTCTGCCGCATTGATTTTGGCTTTGAGATAATCAGACTGTGAAATCTGCAATTGAACCCAGGCATTATATCTAAATGCCTGATTTCCAGGATCGAAGATCTTTTCGTAGTAAACCTCCCTCTGGCGAATCCCCCCGATCTTTATATTGTCGACAGTCCAGGCCACTGCATCCGTAACATACCGGCCCAAATCGTTTTCGTTTCTGTTCTGGCCATGGATTACGCTACTGAATTCCCCCCTGGCCTTGATCTGCACCGATTCCAGCAGGTTCTTGGTCGCCTCGCTTTTGGCAAGCCTCAATGTAAGGGCGTAATCAGCGCCTCCCATGATCCCCCCTGTGTAAATGAGATTTCCATCTTCCTCGATAAACGTCAGTTTGGTGGTCCATTCCGGGCGGTTGTCTTGACCGGTTTTTTCAACGAGTACCGGTCTCTGGACCTCGATGAGGTTTTCTTTTTGCTGTGCTACCTTGCTGGCTGCACATCCAAGCGGAAGAAAATAACTGCAAAATGCCAACAGAAAAAAGATACGATTATTGATTGCTCTCATCTCAAATCCTCCTTTTATATAATATTAAAGACTTTATGATCGTTTATAGATATCATAAATTCTTTAAATGTATATGTCAAGCGACTATTCTTCAATTGAATCATTTTCTGTCATGTGATAATATTTAATGATTATGAAGACTCAGAATTTTCCAGAGGAATACCTTCAGGAGCTCGGTCGTAGAATCAAGATCATCCGGATATTCTTAAACCTGGATCAGCGAAAAATGTCCGACTTAATGAAGACCGGTCAATCCCAGATATCAAAAATTGAATCCGGCAGATCTGCGCCGACGCTGTTTCAATTGCGGATGATCAAAAAACTGGCCGATGAAAATGATCATCTGCGTGAGAATTTAACATGGGAGTGGATACTGGAAGAGAAAGGGAAGGGGATCTTCGGGTGATCTATCAAACAAATCGCTTGAGCATTTATTAATTTTTTTCTAGACTTCATTTCGTAATGCCTGTGCAAAATCAACTACCTGAAAAGGGGGCGAAACATGAAAAGTTTTCAAGAGGAATTGGTGTTTAATTTGCCGACATCCACCTTGATCAACATCACCGAGCAGGTGAAAGAATGCCTCAAGAAGAGCGGAATACATGATGGTCTTTTGCTCTGCAATGCAATGCATACTACCGGGTCCGTATTTATTACAGATAACGATATGGGAATTCAGGATGATTTTAGAGATTGGCTGGAAAAGCTGGCACCTCACACACCTCACGACCCTGATACGAAATACAAACACAATGTCGGCCATGACAATGCGGATGGGCACCTAAAGAGACAGATTATGGGGAGGGAGGTGGTCGTCGCCGTGACTGCAGGAAAGCTTCAGTTCGGCCCCTGGGAACACATTTTCTATGGTGAATTTGATGGGTGGAGGGAAAAGCGCATTCTTGTCAAAGTTATCGGTGAGACGGCAAACAACATTGAACCCTAAATGCCAAGTGAATACCTCTCCGGGATTTTTTCTGGTACAATTTCGCCATCTTCTTTCTCAAAGATCAAAAGCCTTTCTTTTTGTGCAAGCCTGTAAATGGCTATCGCCAGGCTTCGTTTGACAGAGGCATCGTTCTGTTCGCCATAGAGGTCTTTAAGGTCTTGAATATCAACAGCATTTGCAAGATGACCAATAGAGGACACAATGTGCAGTTTTATATGCGGATCTTCTTCTTTACCCAGCAGAGACTTAAAAATTTCGAAGGCTGAGTCCTTGTCCCCGATATCTCCGATTGCCGAGGCAAGATGCAGTTTCATATGAGGATCATCTACTATTTTTGATAGATTCGTTAGAAAATCAGTCGCCTTTTCTTTTTCTCCCAAGTCACCTAGAATACGTCCTATCAACATTTTGTTGTTTACATCCTTTTCTTCTGTATAATGTCCTTCAAGCTTCTCTTTAACAACCGGTTTTGTCTTTTCATCGTCGAGACGCCGAATCGCCAAGATGCAAAGCCGCCTTATACCAGAGTCCTTCTCTTTATTTAAAAGGCGGTCAAGCACCTGGATAGCTGTCTCTTTATCCCCCATATCTCCAATTAATGATGCAAGGTGCAGCTCAACATGTGGGGAATTTTCCTCTTCCAAGAGCTTGTTAAGGAGTTCTATGGCGTAGCTCTTTTCACCGGACAGGCCGATCATGCGGGCAATAAGCATGTTGATATTTATATCTTTCTCGGCACCAAAAAGCCTTTTGAAAAGCGGAAGATGGGTTTCATCTCCGATATGACAAATCGAGGTTATTACGCGCCGTCTTATATACGGATCCGTTTCCCCTAACAGCTGCTCAAGATGTTCTATCGCTAACTTCTTGTCTCCAAGGCGGGCCATTACTACTGCCACATGTAGTTTGTAGATGGTGCTGCCCAATTTCTTAAATAGCTTTTGAAGAAAATGAATCGCTGTCTCCTGCTTACCCAGTTCCCCGATTGTGGCAGCCAGAGCCATCTTCACATCAGGATCATTTTCCTCTTTATAAACTTTTTCCAACCAAGGAATAATAGCCTCATCTGCCTTCTTTCCGATGATTCTGGCCAAACCCTGCCTTGCGCCCGGAACCGACGCCTCTGTAAAAAGCTTCATAATGGCATCAGAGAGGGCTTGCCCACCTAAATTCTGAGTCATAACTCCTTTTTCATCTGAAGGACCATCGTCATTTAGCGATGCTTCCGATGTGTGGAGCCCCTGATCATCCTTTGCCTTTGTGATCAGCATGGAAAGGGTCGCTTTCACATCTAAATCTGTTTCATTTTCATAGAGTTCCTGAATTGACGAAATGGCGTTAGGGTCTTCGACATGACTAAACGCCCAAGCGATTTCAATTCGGACCTCTTTCGGAGTTTCTTCTTCAAATAGCTCCTTCAAAGCGTCAAATCCACCCAAGAAGGCAATGTTCTTGAGCACATCACCCCAGATCGGTACTGTCAATTCACGGTTTGCGTTGATGATTTTTTTCAGTTGATCCACCACATACGCAACGAGATTGGTCTCTCTCAGTTTTTCTTTGACTTCGTGTGTCAAGTCCGCAAGAAGAATCAAATTGCGATGGAACATATCATCCTTGTTTGACACTATCTTACTTTTCCAAATCCTTTCGAGAAAATCGGCGGGGGTATTGATTTGGTCTATGAAAAGCAACAAAACCTCATATAGACTGGCGTTATTAAAATTCGACTCTAGGGCTTTATAAACATCCTCTTTTTTTCCCAGGTCATCCCAAAGGGTTGCGAGTCTGCCGGCAAAACCATATTCAAGAAAGTTTTGCAATTGGCTCAATACCAAATCGTCCCGATTCTGGTCTTTAGCCAAAAAGAGGACACCGGATCGAATCCAGAAACGCAAGAGCATTTCCCAGTCGGACGATGAAAAATCCCTTAAGGACTTTTCGCGGTCTGTTGACGAAACGTTGGTTAAAAATTTTTTTATAAAACCTCTTGTTGGTCGTCTATCTTTGATATCACCATACAGGCTTCTGTGTATAATCCAGCATATTTCATTGAAGCCGCTCAAAAAATCATCGCCCATATTCGGCAAAGAACCTTCGTGCTTCTCCTCCCATTTAATTATGTGTTGTCCAAAAAATTCTTTGTAAAGCTTACTCCGTGTCTGGGGAAGAGCTTTTGTATCTGGTTCACTGGCCAGGAAACAGAGAAAGGTCAAAAAAAGAGGCGTTGACGCAAGGCGCATGAGGTTCGGTTCATTCTCTATTTGTGAATTCAGAAATTCGATTCGACCATTCGCCCATTCAAGTTTTGAATCAGAATGCTCACCCTTTGTTTTGACTTGTGGCAAACAATGAAACCAGTCTTCTATAAAGCCTCTGGTATCTTTTGGAGACAAATCATTGATCAGATAATGCTTGAATGAATCCAAAGAGGCCCTTTCATAATCTACGATACGCGAGGCAACAATTAGAAAAGCTTCTGGGTAATTACTTCTTAAGTCATCTATCTCATGAATAATGTGTTTTCTGAACTCCCCTGTTTCATCGAGGGAGTCAAAAATTAGGAAGAGATCCACATCGTTGTTGTTTTCTTCCTTCTTCCGGAACCAGTCTATGACCCCCCCCAGGTCATTCTTTATCGCCCCCTTTTTTTCAGGATTAATAATGCCTTTCACCGGATTCTCTGTGGCAAATTTTAAAAGGGATGTGGATCTGCTTTCGACGTATTCGGAAAGATCAACAAAAATTGGGACACAATTTATGGTCTTTTTATCACAAATTTCGTTAGACGCAATGAGATAGCAAAGAGCTTTGAGAAGTGTTGTTTTCCCTGACCCGGGACCACCCAGAATAACAAAATGCCTTGCGTCATAGTTAACTTCATTCATGCCATCTGTCAGAATTCTTTTAATGCAAGTATTTCGAAGAACTGGCTTCCGGATCAGCTTAAGTTCTTTTAGAAACCCGTGTGTGGATTCTGCCCATTCTTGATAACCTTTTGTTAGCTTGGACAAAGAAAAAAAGGGGCTTTCTATAATACTTAATTCTAAATCTCGGAATATCTCCTTAACAGCAATCGGGGGTAATAGTCCTTCCAGAAAAGAGGTATCAATATTTTGGTACTTACTTTTAAGATATTGGATGTAATCACTTATATGAGGTAATGCATCTTGAAACCTCTTTTTCCTTTTCTTGGCAAGAACATCACTTTTTAATTCAAGTTTTGGAAGATACTTATATTTCAGAAAAAAATCATCCCTTATTTCTTTTAACGTGTTCTTATATAAGTCATAGTTTTCTCGTTCCTTAAACCCTCGATCTCTTCTTGGCTCATTAGCAAATTCTTGAAGCTTATCGTCATAAAAATTGCACCAAATCCCAAGGATTTCTTCCTTATCGTATATTAGAGTCAAACCCGTTTTTCGTATTTCAATAAATATTCGGAAACGCCATTCAGTATCAACAAGAAATTTTTTATTTAATTTCTCACATATTTTTTTTATTGACTCTTTATCAGTTTTTGCTTTTTGCTTAATAACGCTTTCATCTACAATATCAAGCCATATGTTCCCATTTTCTGCCAATTTAAGACATTTTTTTTCTATACATTTTTCTAAATTGAAGTAAACACAACGAATCTCATCAGTGCTATCGCCTTGGTTCTGTTCGAAAATGCAATGAATCAACGACGTCTGCTTCGGCGCATCCTGCCCCCCAGCCGTTAATGTAATCATTTTTATTACTGCTTTGTGCAGGTCCTTATTATCCATTTTACTACATTACTCCCTTATGAAGCTGCTGATTGTTATTACGTACAGTTGTATTGCCTATAGGTTCTATGTCTTAAGAAAGTTTTGTCGATTAGACCAGGGGAATTACCTTTCTTCTCTTTTCACAGATCGACTGCGTTCTTTTTCAATTCCTTTTCGACACATATATTTCTCTGACGTGGGAATCCTTTGAGGCGCCTGATTTGAAACGGTTCAGAAAATTTTGAAGATTCTCTCCGTACATCTTCGCAGTCTGTCCTACACGCCTATATTCATCTTTCCCCCCAAAGGTTCCACCTATTATGGCGCTTTCTTCAATTCGCATTCTTGGCTGGTGTGCAGGCTATTTACACGCTCGATCTATAAGATTCTGAACAACTCAACACAATTTTGAAACCAACGGGTCAGCTGGCCTTTTCCATTTCTGAACAGGTCGCATAGCAATAACCAACTGAATATATTCGATATAATTGAATTATTGAAACTGCCACTTCCCCAATAGCAGAAGAAAAAATCTGTTTGTTTTCACATATCTTCAGAAAAGAGGAAGGTGTTCAAAATATTTACCTGAACACGGTTGTACGCCTCCACACAGAACACCAAACCTATGAAACTATAAGACCCAATACACCGAACCAAGATGACATAAATGATCATCTAAGAGAGTAAGATTTCCATACACCATAGAACGAAATATGGATTATTTCAACAACCTTCAATTGGAAACTGAAAAGCAGGACTGGAAGTTCTTAAAAATACAAATAATTAGGAGAAGATCATGAGAAACTTGCTCGCCAAATTCCCCAAATTGAGAGCGCAGGCGCATTCTTCAACCGATGTCAGTCTTGCCATCGAACATGTTTGTAGTCTTTATGGCAACAAATTGAGACTTTCCGGTCGATTTGTTGTGGAACATGCCATGCAAACAGCAGAATTTCTGACGAATTTTACGTCTGAAAGCACATACCTGGTTGCTGCATTGTATCATGATATTCTGGAGGATACTGATCTTTCCCCTTCTGACCTCAAATGGATTTCCGGGCATGACGGTGAAAGGATAACGGAACTCGTAAGCGCACTTACAAAGCGTAAGGATATTGAGGATTGGCAGGCGAGAAGTGTTGAATATACCAATAGACTTTACCAGAATATTTCAAAGGGAGATTATATTATCGGTATTATTAAGCTTTTAGATCGATTGGAAAACTTAACGGACCTTTTTGCTCATACCCCAAAGAAAAGGGAACTGATAGCTCACCAGACCGGTTCGTTTTTCATTCCGTTGGCATACGAGATGAAATTGCCATCTGTTGCAGTAAATTTGGCTATATTGAGCAATTATCACTTATATCAGGATTAAAAAAGGAGGGTAGTTTGTCATGAAACATACAATTGAGGAACCGGAATTTGTACCGTATGTGACCACATGCGAAAGTGAACTTCAATATATGGCAGGCCTTGCCGAGAAACGTGGGAAAATAGAGACTGGAGGTGAGGTTTACGGTCTTTTTTCACACGGCGGTCGCCCTTTTGTGATGTTTGTCACAGGCCCGGGGCCAAAGGCGGTTCACCAGATCGCTCACTTCCAACAGGATTTAGAGTTTCTTAAAAAGACCAATGGCCTCCTTCGAGAAGAATTAGGTATTCAATTGATTGGGAATTGGCACTCACATCATTCCTTAGGGCTTTCCTCCTTAAGCCATGGAGATATCTTAGCTAACCGCTCTACAGCTCAGAGGAACAATTACAGGAGGCAGTGCCAGCTCCTTGCGACTTTTGAGAATGAATCACCTGCTCATGATGGGTACCAGAGGAAAAGGACACGTGACGTCAAGGTAAACCATGAAAAGACAGAGGTTCGATATTCGCTCCCTGGAAACAGTATTCATGACTTTAAGCGACAAGATGAGGATCGATTTCAAAACAATCCGGAAGGAGGGAAAAAGGCACGAGTTAGAATCCAAGGATTCTTCTATCCTGACGCTATGAAAGGGAAGCCGGTTGAGTGTCCCATCAAGATTTTGGCAGGAGTAAGTCCCATTAGATCTGCAATTCAGAAGCATCACGGGTTTTCACTTCTTCGAACCGAAACGCTTTTTCCCCTCAGCCAAATCTCCTTTGAGCGATACGATCCACCGAAACATGAGGACGTAATCACTCAACTTCCTGCAAGAATGGCCGACCAATTCCTCGATTTCCCAGACCCCGTGCTGGAGAATATGCGCTGTATCGTGAAAGAAGATTTCCTCATTGTTTCTATACCTTTACACGAAAAGCATTACGCCATATACATTGCCTACGAAAACAGATTTCCGCATAACCCCAAATATATTTATCTGGATGAAGATCAAACCGATATTAAGGAAGGTTCTTTCGCCAAAAAGAATCTGGGGAAGTTGAGTTGTTGCACCAGAACTGTCATAGACTTTGTGAACAAAACCCTGTCGATGATTTTATAGACCCGTCAGAATTTCGTGGGAAAGGAGGCTGCAATGTTTAAAAGATGCAAAGAATTTTTATCAGATTTATTACCCAAAAAATCAAGTGCAAATTTTCATCTGAATACTGATTGCAACACATTTTTAACGAGTGACTTTAACCATTCGTTTCCAGACATAACCAGGAAAAAGAGCAATCATATCTCGTATGATGGCAACCTGCTTTCACTCAATACCGATTTTGAGAATAAGTTTCCCGCAATTAATTCTCTTCCTAAACCTATCGGAGATATTCAACTGAATACCAACCGCGCAAGTTTCACTGATTCGATAAATGGTCCGTGGGATCCTCCAAGCTTTCTGAATTCAAATGATAAATTTGATACTCTGATGTCTGAATTTCAAACTCTTATCGCTGATTCGCCACTTCTCACCATAGCTACTTTTAAAAACAGTACCATTGACAAGTCACGGCTTCAAATTGAGAAAGATATTGTTGGTGCTGAGTTGCCCCAATTCATTTTGATTAAATTAGGAAAAACCCCCTGTTTTGTAGGAGATTATTGTTCAACCGCGACTAATAAAAAATTCACTCTTCGCCTCGAATTACCCGATTACTATCCAGATCAGATGCCAAAGCTGTTCATCACTTCCCCGATTACATTGAGAAAGAGTAACGGTGAAAGAATTAACGACATGGGCGCTTCTCACGATTATCACACACTCGGGACCGGGCCTGGGGGATACATTCAAATCTGCCACTTCAACGAAATAGGTTGGGATGCCTCAAAAACCTGTGTAGCGGCCTTAATTAAAGGCCTCATCTGGGTTGAGGCATATTGTGTGAGTTTATTAACAAACTTGACGATCGCCAAAATAATAGATCAATGGCATAGGAGGTAAAAATGAATACGGAAAGAGATCGTGTAAGAGAGATAATGATCAACATGGCGAAGGGAAAAGAGACGGGGAAAAAGATTAAATACGATAAAACCAGAAAGACAATCAATGTCGAATCACCGTTTGACTATTCTGACCCCGATGAAAAGATAAACATTACGCCTGAGGATACGAAATTTTATGTTGATAGTGCCAAAGCAGGTCAATTCGGAATGATTGTTTTGTCCGGCGAATTGATTATGGAACTGAACAGAAGGCAAAATACACACCGTGTCTTGTTTGTTCACAGGCCCGGAGAGGATGTCTACAGTTTTCTCGGAGTGGACTCCTCACTGCCATCGGTTCCCGGAAGCATAAACTTTGTGAATGATCCAACAAAGAGCCACATTAAGCGTTTCGGTCACCGGAAAGATCATGTGAGAGTGCTTCTTTACAAGAACTTTGAGACATACAGTCTTTCGGCATCGGATAAACCGCAGACGATTGTCGGTTATACTAGAAATCCCAAGGGATGGGGAAAAGCTGATGTTCAAATTGTACCGGTGAGGGACGAGATTTTTTCCCGGTTCGGTGGCCTATTGGAAACAGATGCCCTCGCAGGTCAACGAGTGTTCATTCCGGGTTTGGGCTCTGGGGGGTCCCAGATTGCCCTTGAAATGGCAAAATTAGGAATAACTGATTTTGATATCATGGATCATGACCGTCTTGAGGTGGGCAATGTTGCTCGACATGCTTCAGGGATATCCAATGTGGGGCGTTACAAAAGCGATGTCATGAGAGAGTTGATTCTCGAAAAGAATCCCTTCGCTAAGGTGCGAGCAAAATCAAAGAAGGTTTCCTGGGACAATGTCGAAATGGTGCGGAAATCGGTGAAGGAAGCGAATTTGATCGTTTGTGCCACCGACAGCGTTCCGCCCACATTGATCTTGAACCGCTTATGCGTTGAGGAAAATACGCCCTGCATATTCGCAGGTGCTTTCCGCAGGGCTTATGGAGGGCAGATTCTCTTTGTGAGACCAGGGAGCGGCCCGTGTTACCAGTGTTTCCTGATGACGATCCCAGAACAGGCTCGAGATATGGAAATCTCCAACCGCAACCATGCTGAGACATTGGCCTACACCGACCGACCTGTATCCATTGAGCCTGGACTTTCCAACGACATCGCTCCCATTGGCACTATGGTCGTCAAGCTTGCTCTCAATCAGCTACTTAAGGGGCGCCAGACAACCTTGGATTCCCTTGACGAAGATCTTGTGGCGCCGTGGTACCTGTGGCTGAACAGGCGGGAAAAAGGGACGACATACGAGAACCTCAATCCGCTCGAATACAATGTCGATGGCATGAGTATCTTACGTTGGTATGGGATTGACCTTAGACGTAATGAAAACTGTCCGGTATGTGGGAATTTCGGATCGCGGTTGCGTGACGGAAAAGAATAACCTCAACTCTTTTTGATCAAAATACATTCAGCAAGCTATCAATGCGGATAGTTTGGGGGACCGGCTACCTTGGAAAAAATCTCTGTTTATAAAATTGCTGAAATCCCCGACGCCCAATACCACCAGTACCAGATGAAGGCCGGAGGAAATGTTCTGGCAGGAGTTGTTCACAGTTTCAAGCATTTATTGAGGTTCATATCCGGTCTGTCCGCAGGGTCTGTTTCAGTATCCATAAGGTTTCACTTCGAACCGTTTCCGAAAAACAAGGACTGTCAATCCCGTTTAAAAATCTATTTGATTGTAAGGACGGATGACAGCGGTATCGATTGTAATTTAAATATTTTACTTGAGAGCGGCCCTTTGAAGGATTTTGTCCGTCTCGAAAAGATGGATAGGTTTGAGGCGCATTGGGAAAGCTACAAAGCGATCTGCGAAATAGTGAGGCGTGAAGACTTATTGAAGCCGCTCCACGACAATGACATGAACTACAAAATGCCGCCTTTCTATTACACCATTTCATCCTTGGAGCCAAATGAACGGAATGACTATGCTGATTTGGACAGGGTTTTGGCACGAGTCGAAGAGACTGTTATTCTGGAGGTATGCGTAGAACCGGCCGATATCAGACCGGAACTGCGGGAGCATACCCAATACATTGCACACCTGCAGCCCATCAACAGAACGTGGGACAACGAGGAAGAGGACGACAAGGATTTTCCCAATGAATTTGACGATAGATCACATCGAAACGTGTTTTCCCCAATAACCATCCAACCTTTGCAGTACAAAGACCCCCTTGCGGATGACACCCTCCGAATCCAGCAACGTTTTCATCAATCCCTTCTTTTGCCGCATCTGATGTTCAAAATTTCTGTGCTGGCTGAATCGCGAGCGGTGGCTCAACTCATTGGATCTGTGTTCGCGGAATCAGGTTTTGAAAATGGCAGTTACCGTTTGGTGCACAGAACAAGGGGCGATAAATTCTTCGAGAAGCATTTATTGAGTGTCAAGGCAGTACATATCATTTCACAAAATGACACATCCATCCTGAATGCTGAAACTTCCAAATTGTACGCGGGAATGGCCCGATTGTCATGCCTTGCCACAGTTGACGAATTGTCGGGCCTCATCCGAATACCTGTGGCTTTTCAAGAATCCCCCAATTGTATTCGAAAGAATACGGATCCTCCAGGATCTGATCCTCAGAACTCGATTATAATAGGGGCTGATGCGGACAATTCCGGGAACATTCGAGGCATTTCATGTGCGTCACTCTGTAAGCATTTCTTTATCAATGGGACCCCTGGATCCGGCAAAACAGTGGCCGGTCTGAACCTCGCCCTTGAACTTCACCGACACGAAACTCCCTTCCTTGTCATTGACCCGGCTAAAACGGAATACAGGATACTCAAAACCTTTGGCAACCACACGGACAAGAATGCAAAATCACTCTCGGAAGCTCTGGAAATCTATACCCCTGGGGATGAATCTGTTTCACCGTTTCGGTTAAATCCATTCGAATTGCTCCCAGGTGTTTTCAAGGATGAACACATCGACAATCTTCTTTGGGCATTAAAGGCAGCCATGCCCCTCGAAGGCCCGCTTTTGCCCATATTGGGAGAGGCATTGGAAGCCGTATATGAATCCCACCCTGATCCAGAAAATCCACCTCAAATGACCGATTTGGCAGATATGGCTTATGAAGTCTTAGCCCAAAAAGGATACTCCCAAGAGGTACATGCCAATATAAAGGCCGCATTGGACGTCCGGTTGGGCATGCTGACTCGGGGGAGCATCGGCAAGGTTTTTGATTGCAGGCAAAGCAATCCGGGCATCAAACACCTGATGGAGGTGCCCGCGGTCATCGAGCTTGACCATCTCCACCCCGAACAGGCCTGCCTTTTGACTTTATTCCTTCTGACACACCTTCGGGAATATCTCAAAACACTCCAAAAAAGTAATAAAAATCCACGTTATGTCATTATCATTGAGGAGGCACATAATATTGTAGGGAAAACCGGTCCTGCCACCCCCTCGGCGGACAATGCCGACCCGAAGTCCTTTGCCGTTGAATTTATCTGTCGAATGCTCGCTGAAACCAGGTCCCTTGGGGTGGCAATCGGCATTATCGATCAGCTCCCGTCAACAGTTGCATCGGAAGTGATCAAAAACACAGGGACAAAGCTTGCCTTTCGGCAGGTGTCAGCTCAGGACCGTCAAGACCTGGGAGCTACCATGCTATTTGGGGATTGGGAATTTGAGGAAATCGCGCGGAACGTGCCCGGCGAGTTATTCTTCTATACAGAAGGATTTTACAGACCCGTCAAAGTTAAGGGAATTGATATCACAAAAAAATTTGATTTCAACAAGGAAATTCTCGCAGGAAAAATCGTTCCATATATCCAGGAAGACCAGTGGTTTAAGAATGCTGCTTTAGAGAGGCACTTGCAGGGCCTGGAGCATCTCCGGGAGGGTATGGATGATTTTGACCGAAAACGACTTTCATTAATTCGAGAACTGGCAAAACTCAGACAAGAATACGCTCGTGTCATTGTGGGATCAGGATCTGTTGGTCGAGAAAAACCTCTGGAAGCTCTGAAAGGTCAAACATTCGAAATTCAACGAAATTTCAATGTTTTGCACCGTACTTTTTTTAAGAACGTCTACAAAAAACGGCTTCCTTTATTGGAGCGACAAATGTCCGAATCGAACTTGGAAGAATTCAGAAGGCATTTGGAGGATCGCTATGAGCTGATTATCCAGCCGGATTTGAAGGGTGTTCAGGATCATATCGAATCATTTTTAGCGGAGATTAACCATTCACTGCGAAAAGAGAGGAGTTGAGACCATGATGAGGCTAAAAGATGTGCCTAACCGATCGGAAATTGGAGAGAAAATAGAGAAGGCGGACAAGGAGATGGAGGAAAAGGGTGAAATGCTTGATCAAATCGCTACTGATTTAGAGACAATCAGGCATACCCTCGAAAATTTGGATTTGGGAGGAACCAGAGAGGGGGCCGACGAACTCGAAGCATCATTTGAAAACACAGACCAAACAACAACCGAGGTTTTTAATGAAAAGGACGGCGAATTGGAGCAAGTCCAGGAAGAAAACAAAGAGTATGAAAGTGAGATTGAAGAACGAAAAAATTCATCGGAAGGTGATTTGGGGAAAGTCTCTGAAGCAAGCGCGAGAATAAACACCACAGAATCCATCAATGAGCTTCTGAAGGCGAAAGAAGCGGGTTTACAGGAAATCGATTTCCTGAAGGATCAAATCGATCGCGTACGTGAAGCCATGAGCAAAAGTGATTCAATTCAAGAAGACCTCAGAAATCGTATCTCTACAAATCAAAGGAGGTAACCATGGAAGACGGGAATATAATGCAGGAAGAAAAGCCAGAGGACCAAAAACCGCTCGATCTTGAAAGCATTGAATCAGATATCCGGAGTATGGATCATTTATTAACGAAATTGGAACATCAAGCAGGGATTCTGCCAAAAGTAGATAAAGAAGGTAGCTCGGAATGCCCGTTTGCAAGGGAATTATACAGCCTAAAGGAAGAAGCGGAGGAGAAGGTCATCGATCACCTGAAGAACCTCCGAATGGATTATAAAGCCCTCAGGAAGGAGATATCCAGATGTCGAAAGAACCTGCAGCTGATTCAATCTGAAGTAAATCGTATCCGTTTGGACGATACCCTCAAGGCTTACTCGGAAGCTGAGGGATCGCTTGAATTCTATTACAAGAGGGCTATTGATTTAAAAGTCCGGCTGACCGAAAGCATGGCCGATGCAAGGAAGCTGCTGGATATAACAAAAGTGAAGAAATGGCCGTTGGGAAAGGCCAGGAAAACAGACGACGAGTCTGCACCGGTCCTTTACGGAGTTAGGCCGTTGCAAAACGAGGGCACTTTCAGGAAAAGCAATTCTAATATTCTCGAACCGGACTTGGGCAAGGAAGTCGACAGTCTCATGGGTTTAGGCCCTATGCCCGTGATTGATACGCCGGGGTATCTTCTTAATAATGAGACGAGGAATGATTCATGGACATATCCAGTATCTCCTATCTCGGGGCAGGCGGAAATAGTCCCAGGATTGATGCCGCCTCTGACTCAGGGGAGATTTTGATTTCAAAAAAGCTGCCGACACATCACAGTGTATATGCACTCGATACATCGTTAACCGGAAAATTGGCGGTGGGAACTCGAAACGGCCTGATTCGCTTATACGAGGAGTTGTATCCCATGGATCATAACAACGATTGCCCCTTCCTTGAATACTTCCAAGGCGCGCCGGTGCTATCTGTCTGTTTGTGTGACGATTCATTTTTGGCAGCCAGTGATTCCGCCGGACGTTGCTTGCTGTGGGACGCTCGGCAGGTAAATGAACCGTTGCTCCTTAAAAGCTCGCAGGGGCTGATTGGTTCTTTGGTGAATCTGCCAAACGGTCTTTTGGCAGGTTGTTCTACGGAAGGAAAGATGATTCTGTGGCAGATACCTGAAGGCAGATTGATAAAGGTATCAGATATTCCGATACCTCCCGCTTTGACCGCACTGCTTCAAATGACCTATTGGGCTTCCCAAAAGGCTCTGGTATGCCCCGGGCCACGGGGGAAGTTGACCCTATACGATTTGGATACCCATCAATTCAGAACTCTGGATGCCCATCGAGGTGATGTGTACGCGATTTCGATATGGGAAGAACAATTGGTAACAGTTGGGATGGAAGACGGTCGCCTGAAGCATTGGCAAGACGGGCAAGATCGACCGGTGGGAGATTTCTCCGCACCCAGGGGAACACTGTCCATGGCAGTTTCTGAGTATTCGCCGGCAAGACTTGTACTGGTGAACATGGAAGGGAATGCCTCTGTGCATATTCTGACCCCACAGGGTCTTGAATTGGTCACACGTATGCCTGGTAAGAATTACAGGGTGGTGACTTCCAGAGACCCGTCACACATCAGGAGCGTCGAGGCTAAAAAGAGGGAGCAGGCTGCCAGTAAAATCGCCATCACTATCCAAAAAAACATGGATCACGATCCATGGGTGGATTTGAAATCGGAATACGCCAATATAGCCCAATTAGGCTATTCTCATGTATCTCTGGCGCTTAACGCAGAACAGGCGCTGCGACAGGAAAACATTCCTCATGCTATCGAACTTTATGCTGCTTTGATACCTAGCCTTCCAAAAAATCATCCGAACAATGTCATGTCCATGGCCAAATACGCCTCAATTTTAATGAACACGTGGTGTATTCCTCAGGCCAAATCGACCTGTGAGACTATATTGAAAACAACTCCCGAACACCCTATTTCAGAACAACAAATACACCTGACACGGATTCAACCCATCATTGAAAATGAATGCTCCATTATCGAACCAAACATTCCTCTTAAGGCGATAATTGAATCCGCCACGGTACTGGGAAGCCGTTTCAAGGGAAAATATCTCTTTAAAAAATTTCAGGCCAGATTGTGTCCAAAGGCAAGTTTAACCCTTGAAGAGATTGCAGCCAAATACACCCAATGCCGCATGCTGGAAGGGGAAAGGGGCCCTGAAGCCGAAATTAAAGAAGTTTACTGGTTGTCCGCAACCGATGTTTGTGAACTCGGGATGATTTTTATCGGTCAGAGCGCATCAAAAGGCGCAAATCCATTCAAATATGCTTTGCAGGTTTTCAGCGATGATCTGAATACTACCGTTGTCCCGGCAATTGTATTCGATTGGGTACCGCGCAAAGACAGTCGCTCACCTTCAGAAAACAACCAGCACGCCTTGGATGCTTTGCGGAAAGTCGATGCCAATGATCTGCAAAGAACATTCCTGGGTGCTGTACACAAAACGGTAAACCATGCCTTAAGGCGACTGATAACGGAAACCCGCTCAAAAGGAAATTTCAAATGACGTTATCTGAACCCTTGATATTCTGTTTAGAGTGCAAAAAGCCGGTCCTAACCAGGGAAAATTCGTGCCCCAACTGTGGACTCAGGCTCAGAGAGAACCGCGAGACATCTCCGTTCCTGTCAGGTGGAACCGTTTCGGAAACGATGCCCGTTTCCCTCCCTGCGGGGACTTTGCTAATGGATCGATTTGAAGTGGAAAGTTTCATCAATCAAGGCCGGCACAGCGCCGTTTATTTGGCAAAAGATCTGATTCGCCTTATCAAAGTGGCTCTGAAAGTGGTCGATATCGGGCCGTTGGGTAACAAACCGTCAATTTTTCGCTCACGAAGGGAAGCAAATGTGTATCAGTGCATCACAGATTTTACCCACATCATTCAATTGTATGATGTAGGGATTGTTTCATGGGGGGGCAGTGCTCTTCTGCTCCTGTCCACGGAATACGCAAATGGTGGCACACTCAGAGACTGGATTTTGAAGCACCAAGCGGATCCAGAAACGAGGGCAACAAATGGATTGGACTATTTCAAGCAAACATGCGAGGGGACCCTGAGTCTTCACCAATCAAAAGTGATCCATTGTGATTTGAAACCGGAAAACTTGGTTTTTGCCAATGGAAAGCTGAAAATTTCAGACCTTGGGGCAGCCATTTGCACCGTTCACCAGGAAGAACAACAAAATGGTCTGTATCAGTGTAACGCAATGTCTACGGGGACCCCGCATTATATGGCCCCTGAGTGTTTCGATACCACAAGGCTTCAAATAGATTCCACCGCCGACATCTATTCCTTGGGCATAATGCTTTTCGAACTCCTTCATCCCCAGGGGTATTTACCATTTGAGGGGACATATGATGAGCTGCGGAAGCTTCATGCCAAGGTGCCAGTCCCCCATTTGCCGGACTGTGATGAAAGACTCGTTCACATTGTTCATCAGTGCCTGGCAAAACGGCCGGAGGACCGATACCAAACCATTGAAAAACTTCTGATGGATCTTGATGGGAAGCCTTCGACTGCTTCCCATGAAAGCCCTCCTTTAGATGGCGAAACCATGGATTGGGATCAAACACCGGAGCTTTGGGAACAGGCTTCTCAGTTCTTTTCGGATGGGGATTTTCAAGGTGCATTCAGACTGGCCGAGAAAATCGTCTCGGTCCAGCCTGAGCACCTGCCGGCAATGGAGCTAATCGACATCATTAACCGGCGTTTCGAAGACGCTGACCGGTTCTATCAGGAAATCAGCAGAAATCTGGAGAATGGGGATCTTGATGAATTGGTAGAATGGTTGAAGGAGGCAAGCGAAACATACCCTGAACACCCATCTTCAGCTGCCGTTCAAACGAAAATGCTGGCCAAAACAAGAAAGTATCGCTCGGCCATGGAGGCGGGAACGCGGGCTTTGGAAGAAGGGCAATGGGAAGTTGCCCTGGACTACTTTCAAGCGGCTTATGGGGCTAATCCGGGGGCCTGTTCCCTCAAAACCGTGATTGCCAACCTCTCTCAAATTCGAGATGTCCGAATAAAGGTGGATAACGCCTTAATGAATAGAGATTTTGAGACAGCCGAAAGCCTTGCGTGTTTCATCGATGCCAAGGCAGACGAAATTTTTGCCCAATTGACATCCGATTCATAATATTTGGAGGAAATCATGTTACAAAAAATTTGTGAGAAACGGAGAGAAACATATCATTCAAGCTCCCGTTACGGTTTCATGTCCTTGGTAGATCTCATAACCGAGATTGTTGAGAAGAATGATTTCGATGCACTTAACGAATTTCATAACAATCGAACCAATTTTCGTTATGGTCACAGCGAACCACTGCACTTTGTTGAATTCCTGGATCTTCAGCGAAAATATGCTGAAAAAACGCAATGGAACGGCCCACAGAGCGTTGAATTGGCTGACAAGACCTATGATATTACCCTCGATAAATTCACCAACTTACCTGTGGATGCCTCAGGCCTTTCTTCCGCCTCTTCGAAAGGAAAAGGACCCGACTGCCGCCTCTATTTTGGGGCATATCTGAGACGGGTAAAGCAATCGTTTGCTCAAACCCCTCCCGATGGGCCTATCGCTGAAGAAATAAGAGCCGGCAAAATCCTGCAGAGCTTTGTCAGATATCACTTCTATAAATCCCGACAAGAGGCGGAGAGGCACTGCAACAAATTCTGGTCTCGGTATGAATGGAGGATCAAGGGCGGGCGAATCTGGCTATACCTCCCTGTATCTTTGGACGGCAATAAGAGAGGCGAATGGCTTCGAAAAAACATCGATAATCCGGATACTTCCCGGCCGAATGAAAGGAAAAGGATTCAGGCGATCATCGACCGGAATTTCGTAAAGGAACGGTTCGTTCCTCTTGATGATGCCGGTTTCATTCCAAGTAACGATACTTCACACTGCTGGGATCAATCCGAAGAGTCATTGGGACGGTCCCTCGCCACGGTAATTTCAGAGGAAAAGGCAGATAACATTCATAAACTACGCCCTTCTATAAGGATGCTTGGCCCGGAACATCTCAAAGCCTTGATTTTGAAGATTTTCGAAGCAATCGATTGTGGCCAATCTGTCGATGGCCACTTAGCCAGTGAGTTTGGGCTTTCGCCCAGCACCTTTTCCCGCTTTGCAGGAAGCCGCTGGGACCTCAGCGATTCGTCCTCCTCAGTCCCACCAGATCTATTTCGGAACGTCGCCGGAGTATTGTCCGGTCATCCCGTTTTTCGGGAGGTGAGCCGGGAGACGGGATACTTGAAAATGGCGGAAGCTACACTGAATAAGGGTGTTGAAGCGAAAGGAGGGAACTGAGCCATGAATGATCTATATTTTATCAAATATATCGCTTGGGCGTATCAACAATCCGATCTCGAAAAGGCACTTAGGGAGGCGTTCAGAAAGATAGTCTCGCTTGGTCAACGATCTGAGTACAAGCAGGGTTTCCAGCAATTCATGCGGTTTATGGCTGAAGTGGAGGATAATTGTGAAAACATTTTCCGTGACCGTGAGAAACGCATCGATGACATGGTGCATGAGCTTTTACTTCAGCTGGCGACGGGGCAGTTTCAAGGTGATGAAGACGAAACAGCGGCAGCCCTGGAGCTGATCAAATCAAGGCCTGAGTGGCGGGAAGCGTATGAGTTATTGTGCGAAGAAGCAGAAAAATCCGATGGATCTTTGATACCCTTGAAAGTGATCATCGAAAACAACGGCGTTTTGTTGGATTCCTTCCCCCTCGGGGAAATGCCCGCTCGCAAAGTGATTAAGAATGTGAAGCCGGGCAATTATCTGGTCAAATTGGATACTGGCAGGATCATCTGGCAGGAACGTCTGGATGAAAAGGATCTCATATGGGTTTACGCTTTTCCGGAGACGGGTTTACGTCTCGCTGCGGACACAGGGGATGCCGATTCCCCGAAAACTCGAGAGGTTGCCGTTTTGAACGGTGATGGCACGATCAGGGTTTATCCGGGTCTGGAAAGCGGCTCCATTGAACTGGAATTCAAAGGGTACACATCATGAATAATTCACCGAACGAAGTCACTGATGCGGGTAAAGCCAACACGGTTTTATTGTTTGGGGACGGGGAAAAGGCCATCGCTGTCATTTCCGCAGTGGTCACTCAGGTTCATAAACATGAACGCGGAAGGCCCCTACGATATTTTGGTCCAGTCACTTTTGCACAAAAGACAGCTGTACACACTGAAGAGGTGGTGCTTAGAGCGGTAAACAGCATCCTCATGCCAATGAATCTGCCCAGGCCCAACTTGGATGTTTCGGTGGTGAATTTGAGTGCCGCCTCTCTCCACGACATCGGGTCAACCATAAATGGCTTTTCGGGGGACTGTTCGGTATTTGAATCCATATTGTCCGCGACTCTCCAAATGGAAATCCCGCCATCTATCGTCTCGACCGGTCATATCGCATCACCGGCGGGCGAGATTCGTATGGTCAAAGGTCTGCCTGCCAAGTTGAAGGCCGCCAGAAACTCGGAGTCTATTGAAACCTTTATATATCCTGATCCGGACGGTGACACGTCGATGGAGGTTCTATCTCCCACCGAATGGGAACACGTTGAGGATGCCTTGCTACAAGCAAAACAGGAACTCAGATTGGTTCCTGTAAGGGGAGTTGATGAACTCCTTCGGGCTGTGTTTTCGGATGAAGAAGTTGTAATGGCCAGCCTGAAAAACGGCTACTACCATGGTTGCCATTCTAAAAGCCAAAGGGGAACAACGGCTGTCATACGCGCATTTGAATACTTGACCAGCAACAACGAGGATCGGTTCTGGATCGTCCTTGAGCGGCAGCTACTGACAGGCAGGGAGGTTGAAGCAAGAGAGCTGGTACACGCTTTGGTCTCCTATTATATTGACCGAAATTCTTACCCAAAAAACATAGGAAGCCGCCTTTACTGGCTCCTTGCATCTCTGCCGCCCGAAACCCGTCGATTCAAGGTAGCCCTCCCTCTGCTTCCTGTATCGGAATGCATCCAACTCAGCCAATTCGCGAAGGATACAGATTATGAAGACGTGTCGCTTCTTTTTAAACCTGCCTCGGAAATGCCATCTCCCCCGCTGAGAGTGGGCAGCAAGGAATCAGAAAAAAGCGACAGCGAGAGCCGGTTGCTTGAGCTGATCCTGTCTGAAATAGATCCCGACCGTCTGAAAACGTTGGTTTCTCTGCCGATCGATTCAGCGTGTGCCGCTTATCCTGTGAAGTCGGTAACAATGGACTCTTATGACAATTTTCTTCATAGCATTGCAGCACTTTACATCCATATCATGAGACATTACCGAAAAATATCGGAACCCGTCGACATGCAGGCTGCCGAGAAAGAGGCACTGCAACTTCTCGAAGATGCTTTCTCGAAAGAAGGTGGCCTCGATGCGGCCTGGGCTGAGGCTAAACATGCCACCACGGGCGGCATGAGGTTCATTTTTGACTCTATGACACGGCAACTCATTGAACAGGAAAAGGAGCGTCACATCAACTACGTCCTCAAATCCACATTGGACCCTCTTGACAAGAAAGCTCAGAAATCCCTGATTGTCGCACTTCTGGAGCATATGAAACCGTTTTTGCCGCCAGATCTGCTGTCTCAGCCAGCCGAAAAATTTTTAGGGCGCCATGACGTCATAATCAGGAGTTACATTCAGTCCGTTTCCAGACTGAAGTCACTTTTTCGTTCACTTTAAAACACAAAGGAGGTGTGAATCATGTTGATTAACAGGTTGTTAGCTGAATTGGATGAAAGGCATATTGCGCAAGCAGTTACAATTCCTATTGATGAAGCGCGCAATAAGTATCCTTTGCGCTCGAATACGGTAAATGATTTTCATGAATTTGATGCTGTCATTACCGATTTCTACAACTTCCTTTTGACAAGAAAGCTCAGAAATCCCTGATTGTCGCACTTCTGGAGCATATGAAACCGTTTTTGCCGCCAGATCTGCTGTCTCAGCCAGCCGAAAAATTTTTAGGGCGCCGTGACGTCATAATCAGGAGTTACATTCAGTCCGTTTCCAGACTGAAGTCACTTTTTCGTTCACTTTAAAACACAAAGGAGGTGTGAATCATGTTGATTAACAGGTTGTTAGCTGAATTGGATGAAAGGCATATTGCGCAAGCAGTTACAATTCCTATTGATGAAGCGCGCAATAAGTATCCTTTGCGCTCGAATACGGTAAATGATTTTCATGAATTTGATGCTGTCATTACCGATTTCTACAACTTCCTTTTTACCAACAGCGTTTCTGGGGGTGGTTCTTTGCCGGCCTCTGTAGCTTCAAGTCGGGCAAAGGAGATAATTGAGAAAGAGTACCGGAAGAAAGGGGGTGATATCGTGATGGCCTTCAATGATGCGCATGACGGGACCAATGCGGGTATGAGGGGCGTTCTGGATAGCATTTCTGAGGGGGTAAAAAAGGAAGTTGTGGAAAGCCATATCCGAAACGCTTTTGACAGGCATGTGGCACCCAATGATTGGCCTCAAAAAGTTGAACTGATTCGACAATTTATCTCACAGTGTGGACATCACCTCTCTTCCTCCATACAAGCCGATCAACCGGAGCGATACACACATAACTATTCGGAATTATTGCAACAGTACACCAGCGAATTACAGCGAACATCTTCAATGTTCAGGAGATTGTAGGAGATACGCCTCATGCCGACAAAACTTGACAATATTCTCACCAGTATCGATCCTGACAGGAATCTGAATGACATAGCGTCCCGTGTGGGTGACGCCCTTAATTCCTACAGGTTGGAAAATGGTCTTGTTTCCGATTGGGACGAGTTCAAAATGGTTCTGAGCAAATTCTGTCGGCACGTCGAATGCGCAGTTCTAGGGATTCCGCATTCGACCCTGTTTGACATGGACATGTACTGGGGCCGTTGCTGTCGTCTCTTCATGAAGGAATACGGTTCCAGCGGTGAAAAGACGGCCTTCGAGATTGCGAGGACGGGAACTGAGGGCGGATTCTCTTCACTGCTTAAGTTAATTGCCAAACGTATGGGGGAGGAATACGCCCAGCGGGAAATTGCGGCAAGGGTTGGATGTTTCTATGGAAGTCTCGATGTTGACGAGAAACTGGCGGTTTGCGACGAATACCTTCAAAAGTACGGTCATCTGCTACCATCTGAACTCACCGAGGGAAGCGCTGCCAGAATCAAAGCCAATTTTCTCAAGGTACTTGAGGAACATCCTCGTCTTATTTTGAGATTAAGAAGGGTTGGCAGAGGATGATATTAGAGCCATCTATTAATTTGTTAGGGAATTCACGACATAAAAATGCAAAGGAGGTGCCCAATGTCCATGCGTTTTGTATGCTTCGGTCACAAGACAGAGGTTGCTTACAGTCACATAATGACGGGGGTTAATTGTAATGATTATAAAACTTGCTATTTAGAGAATGGTAGAGAAAAGGGCGCAAAATACACAGCAAGAAACATAAAACCTGAATGTTCTGGGTGCGGCCTAGCCAACACGAAGAGCCACCTGGAGCAGACTGAACATTTGAATACTTCTCTCGATTGAAACAGCAATCCCTTTTCCACCGCTTCTTGGAGTGACCAAAAGATTCTCGGAGGAAAGGAAAGGGGCAGTATGCCCATCGAGCACAGGGGCTAATAGCCCAGGCACAACAGTATATGGTTGGGGCAAGGTTACGCTTCATTATCGGGAAAGAGATCCGCAGAGGCCGCAATCCGAATCTGTCACAAAAATCACGATGTTCCTTGAGCCCTTTTTAGAATCCCTTAGGAAACCGAGATTCCTTTCAACTCTTGAGACGATTTATTGTTTAACTATCATATTGATATCACATTAAATATGGCTTCAAAAAAGTTGACCTATATAGCAGCTATATCAGATTCGCCAAGGTCAATGTACGTTGGAGATATTACCGGTCTTGTGTCATCCAAAAAACTGTCAGTTCTATGCATCTCTCGACCCTCAGTCCGCCCTCTCCCAATGATGATATCACAACCCTTTCGTGCTCTAAACTTTAACAAGAATCAGCAACTCTTGTATTCCAAACCCCATTGCTGGAAACGCTATATTTGGGTGGTATGTGCAAGCACAGGTGCACATGGTCGGGTTTGGCTGGCCTTCAATAAGCTCATCAACACCTTTTTGGCGGCACAAATCATGAGCTATTTCTCCAAAACGACGTCGCATTTTGCCACAAAGCTTTTTTTGACGATACTTTGGACACCAGACTATGTGGTACTGGCATTCCCATTTCACAGGTGATTGACTTTGGTAATCTTGCATAAATACCTCCTTCTTGAGACTACCTCAAAAACAGGGACCCTCAAAAAGGAGGTATATCTCGTCTGACCGGCAGAGCCTATTAGGTTCACACTAGCAGAGCTGGTGGTTTAATGCGGTTAATTATCCTTTGATTGCAATAGTTTTTAATCGGACAGAAGTGCTTTAATTTCTTCTAAAGACTTTGCTGGAGAAAACTTATGAATCATAGCATGGCAGTTTGGACACACGGGACGAAGATCATTTATTGGATCAAGGCTATATTTTTTACCGATTTCCGATAAAGGCGTCAAGTGATGAACATGGATGAAACCTTTCCCAACTTCCCCATATTTTTTCTCGAAATTGAATCCACAAACAGAACAATTGACCCCATGATGTTTAATACACATATCACGTGCTTTACTATCTCTTTCGTACGTTTTTATTAAAACGGTTTTCTTTTCTCCTTCAATAAATTTTTTCGGAGGTCGATATTCATATGGTTTTATTATTTCACTCGTACACCTATGTGATTTAGGTTTTGTAGCACCACCATAATTTTTTACCCATTCATTAATTTCCTTTAAAGTCTTTGCGCATATTTTGATGTAACCTCGTCCGGTATGCATATCATCTTCCTTACCTTCATGATACGCGATTATAGAACCGCAACTGGCACTATGAAGTACTCTGTATTCTGGATTATTGTCCTTTCCTATATTCAAAACAAAACCAGATTTGTGTTTGTTAATCCAAGAAATATATCCTTTCTCATTGTTCTGGAATATTATTGCGGACATAAGTACCTCCTTCAGTAAGATATTTGTACACTTTTTGACTTTGAATATGGGTGATATTGGTCGTGATCATTCTCATCATATCCATTTATATACTGATACTTTGCGGTGCAACTAGTTTATGGATATGGCCCGTGGCCCTCTTATTAAAGCAAGATTATCTCAAAACAACTTTTTACATACTGATAATTCTCCTAGCATTCGGGAATTCGAAATAACAAATGGTTTACAATTCTGATAAGTCCGGCAGCTTCATAATCCCGAGCATTTCTTTGCCCATAGCCACTGCCCTGATGATCCATTGAATGGATTCATCAAATTCCATATCAAACAGCATCACCTGGTTGAATCTTGGAAGTTCCATGTCCCTGATACCATCAATTATGATACAGGGCTTGGTCTGCCAGTATTCTACCCCATCGCCGTCATAGTCGTTGGAGAATTCCAGGTACAAATCCCAGGACTCAGTATCCATGAACCTCCTGTCTATGATCAAGGCAAAAGAAGGAATGGCAATCACGTCCGGGCTCCTGGGGTCACCCCAGGAAATCTTAGAATTATTTTTGATGGCCCATTTCTCCAACTCGGCTTTCAATTTTTCATGATCAAATAGGGCCAAGACGGTTTCATTATGGTTTTCCCAGACAAATCTGGGCTTTGCTGAATAGGCAATTTCCTTGTCGTCCCCTTTCAGGGAAATTCGCCGATGGTAATCATCATATCTGATCAATCCCTCGGCAGCCAGGATATCCTCGATCCTCTCGGTGGCTTTCAAATCGAACCCCAGATCCTTCCCGATCTCTTCCATATTTTTCAATTCCTGATTCCCGATCTGGGCTATTTCCCGCAATTTCGGGAAGAATATAAACCGTGCTGCTTTTTTTTCATCTAATGCCTTGTTCATCATTTCTCCTTATGTCTCCAACAAAACAACCCCATTACAACATAGTCCTTTTGGTTTTCAGGAAAATGATCATCCTCAGTCCAGCCTTCTTCCTTCAAATCGCTGATGATGTGCCGCCGGGCAACTTCTCCAGCCTCCCCTCCAAAGAGCTCTCTTACTTGCTTAATCCCTTCCAAATGGTGACGTAATTTCCTGTGTCGCATTCCATATCCTTCTGTCCCCATGAATTCATCCAACCATCGATGGACTCCTTCATAGGGCTTTCCAAAAATCCTGATGGACTCCTGACAGTGAGTTTGAAAACTAGACATAATTTCCCTTTTTATTTAAATCAGGGATATATTCCATTACGGACTGAAATCCGCCATAGTCTCTATTTAACTCGGTTATAAATTTGTTCTAAATCTCGTGAAATTGAACTTAAATTTCGGAAAGATTCCTTGGTGCTTTTAAAAGCATTCCAGGTTAGGTATATATTGAAGTACTTTTTGAAGTATAGTTACTAGATCTACCTGGTTAACAATTATTGCTTAGACCCTTATTTAAATTTTCATTCTGATTTGTACTTTGATTACTCTGGATAACTTGATTGGATGGTTGACATTTTCCACTACTGATACGGGATTCACTAATACGAGAGTATACGCTTGGATTGTGATACAAAAAACCGATAGAAGTAGCTCCTGTGTGGATTTTCTTGACCCTGGCCTCTTCCTCCAAGGCCCCCACAAGGCCTTGATGCTTCAACCCTGTTTCAGGGTAAAACCCATATCGGTCCCTCACCGTCTTGAAATCACCAGGGGATAAATCTTTAATCTGTCTCAGACGATTTTCGTTTTTGACATCCAATGGGGATTTGATTAAAGGTGATATGAGTTTTTTGTAAAAAACAACATTCCCTTCAGGGGTAAGAAAGTCAAAGCCCAGTTTGTGATTGAACCTGCGAATGGAGGCGGCATCCAGGTCTTCCATTCGGTTAGTGGTGCAGATCAGTATCCCCCTGAAGCGTTCCATACTGGTGAGAAATTCATTGGTGAGGCCGATCTCCCAGGAATGTTGCGCCCGATCTCGGTTGAAAAGCAGGGATTCCGCTTCATCCATTATCAGGATGGCTTCCTCTCGTTCCGCCTCTTCAAAAGCAT
>Ga0233431_1001760_pt1 | contig 34837 bp, 35 predicted proteins | sample SI_118_April2016_FD_179867 | JGI IMG/M metagenome (GOLD analysis project Ga0233431, IMG submission 179867) | Seawater microbial communities from Saanich Inlet, British Columbia, Canada - SI_118_April2016_200_MG | ecosystem: Environmental > Aquatic > Marine > Inlet | place: Canada: British... | reverse complement strand
TACAAGACAAAAAAATATTATCAAATGAAAAAGATGCCTACACAACTGAAGATGGACAAGGCGGGATGATTCCGATTGAAGTTAGAAAGCATCACGAAGTTGTCGCACCTAAAATTTATGCCCTGGCATTAGAGAGTGCTGGTATCACCGAAGACAAAATAGACGCAATCGCATTCTCAAATTCTCCTGGGTTAGCACCATCTCTTCTCGCAGGTATGGCTTTCGTAAAAGAATTGTCTGCAAAATTAAAGATACCAGTAGTCCCAGTAAACCATTGCGTAGCACATCTAGAGATTGGAGACACTGTCGGGGCAAAAGACCCAGTAATGCTTTATGCTTCAGGCGCAAACACACAAATAATTGCATATGAAGCAGGGAAATATAGGGTATTTGGAGAAACACTGGATTTAGGAGTTGGTAATTTCATTGATACATTTGCAAGATTCGCCGGGTTGGGTTTCCCGGGAGGACCAAAAATTCAAAAGTTAGCAGAAGAGTCAAAAAATAAGGAAGAGCTAATTGAATTACCCTATTCAATTAAAGGAATGGATGTGGCTTTTTCTGGGATCCAAACAAAGCTTAGAAACCTTTTAGATAAGGGAGAAGATTTGGGAAGACTTTCTTATTCTATGCAAGAAACTGTATTCGCAATGCTAGTAGAGGCTTCAGAACGAGCGCTCGCGCATACTGGTAAAAAAGAATTAGTTTTGGGTGGAGGGGTCGCATGTAATTCCAGGCTCCAAGAAATGTGTAAAATTATGTGCAGTGAACGAGGTGTCAAATATTTTTGCCCAGAGCGTCCACTTCTTGTAGATAATGCAGCAATGATAGCTTATTTAGGACAAAAAATGTTCGAGGCAGGGATTAGCACAGACCACAAGCATTTAGACATGGTAGATATTAATCCTAGAGAAAGAACTGATGACGTGGAAGTTACTTGGAGATAAACTACAGCACGACAATTCTTAAAAAGTGAATATGACTAATTATTTTATGTTAGAGAATATCCATCCGCAAGCATCAGGAACGGCAAGGGGCTTGATAGCTTCAGATAAAAGAAGGCAAAAAGAAGGATTTAAATTTTCTCAAAGAGCAATAGATGCCGCAGATGGAATTAGATCAGCGGCGGAAAGAATAGAAGAAGCGGAAAGACAGTCGGGCAAAATACATAATTTAGAGCTATTATTTTATGACGGAAACAGCGAAACAGATGACATTCCCTTCCAAATTAATTATTCTGATGTATCAAAATTTTCAGCTGAAGAATATAAGCAATTCAAATCGGGAGCAAGAGTTGTAAACACATCAGAAGGAACATATGGAAGAAATTCTCATAAAACAAAAAAACTAGAAAATATTCCATCCGGGGCAATTGAAGCTAGATATGAACTAAGAAAATAATCTCCAAAATCCTTAAAAATGAGAATTCTTTAGCTTGTCTATGGTGATTGAAATAATTTTGTCGTTATTCATGTTAACTTCAGTCCCAATCGGCCTTTTATTATCAAAATTATTAAAAGATGAATCAGTTTTGACAAAGTTTTATTTCCCCCCTATTCTTTGGATATTCGCAATTGCAGCGGCTATTTTTTTAACGATTAACATCCATCATGCATTAACAATGGCATATCTTTTTTTTATGGTATTGACGTGGCATAAATTTAGCCAATAGCAAATTATTTAAACCACCACTATTAAGTAATTACATGGATATGAAAATAATTTATGGTGGAGCAATGGTTTTGGGGGCTATAAACATTATGGCCGTAGCCCAGGCCGTTTCTTATTTTGCGCCATTGTTAAAAGTTCAAAGAGAAAAAAGAAATGCTATTAAATCAAATTATTCATGGCATATGAGGTCGCTAAAAAAAGAAGCCCAAAGATTATCAAAAGATACCCGGGGCCGTTCCTTCTATGACAAAAGAGAGTCAATGGAAAGAGTAGTAGATGGCTATTCTGATTATTACGAAGAGGCCATGAACCACAGAATGCCAAAAAGACATCTTAATATTCTAAGTAAACATTTTTTGGGAAGATATCAAAACATCGCACACAAATTTGAAGATGGTGTTCACAAATTCCATCCAGAAATGGAAATCTAAACACTTTTATATCTAAAATTCCCTTTTATTTTTATGACATTCAATTTAATCGGACTAGGATTGACAAAAGAAAGCATATCTTCAAGTGCACTAACAGCACTAAAAGGCTGCGATAAGATTTATTTAGAGGGCTATACAGTGGACTTTCCATATACAACTGAGGAATTGTCCTCTGCCTTAGATGTTAAGTTAGAAGTGCTCCCAAGAGAGCTAGTTGAAGATGAATCTATTTTAAAAACTGCAAAAGATGAGAACATCGCGCTTCTAGTTTATGGTGATTCTTTGTCTGCAACAACTCATACACAACTGATTTTGGCATGTAAACAACAACAAATTCCATATAAGATTTATAATAACGCTTCAATTATGATAGCCATTGCCAGAACAGGTTTACAGCTATACAAATTTGGAAAAGCTTCTAGCATGCCCACATGGACCTCCACATGGAAACCAGACTCATTCATGGATTATATAAAAGAAAATAAATCTATTTCTGCGCACTCCTTATTGTTAATTGATATAGGGTTAGACCTAAAGGACGCAAAGATTCAATTACAAGAAGCTGCAAAAAACTATGAAATGGATTTAGATAAGATTATTCTAGCTTCAAACATAGGAACAGAAAAAGAAAAATTAATTTATGATTCTATGGAAAATTTACCAGAAGATATAGCAAAGCCGTTTTGTTTTATATTGCCAGGTAAATTACAAGATATGGAAAGTGAATTTTTGAGTAGTTTGTAGATATTTGTAGATAATTTAATAAACCGATAGACTATCTTTTAGTTATGACTTTCAATTATTATTCACTGGTAATTTATCCTAATATAAATACTAAAGAAATTAATTCTTTTAGGAAGAAATATGATTATTTAACCAATACAATTGAACCCCACATTACCCTCATTTTTCCAGTAAAAGTTCCTGATGATATACAAGAGGAAGACCTCATTGTGCACTTAGAAGAAAAAGTTAGTTCTTGGAAAAAATTTAAAATCAAGATCAAAGGTTTAGAACTTTCTTGGGATAATTGGCTATTCCTTTTAATAGAACAAGGAAATTCAAAGATAATAAAATTACATGATGAATTATACTCTAATAAAATGAATCCTTTTTGGAGAAAAGATATAGAGTTTATTCCCCATGTAGCTATCGGTTCCTTTACGAAAACAAAAACAGGCTATGACTTGAGAGACCCTAAAAAATTAGGGTTGGATAAAGAAAGATATAGTATTGCTATACAGGAAGCTGAAGAGATAGATGTGGGACATGTTTGTATCGTGGATAAATTATCTCTTGTGAAGCTAAACTCCAAACTAGAAGACTGTAGACTTGTCCGGGAATTTATGTTAGAATAAACACACTACTCCGCCATTAGTATTTATACAAATGTTTCTTTACCCGGCGTGCCAAAAATAGCCCTAAGCATTCTTTCTTCTGAACTAATTTCAATCTCAGCGCTTTCCGGGATTGCGTCCTTTATCTCTAATTGCCCATCAAATGGAACTATAAGATGTTCAAGATATGCGGGGATAGCCTCCTTCCCAAAATATATTAGCTTACATTGCTCAATCGGATTTTTTGAGCTATGCTCCATAGAATGTAGTAAGATTTCTGCGTTAGCAACTTGAAAAGAGGATAATGGATAATTCATTTTAGGTTTATTGTCAACCACGAATACGCGACCAAATCCACCATTTTTCAATTGTTTATTTCTGTGTATTGGCAAGTCACCTATGCAAGTTGTCCTTGTAAGTAAAACGGGAGAATCCATGCGAAGTATTTCCTCATGATTTAATATCGGTTCAATTTTTCTTATCTGACGAGATATTGTGTCTGAGCGTACATTTTTTATAACAACTATGGAGTATTCGGCTCCAGGACCCTTATCGGCTTCAACCCTGTGTCCAGCGTGACTTTTTAGGTTAATACGCCCAATCCATTTTCTATTATCTTGATAGAATTCAGCAAACAAATTTGAAGAATCTTTCTGAGTCGGACTTCTATTCTTAACTGGAGACTTTCCAACTACTATATGATCGCTATCTTCATTTATCTCTTGGTACATCCCGCCAAGAGTGTAAACTAGATCTCTTATTGACTGATTTTTCCCAGCCCGGGTAACTCCAATATACCCAACATTGACACAGGGAATTCCATAATAATCTTTAATTATAAAAGATTCCCCCCTTAATTCTCTTAACGGTCCAGATAAATATTTAGATTCCATATCAAAAGATGGCATATCATCGGCTAAAAGTTCCAAAGTCATAAAATCAGCAGCAAAAACTAACTTATAAGTTTATTTATTTCAATTTGTAAACAACATTAACTTGACCACTCACACTTCTTTCTGTTGGGACTATGTTTGCGACTCTCGCTTCGACCTCTTCTGTTGCAACGTCTAACCCAAAAGCATTCTCATAGGCCTTCCATGGCTGGTAATTAAAGTTAATAGTAGAAACGGAAACTAGTCGACCTAATTTTTTATCTAATCCTTCCGCAATAGCTTCAGCCTTCTCCCTTGCGTCCTCTGTTGCCAACAATAAGGCCTGAGATTTATATGTATTCTCAAGATCATTAGACAATTCAAAATTTATATAAGAAAATGTTGCTCCACTCGTAATCCCCGCGTCTAGTATTTCAGCAATCAGTTCACTTTTTTCACTTAAAAACGAAATTTTTAAAGCATGAGTAACTCTGTATCCATTAAGTTTCCGGTTTCCATTAGTCCAAGTATAGTCCTCATTAATATTGTAGTTAGCTGTCCGTATATCATTCTCAGCAATATCAAGTTTTCCCACTTCAGATACCAAGTTTTGATAAATAAGGTCGGCAGATTCTTTTACAACAACAGATTCTTTTGCTAATTCGCTAATAGTCAGATATATTGATACTGTATCAGGTATAACTTCTAACTCAGAATTTCCTTCAGTTGTTACCGTATTCCCCAAGTCAGGTACAATTCTACCAAATATTGAAAGCGCGATTAGGCCCAATATCAAAATAGTCCCAGAAATAATCAAAGTCATTTTAATAGAATTGTCAATTTTAGGAAAACTCTTTTTCATATCAATTCAAGGCTTTCAGGGTTTATAAATATTATTCTGAGTAAAAACTAAAAACATTTAAATGCCATTCTAAAATAATAAACATATGAAAGAGAAACACAAATATGAGTCATGGTTGCAATTTGGAACTTGCCATTGTGATGTGGAGAAAGTCAGAGATGTGGTTTTAAAGTATTTTCAAAATCCCGATAATGCGACACCTGTCTTTGAATTTCACCCAGAGGGACCAAAGAATTTATGGGGCTACAATTCTCAAGGAATAAGTGTAAATATTCAAACACACGACAATGGGGAAGATTTACCCGGAGATGTTTCTGAGGGATTATATGTAATGGACGTCAAGCTAGTTTCAGAAGTAACGCCCACTAGAGACCTAGAAGATAGGGTAAAATCATTAACTGAGCCTTTTAGAAAATAAATCTAACTCGAACCCCCCTATATCATTCAACACTCTTATCATAAGTATCTGCGAGAGGATAAGTATGTTGAATTTTAGCCACAATCCACAACAAACTTTAAATAATGTCTCCACTCAACAAACACATGGCCATAGAAATTGATAACACGCAAATATCAACCACTATAGCTAGGGCTATTATTCTATAAGTAAATCTAACTGATTTACCACAATTAAAATGGATTTTACAAATTTATCTATGCGCGCGCGGGAAGGAAAAAGCTATCAAGTTTTTGGAGAAAGATATGGCGGTCAGCTCAGTGAAAAAAAGACAGTTGAGGCACTAACGTATTTTCATTCATTAGTATATGAAGAAAACGATCTGAAATTAGCAAGGGAATTATATGTCCAATTCCATGAAGAAACCAGATCAAGAGTCAAGTCCAATAAGTACACCAATATGGCGCTTAGAACTTTAAGTTTTAGGGGAGTTTAAAAAAAATAAATCTATTCCAAACTCTTTTCTATATCAATTAGTCTCTTATGCTTGACCAATCGCTCTCGCCCCATAATTCCCATCTTAACAAAGTCAGCACCAAAGCCAACTGCGTAGTCTGAAAGTGCCGTATCCATTGTCTCCCCACTTCTATGGGAAAAAATTATCTTAATATTATGCTTTTTGGCTGTTGCAACTACCTTTGCAACTTTTAATAGTGAACCTATTTGATTGGGTTTCACAATTATAGCGTTAATAGCCTTGGATCTAATAGCCCTGGCTAATCTTTCTGGGTTTGTCGTGGTCAAATCGTCACCCACAATTAAGCTCTTATGTCTATAGCTTTCAGCAGTAGATAGAATCTGCTTGAATCCAGAAAAGTCTTCTTCGTCTAACGGGTCTTCCATGTAGAATATTTTAAATTTCTTCATCAATCTTTCAATATAATCAATTTGGTCCAACCTATCTCGTGTTAATCTTTTATTTTTATATTCATAATAATTATTTTCAAAAAAACCAGAAGCAGCAACGTCTAACCCTATCCTAAGATTGTACCTAGTAGCAATTTTTACCATTATCTCCAAAGTCTCTTCATTGGTTTTCTTCGTAATCCAGGCTGATTCGTCATTTATTCCTTGTTTGGTCCGCCCCAATAACCATTTTGCCCGATTATATGCCCTAATGTTTTTGGTTATTGCACGTCTAAATGTATTTTCGTTAGGGATAAGTAAAAATTCCTGGAAATCTGGAACCTTGCATTTTGCTTTTGTTGAATGAAGTCCACCGCCAATACAATTCCCAATAGGCATTGGCATCCTGACCTTACCTTTTTGAGTCGTAGAATCTCTTACAAATTTCCAGAGTTCTTTTTTTTCTTCCGCAGCAGCAGCTTTTAGGAATACACTTTCTAATATGTAAGTTATATTTCCCCCAAGTTTACCAAAGTTTCTCTCAAACTTGTCAATTAAAACCCAGAGTTTTTTTAAATCGTCCACATTTTTAATAAATATATTTCTATCCTTTATTAGTCTCACTAAATGTCTCAGAAGTACAATAGATTTATCTTTTCCCTTCTTATTATGAGAGTCAACCTCGTATTTGCCGGTAGATTTCCCCGACGGTGCAGATGCCTGAAATACGCCATCATAGGTATAAAGTTTTATAAAAATAGCTCTCCCTTCACGGGAATTATGAACAAACCCAACCTCCACATCTTTTACAAACATACTATAAATTATGAGCATTAGTTAATAAATATATTCATTGGTGTAAAGATTGTTATCTAAAATTAATGAAGGTAATTCAGGGAAAAAGGTCCCATCATTGTATGTTCTACCTTGACTCTAACACCCTTCTCAAGTTCAGATGTTTTTCCAGCAATCAGGGGGTCATCTGAGGTAATTACTAAATCTGATATTCTGTAGGTAATTTTTTCTCCATCTCTTGCTCCACTAAGATATTCAAGTCCATTAGTTATCTTTTGTTCTTCCATAATATTTAAGCCATAATCTAGTTTATAAATTTTGGCCTTAAGTAAAATATCTAAAATTATTCTAATTCTGGGTTTGTCGCAGCAACACTCTCTTGCTTTTCAATAGCTTCTTCTTCACTCCCTGTTGCCATTCCCATGATTTCTCCGCTTTCTTGAATATCTTTCTCTACTTCTGCTTCAACTCGTGCTTTTTCTTCATCACTCACAGATTTATCTTCGATCTTAACCTTTTCAAGAGTATCTTTTTTCTTCTCAGGCATTGGTTGATTAATAGTAATTGGTAAAACACCGCTATCTAATTCTTTTTCTGCAATTCTTAATGGGTCATAATTAACACCATTTAATTCTTCGTCAGAAATTTTTAATAAAAGTGGGGCATCCATAGAAACTTGTAATCCTCTAGCACCAATAATTCTTGCACGTTCATACTTTGTAAATTCTCTTTTTGCTTCTGCCATGGTTATTTAATCGAAAACTAATTTTTTTATTTCGGAATACTTTTTTGCGTAAACTTCTTCTGTTAAATCCATAATCTTACCTAATTCTTCTGTATTCATAGCGCCTGCTTTTCCTTTTTGCATAGCTGTAATTCTACATTTACCATTTCCCTCACCGATTGCAATACTTAGTCTAAAGTCAGAAACTGCTTCCTCTTGCTTTGTAGGATCTACTAAAATTTGAGAGCCTATCTTGTGGAATGTTGTATTGAATGAAAATGCTTCTTTGTTTAATGGAATTGGATTTTCTGAAAGTTTATGTTCGGTCTTTCCTTCTTCCTCATTGTATACTGGAAGTTTAGCTTGTCCAAGTGCAATTAATGCTGCAAGTCCTGCTGCATCGAATAAGTTACCATCGTCGTTAATTGCAATAATATCTACAAATACTTGCCAAACTTTTTCGCCTTCTTTGATACAAAGTTTCTTAAAATCAATAAATCCAGATTCCCTAATACCCCGGTCAATTACTCTTGCAAGTTCAATTGCCTCAATACCTGGTCTCCCAATATCAAAATTGTTCGAAGCCATTGGATGAAGTTCAGCTGTTGTCATAAATGTTCCTTCAGCTGGACTATCTGGGTAAGGAGTTGTAACTGCCATTTTAACACCTGCATAAACATGTGTCTTTCCCATCTTTAATGAAATTGCGCTTTCTGCATTCTTACTAATTGCTTGCTCAACAACTACATCTCTGAATTCATTAAGTTCTCTAGTATCAAATCTCTTACCGGTAGAAACATATTCTACAATTCTGTTCTTTTGTAAGTTAGGCATAACGTGTTTAATCATTGTCTTTTACCTCATTTACTTCTTTTAAAGCTTTCATTTGGGCTGCTAATACATCATCACAAGCCTTTATACCCATGTCAATTGCAGTTTTTAATTCTTCAGTTGAAATCTTACCATCTAATTGTAAAAGTGATACTTGCTTTGTTCTAGATGTAATAGCCATTGGGATATCTGTTGCTCCTTCACCATCGTGGAAGTCTTCCTCATCTTTATCAACATCTACTAAAATTGTTGTGTCAGCTTTTCCAACAGCAATTGCGGAAATCATTTCTTTCATTGGAATTCCAGCATGCGCAAGTGCCATAGCAGCAGCATTAATTCCAGCTACTCTAGTTCCAGCATCAGCCTGTGGAATTTGAATAAAAACATCTACTACAGTATTAGGAAAAGCATCAAGGTCAACAGCAGCGTCTAAAGCCCATTCACTTACCTTCCCAATTTCTTCACTTCGTCTAGATGGTCCTGGTCTAATTCGGTCCCAAACAGAGAAAGGCATCATTCCGTAACTAACTCTTAAAATTCCTTTTTGAGGATTCCTTTTATTTTGAGGATGAAGTACTCGAGGGCCTCTAACAACTGCAATAGCTCTAGTTCCGCCAGTCTCGAACAAAGCAGAACCGTCTGCAGAAGGAACAATCCCTACTTTAGCTGTAATTGGTCTAATTTCGTCCATAGTTCGTCCATCAAATCTTTTTGTATAAAGTGATTCTGCCATTATTCTTTACTCTCCTTAGAAGGTACATCTTCAGATGCATCTCCTTCTTTATTTTCTGATTTTTCTTCAGATGCTGCAGGTACATCTGTGTTCTCTTCAATAATTTCTGCTGTTTCAGCAACGTTTAATCCTAATTCTTTAATAAATCCTTCAGTTTTTTCTGTAAGTCCAGCAATAGTTGAGTTTTCTGCTACAAATTCAATAATTTTCTTAGCGTTCAATTCTTTTTCAACACTATCAGCATTAATCCAAACTACACCATTTTGGCCAACAGTCATATTTGCTCCTGTAGCTCCTCTAATTAACTTAACCATACTACCTTCTCTGCCAATTACTCGAGGTACTTTGTTCGGGCTAACTGAAGCTAGCATCCCGCCTTCAATTTTTCCAAATCCTCTCATTTTCATAGAAACATCAACACCTTTTGCTTTAACATCCCAAACTTTTACAACAGCAGAATCTCCGATGTCTAAAAAATCATTCAATTCATTTCTGTTAACATAACGAGATACTTCATTTAAAGATAAGAATGCGTTAGCGCTTCCACCAAAATCAATTAACCATCCGTTAAATGTAACATCAATAACTGTTCCGATAACTGTGTTCCCTCTTCGTGGGAAATAAGCACCTGAAACTGGTATAACTCTAATTTGTTTATCATTTGCTTCAGAAATTCCATATTTAGCAGCAACTACATCTTCACCGTCTCGGTAAGTTCCGTCGCCTGGTAGAAAAGCATTCCCACTAACAATTGTTTCTCCGGGGATAACTAATGTTCTATTTGTATTTTCCATATTTTTTCAATCGAGAAATTGATAATATTCGTATCTTTTTCTTTTCTCGTAATACTAAAAAATAAATTCTAGGCTTTATAAAGTTTGTGGCAGAAAATTTTAAATAATCAAATTACATATGTTTGGTATGAAAGAATCTTTTAGAGCTGGTATGAGCTTCGGAATAACATCTGCAATTATCACAATTCTGGGTTTAATGATGGGTTTATATAAGACAACAAGCTCAAAAGTTATTATTATTTCAGGTATTTTAACAATTGCAATAGCAGATTCTTTAAGCGATTCTTTGGGTATTCACCTAGAAGAAGAGTCTAGAAAAAAATCAAATCCGAAATCAGTTTGGGAAACCACCATCGCAACATTTGTTAGTAAATTTGTAGTTGCGGCATTATTTATTATTCCATTCTTTTTCTTCCAATTAAAGCTGGCAATTATTATCAATACAGTTCTGGGGTTCATCCTTCTAATCCTCTTTACTTATAAAATCGCAATAGTTAGAGGTGAAAAACCGCTAAAGCCAATGTTCGAGCATTTGTCCATCGCAGTACTTGTGTTGATTCTAACATGGTTCACTGGAAAACTAGTCGGCATGTACCTCCTAGGTTAACATATTCTTTAAATCACAACTATCTTTAAAAATCAAGAACGATATATTCTATAATAATAAAAATGGTGAAATTTGCACACTTAGCTGACTGTCATTTGGGCTCATGGAGATCCCCAGAATTGGAAAAACTAAATTTTGAAAGCTTTAGAAAATCCATTGATATTATTCTGCAAGAAAAAGCTGATTTTGCATTAATGGCTGGAGACTTGTTCGATTCAGCCTACCCCTCAATTGATATTTTAAAAGAGACTTTCGCAGAATTCAAGCGACTAAAAGAAAATAATATACCAGTATTTTTAATTGCAGGGAGTCATGACTATTCAGCCTCGGGAAAAACATTCCTAGATGTTTTGGAGAAAGGCGGATTTTGTAAAAATGTATTGGATTATGAGGAAATTGACGGGAAAATTAGACTAGCACCGTCTAAGATCAATGTGGGCCCGGAAACTATTTCTATATTTGGTTATCCTGGAAAAAAATCTAGCATGGAAGTTGAAGACATAATGCGTCTAGAGTTGCCCCATCAAGATAATTTTAGTATCTTAATGCTCCATACAACAATAGAAGATCTAGCACCACACCCAGAAATTCCCAAAGTAAAAAAAGAAAAACTGCCTCTTGCGAATTATTATGCATTGGGACACATCCATCAAAGGTTTAGCACAGATATTGGAAATTCAAGACTTACATATCCAGGACCAATATTTCCCAATAATTTTCAAGAATTGTCAGACTTACAATCTGGAAGTTTTGTGATGGTAGAAATTTCTGGATGGGATATTAAAAGTTCATTGATTAAGATCCCAACAAAAGAGATTGTGATAATTGAAGAAGAAGTCACAAACGCATTAATTGCTACAGAAACGTTAATTGAAAAAATAGATAGGATGAACTTAAATGATAAAATAGTTTTACTAAAACTTCGTGGAAGAATAGAGCAGGGTAAAACTAGTGACATAAAGTTTGACAAAGTAGAAGAATTTATAAGAAAAAAAGGTGCGTATACTTATCTTAGAAACATATCTAGATTAAAAACACCAGAAGATATATTGGAGTTGGATGTGGTAGACACAGAGGAGATTGAGTCGCTAGAAAAAGAGTTGATAAAGAAATTCTCGACAGAAAACCCCCATGATTTTAATTCACAGTTACCCAGCTTAATTAGTGCTCTTTCAATTGAAAAAGAAGAAGACGAAAAAACAATAAGTTTTGAAGAGCGACTTATAGAAGAACTAAAACAAATAATGGAGTTAAAAGAAATATTATGAAATTTAAAAAATTAGTTTTAGAAAATATAAGAAGTTATGAACGTTTAGAGATTACATTTCCAACTGGGAGCCTTCTTTTATCTGGTGACATTGGAAGTGGTAAAACTTCAATCCTGTTAGGACTCCAATTCGCTTTATTCGGGTTGCAGCCAGGACAAAAAGGCTCGTCCATTTTAAAAAATGGGAAAGAGGAGGCCTATGCGAGGTTAGATTTTGAAATAGATTCAAAAGAAATCACAGTTGAAAGAACTATTAAAAAAGCAAAAAATGGTAGTATAACTCAGGACAAAAATATACTTTATATTGACTCTAAAAAAGAGGAATTATCAACAACTGAAATTAAGACAAAAATTTTACAGATCTTAAATTATCCAAAGGAATATGCCAGAAAGTCAAACTTATTATACAAGTATACTGTTTTCACGCCCCAAGAAGAGATGAAGTCCATCATACAAGAAAACCCAGACGCCAGAATGGATTCTATAAGACATATATTTGGAATGGATAGATACAAGCGAATTAAGACCAATGCCCAAGTTTTTCTTCAAAAAATAAAACAGGCTGTCAGAATCAAAGAAGTACTAGTGTCAGAATTAAACCTCTTGAAAGAAAAATTAAATATTGAAACTGAAAAAAAGATTAGACTAGCCAAAGAAACCAATAACTTATCTATTGAACTAAAGAGCTGGGCGGAAAAAAAAGAACAAGCAGAAGCAGAGCTTTTGCAGTTCCAAGATATGGCAACTGAGCGAGAAACTGTAGAGAAAGAAATCCAAAGATATTCTGGTCTTATCTCTGGAAGACGAAACATGCAAGATCGACTAAAAAAAGAAATAATGTTGATGCAACGTCAAATTTCTGGCAAAAAACAATTTTCTGAAGAAAGCCTAGTGAATGTGAAGGCATTGTTGGTCAAACATAAAGCATCGTTAGAGGAATCAACAAGTAAATTGTTTGACATAAATTCTAAGGTAAGACTTCTAGAAGAAAGAAAGATAGAAAGTCAAAATAAAAGTAATAAAGTGTCATCCTTAAACGAATGTCCATTATGTTTTCAGGGTGTTAGCCATGAACATAAGGACAAAATGAAGAAAAGGGCTGATTTTGAAATTGAAGATTTAAATAGAGAGTTAGAAGAGTTGCTAATTCTACAGGGCGAATTGACTAGAAAAATTTCTAGAGAGAAAGAATTAGTCCTGAATTATGAAGAGGACAGAGAATCTTTAGAGAAGGATAAAATCCAAAGCTACCATCTAGCGGAAATCGAAACAAAACTAAAAAGCGATGCCTTTGTGCTTGACAGAACTTCCAACGAACTAAAAGAGATGGAAGAGCAGATGAATTACTTAGAGGGGAAACAAATAGAGCTGACTAGTTCGCTTACAACCTACAGTCAGCAAAAAACAAATTTTAATTCTTTAATTGATCTATTAAAGAAGAAAGAGATAACTCATGCAACAAAGAGCAAAGAGCTAGAAATGATAAAACACAGACTAGAAGAATTAACTCTAGAAATTGCGAATAAGGAAAAACATCAAATACATATCCAACATTTAAGGGGACTTCAGTCGTGGATTGAAAATAAATTCCTGAATCTAATTAACATAACAGAAAGGAATGTTTTGGTAAAACTTAGGGGTGAATTCTCAAAGATCTTTTCAGAATGGTTTAGTTTGCTGGTTTCCAGCGACTTATCCGTTAGAATTGATGAAAACTTTAGCCCAATAATTGTAAATCAAGATTATGAAATAGAATATGATTTTTTAAGTGGTGGAGAAAGAACAGCAATTGCCCTTGCCTATAGACTAGGATTAAACCAGGTATTGAATTCCATAGTTTCACAGATAAAGACAAAGGGCGTAATGATACTTGACGAGCCAACAGATGGGTTCTCCAGTGAGCAAATCGACAAGATGCGAGATCTGTTCGATGAGCTAAACTCCGAACAATTAATATTGGTTTCACATGAAGAGAAGATAGAAGGTTTTGTAGACCACATCATCAGGATAAAGAAAGATGGCGAGAGTTTTATTGAGGAAGTTAAGGGGTAGGAGGGGATGGGTTTATCAAATTTCAAAATTATCATACGTTAATTCAAATCCATAAATTGACTTAAACAGGCTTGCAAATTTTTCTTTTGAATCAGCCTCTTTTGAGTCTTTTAATAATTTCAACATCTTCTTCTTGCCATATTTTTTAACTAAAAATTCTACTGCAAAACCAGACTCATGGTAAACGCCCTCACCACCGACCCCATAATAATTAATGAAGCTAGAATATTTTTTTGGTTTATTCTTGAAATTATTCTGGCCCGATAAAAATATGGAAATACCCTCCAATAACCAAATCGGTTTTTGTGAATAATTGCCAATAATATTAGAAAAGCAATGTGCTAATTCATGTTTCAACAATGCATAATATTCCTTATCGCTATATTTATGGGAACTTTCTGATTCATAATTTTTTGGGGATAGGATAAATACGTCATTTCCATTTGACCATCCAACGACCCAATCTTCGGTATTATTGCCCTTTAGTGAATCTATAGTTTTACGATCTGGAATTAAAAAGACACTTGGGCGATTCCTATTCCAATTCAATTCAAAAAATTTACCCAAGTCTTTCATGGATTCTTCGTATATTTTTTCTATTCTGTCTTCTTTTGTTCCCGATATTTGAAAAACCATATTTGTATAAAATAATATGGGATTAAATAGGTTTTTATTTTTATTTTTATTAATCTCAGAGTAGTAACTTGCAGATAGATTTATAAATAGTATGCCGTTGCATTATTTATGACATCACAAAATTTTATGGAATATGTCCCAGCAGCTGTAGCCGGTTTGGCAATGGCAGGAGCGGTCGCAAATCTAGTTAGAATTGCAGTGAAAGGCACCAGGCAAGTAAATGCTCATTTAGATACATTACAGCAAGATTACCAACAGCATTTTCCCAAAGAAGAGTTAATCCCATTCTATGAAGATTTAATAACTAATGTTAGACCCAATTTAATGGGCAAAAGAAGAATGGTTGCTGATGTTATGACGTTTGGACTTGAAGAACAAATAATGAATTATGCAACAATGGAAGTGCAAAAAGCAATTGGTGAAGGTACAGTGCTTGATTTTAATAATTCAGTTGAAACTGTATCCCCAACTTATAGGCAAGCTATTGAAGCATTAGAACTGCAAAGAACAGAAGAATCGCGCCCATATGTCCAACGCATGAAGGGCCAATTGAAGCATTAGAACTGCAATTTTCACCCGTTTTCTCCCAAACAAAAGCCTTTTAAACCCAAAATAACAAATAATATTAACAAAAATTAGAGAAGATCGTCCTATTATAAACGGACAAAATTCTGATTAATAAAATACTATGCAAAAAACATACAAAAAAGAACATGCTGTACATGACATGGCTATCGCGGAAATTGACTCTAGGTCATTTCGTAAGAAAGTTATGGTTTCTGGCAGAATAGAGAAAGTATTCCAAACAGGTGGACCAACAGTCTTCACTCTTGAAGATGGAACTGGAACATTATCTCTAAAAGGATTTGTAGCACCAGGAGAACGAGCTCATCCAGGAATTAATCCAGGTGACTGTATAAAAGCCCAAGTTTTAATTGATGAATTCAACGGAGAAATTGAAGGGAACATTGAAAAAATTGCTAAAAAAGATGGAGAATCCGCAGTTAGAATTAGTAAAGATATCGAATATAAACAAAGAGTACGTGCTAAAGTTGTAATACTGAATTTATGACTGACAGTCCAGTTCTAGAGAAGCTAAAAGATACAATGTTAAAAGCTGCCTTAGAAATAAGATTAGCTGTTATCCAAGGCCGACCAATTGTTGTTCGTCATCATAATGATACTGATGGGTATTGTTCTGGTTTCGCTTTAGAAAAGGCAATCGTCCCTCTAATTGAAAAGCAAAATAGTAATCCAAAAGCTGCATGGGAGTCTTTTAGAAGAGCACCTTGTATGGCACCTTACTACGAATTAGCAGATTCAATCAAAGATACTGCAAATTCATTAAGAGCAGTCGCTAAATTCAGCGAAAAAATGCCACTAATATTGATTGTTGACAACGGTAGTTCTCCAGAAGATTTAATGGCTATCCAACAAGGAAAGATACACGGAGCTGAGTTTATTGTAATTGATCATCATGGTTTTGATGAAGATGTAATAAGCAAAGAAGTTGTTGCTCACATCAATCCACATTTAGTTGAAGAATCAGGCGCTGACTTTTCTGCAGGTATGCTTTGTGCCGAAATTGGAATGTTAATTAATGAAGATGTAAAGAATATGGAACAAATCCCAGCATTAGCAGGATACGCAGACAGAATTGAATTATCTAATCCTGAATTGATGAAAGGATATATGAAAATCGCAGAATCTGCAGGTTATGATAAGAAATTACTACAGGATATTTCTTTAGTTATAGAATTTGTTTCAACAAAACTTAGATTTATGGAGTCTAGAGAATATATTGAAGTTTTATTTGGAGAGCCAAGAGAACAACAAAAGAAATTAGTTTCATTAATGGCACCACATATTAGAGATTTAGACAAAAAAGGTCTTGCAATCGGTAAAAGTGCAGCTAACATTGAAAAATTCGATAATGTCACAATTCAAACAGTTGAAATCGAAAAAAGTTTCCCAGGATTTGGATTTTTCCCAAAACCAGGTAGAAGCGTTGGTATACTTCACGATAACTTACAAAAAGAAACAGAAGTAACTTCCTTAGTTTCTATTGGAATCATGAATACAGCAATGACATTTAGAGCAACTGACAAAGCCAACTTCTCTATGCATAAAATAATTGAAATCCTAAAAGAAAAATTACCAAATGCATTTGTCGAAGGTGGTGGACACAAGAACGCCGGCGCCATTGGATTTATTCCTAGAATGAAAGACGAAGTTTGGGCAATCGTAAAAGAATACATATCCACACAATAAAATTTATAATCTGAGAGTATAGTTTTGAAGTAATTATTAAATAATTTTCTAACTAATTAGCTATACTCTTGTTCACAATCTTAAAAAATAAAACTCATAATACAAGAATATAGTTTAAAGTAATCATATAATGATTTTCTAACTGACGACTATATTCTGTTATCATTTCAAAAAATAAACTGTGCCCTAACCCTATTAATATCGTCCTCTGTTACATTTTTCAAAAAATCTTCATAACAACTTAGATTCCTCTCTACAATTTTTTGTCCAATTTCTGCGGAATGTGTAATCCCCAATTCCATTCCATGACTAATTCCCCTGTCAATATAAACTGCCTTTATCCCGGCTTGGTCTCCCCAGTTCATACCAGCATATAGACCCCGATCTCTTTCTTCCTTATCTGTATCGTCCAACAAACCTATTTGAGTAAAGAATAAATGAGAAGCATAGGGATCTTCTCCGCGCCTTAAAGAATCATGTACACAAGCTTGGGCGTATAAAATATTAATTTCAGTCTCATGATATCCTTTTCCCCTATACGGACTTTCAATAACTACTAGTTTGCCTGGTGTTGCCATAATTCATATTAACCGGCTTTATTTTTAAGTATTATTGCACTAAAACATCCATTTCCAACCAACTTCCGTTCACAAAAAACAACCTATAGCTTTTTAAATCAATTTTGCCTTTTTGAAAAATCGTAAAAATCAATAAAGCTCTTATTAAGAAAAAATTAGTAAAATTAGGCCTAAAAGATGACCTAATACCTATTTGGATGAGTTTCGTAAATGATAAATTCAAAGATGAAGCCATCTCTGTTTTTAGAAATTTAACAATAACAAAAGAAATAATAGATGCCAAAAGCGAAAACAATGTTTTAATGAGATTCAAGGGCAAAAGTTATGATGTAAGTATTGAAAACGTAAATGATGAGCTTTTACACTTCTGTACCTGCCCACACAAGGCCGAAGCAAAGGCATGCGCGCATGCTGGAGCCATTTTAATTCGTAAAATGATGAAAGATGAGAAAAACGATTTTAATACCAAGGCAGAGGCTATTTTGAAAACTCAAGAGGCAGATCAAAAGAATCAGGGCGGAATTAATTATTTCAAAGATTTATTCCCAAAAGCACCTAAAGGTGAACAAAAAAATATACTTTATTTTAATTTTGAAGGATTTGATCAAGGAATACAACTTTTAAAATTACAACGTGGAACGATTAGAAAAGACGGCTCGTATTCACTACCTATGAAATTCACAGGAAAAGATTTCGATTTTAATAAATTAAACATGAGCGGAGAAGTTAAAAGAGTTTTAAGTTTTTTAGCTGCCAGCGAAAACTCGGGGATGGGATACACAAGTGGTGGAATATCTAAAAATAGATTTTATGATGTAAATACTGACCTAATGATGCCAATTCTAAAAGAGGTATATTTTAACGAACAAGAATTAATAATTGGAGCCACATTTGCAGAAGATAATTTTCACATAAGATGGGAAGCATCCAAAAATGCAGACGGAACTTATACAATAAAGCCATATTTCATTTCTGGAAGTAAAAGAGTTAGTCTTGTTAATATGGAGTTAAGCGAAATGGGGCTAAATAGCCTTTGGGTTTTTGACAATAAAGAAAGATGTTTCTATAAACATAAAGAATGTTCAAAATTAGAAGCTGTAAAAAATATTGTGAGATTCCCAAAAGAACTAACATTATCTGAAGAAGACTTAAAGGTATTTTTTGGAAAATATTACCAGGATATTTTAGATAGTTTTGAATTTAAAGTCTCTGAAGATTTCAAAAGAGAAGAGCGTTCAGTTATACCAAAGCCAAAATTATACCTAGAAAGGGAAGGACCAAAAATTAAAATTAATTTAAGATTCGACTATGCTGGGAAAGAAATAGACTACTTTTCTGAGACAAGAGAGTTAGTTATAGTGGAAGATGGAGTAATCTTTGATATTTCAAGAGATATGGAAGAAGAAGATAGGATAGCAGAAGTTCTAAATGAAAATGGTGTCGTAACTCACAAGAAATATGATGAATTTAGGTTGGATGGGGACTTGATTGATTTTGTAGTACACAGTATACCATCCATAAATGAACAGGGTATAGCTATTTTAGGGGAAGAAACATTATTCAATTTTAAAATAGCTAGAGGGAAACCTGGAATGGTAATGGAAGTTCGAAGCAACGTTGACTGGTTTGATATCAAGGGTGAAGTAAGATTTGGAAAAGACAAAGTTGAAATGGAAAGTGTTCTAGAGGCAATTTTTCAAAATAAAAGATTCGTTGACTTAGGTAACGGGAAGCAAGGTGCTATTCCCAAGAACTGGATTTCTGACCTTAAAGCCTACAAGGGGTTCTTCAACAGAGAAAAAGATGGATTAAAACTATCAAAATATCATATGCCAGTTCTAGAAAGTTTAATTAATTTATCCAGGAAGAATACATTGGATAATGCAGTTAGAGACTCTGTAGGGAAATTCAAGAATTTCGAAAAAATAGAGAATGTAGAAATCCCAAAAAACATAAGGGCTAACCTTAGAGATTACCAAAAGACTGGATATGATTGGTTAAACTTCTTAAGGGATTATGGTTTCAATGGTATATTAGCCGACGATATGGGGCTTGGAAAAACTCTACAAGCTATTTGTCTATTGCAAAAAATTAAAGATGAGGGTAAGAAAAAGCCATTTTTAGTAGTTGTTCCAACTTCATTAGTATTTAATTGGAAAAATGAAGTAGATAAATTCTCTCCAGGTATGAAAACATATTTACATCATGGGTCTGGGAGAGTAAAGGGCGAGAAAAGTTTTGCTAAAACACTAGACTCTACTGATTTAGTTATAACCACATATGGAGTTTTGAGAAATGACCTTTCACTTTTCGCCATGCGTGACTTTGAATATATAATTTTGGACGAAGCACACGCTATCAAAAATCCATTGAGTGTAAATGCTCGGTCAGTTAATGCTCTTAGGGGAAACCACAAATTAGCAATTTCAGGAACTCCAATCCAAAATAATTTAATGGAACTTTGGAGTTTATTCAACTTTTTAAGCCCAGGATACCTAGGCACGTATGACTCATTTAAGGAAAATTTTGTATTAAGAATAGAGGGAGAGAAAGATGAAGGAGCAGTAAATGCACTAAAAAGAATGGTAGACCCATTCCTATTAAAAAGAAATAAAGATGTTATTGCAGATGAGCTTCCAGCAAAAACTGAAATGGTCTTAAGAAGCACATTCGGTCCAGAAGAAGGTGTGGCGTATAACAATTGGAAGGACTATTATAGCGGTGAAATATCAAGAAGCATTAAAGACAAGGGAATCAGCAAATCTAGATTAAAAATATTCGAAGGTTTGACAAAATTAAGACAAGCCGCTCTTCATCCAAAGATGGTAGACCCAAAATATGAAGGTGGCAGTGCCAAATTTGATTTACTGATAATGGAAGTGGAAAAAGTTTTAGCAGAAGGCCACAAAGTTCTAATCTTTTCGTCCTTCGTAAAAATGTTGTCCATTGTGAAAGAAGAATTCGAGAAACGTGGTGTAAAATATTCTTACCTCGACGGTTCTTCTTCTAATAGGGAAAAAATAATCCAAGAATTCCAAGACAGTGAGAAAGCTAGGCCATTCCTAATCTCTATTAAAGCAGGGGGAGTTGGATTAAATTTAACTTCAGCTGATTATGTATTCATCGTCGACCCATGGTGGAATCCAGCAGTTGAAATGCAGGCAATGGACAGAGCCCATAGGATTGGACAAACTAAACCAGTGTTCGTATATAAGATGATTTCGGAAGGTTCAGTAGAAGAAAAGATCCTTGAGCTTCAAGAATCAAAGAAGCAATTGGTAAAAGACGTAATCCATGCCGAAAAAGATATCGCAAAAGAAATGAATTCTAAGATGATTAAAGAGATCTTTGGATAAACCCGTACTACAAAACCCCACGCCCCACACTTTCCACACATAACTTTTTAAATTATAAATCAGTTTCTAGTCTATGAAGAAAGATACTAAAAAAGAAAAAGAGTTCATTAGTTTTTTGAATGAAGCAGGACTTGTTTGGGGACCTAGTCCAGAAATATATGGTGGTTTAGCTGGTTTCTATGAATATGGACCATTAGGGAAATTATTAAAAAATAAGGTCGAGAATTCTATTAGAAAAATATTCAATGCAAATGGTCTAAGAGAATTAGAATGCCCAACAGTTTTACCAGATGAAGTTTGGGAAGCCTCAGGACATTTAGAAACATTCAAGGATAGGGTAATACAATGTACAAAATGTGAGGGAACATTTAGAGCTGACAAAGTTATCGAAGAAGAACATGATGTTGCTGCAGACGCATTTTCTGACGAGAAAATTTTAAATTTTATCAAAGAACACGATATAAAATGTCCAAGTTGTGCGGGAAGACTAGGAACTGATCTTACAGCTCAAAGTCTTATGATGAAAACTAATGTAGCAGGACGAGAAGCGTCTCTTAGACCTGAAACAGCAACTGTAACATACTTGCCATATCTTAGATTTTATAATTATTTTAGAAAAAAACTACCATTGGGAGTATTCCAGATAGGGAAAGCATACAGAAATGAAATTTCTCCAAGACAAAATGTATTAAGGGGACGAGAATTTACGCAAGCAGAAGGTCAAATGTTTATTGACCCAGAAACAAAAAACAATTGGGATAAATATCCACAGATTAAAGACACAGTCTTGCCATTTTGGGATTATAAAAGCCAGGAATCAGAGTCCGAAGTTAAAAATATGACAATTGAAGAGGCATTAAAAAAAGGATTGATCAAAAGCCAAGCTTATGGTTGGAGTATTTGGTTAGCATATACACAGTTTAAAGATATGGGAATCCCAGTTGAAAAAATCAGACTTAGACAACATCATCCCGACGAAATGGCATTTTATGCTGCAGATGCGTGGGATATTGAAGTTAATCTTAATTTTTACGGCTGGTTTGAAATGTGTGGTGTACACGATAGGACTGATTACGATTTGAAACAACATTCCAAATTCTCAGGAAAAGAACTAATAGCTAGAAGAGAAGACGGAACAAAATTCACACCGCATGTATTAGAAATAGCATTTGGAACTGATAGACCGACATACGCTTTAATTGAGCTATTCTATGAAAAGAAAGATGAAGCGGAAGGAAAAACCACTTTTAATATTCCGTATAAAATAGCACCAATTGATGTGTCAGTATTCCCATTAATGAAAAATAAACCAGATATCATGGCACTCTCACAAGAAGTAAAAGCAATTCTAGAGAAAAAATTTATTGTAGAGTATGACATCGCAGGAAGTATAGGGAAGAGATACTTGAGAAGTGATACAGCCGGAACACCATTTGCAATAACTGTTGACTTTGATTCGGTAGATAATAAAGATGTCACAATTAGAGATAGAGATACTGGGAAACAAGCCAGGTTGAAAATTGATGACTTAACTGGAAAAATAGATTCTCTTTTATCTGGTGAAATAAGTTTTAAAGATTTAGAATAATTTTTACGCCACTCTTATCTCAATACTATGATTTATTTCTTTTTTTTCGAGGTCGTGGATGTTCATGGTCAGCCCTTTTTTTATTTTTAAGATATCTGAGATGTTTCCTTTTTTCCCTCAAAAATCTATTAAGATCTAATTGATATTCATCAATCATTTTAGACATGTGGATTCCACCCAGGAAATTGGGCATAATAACATATGTTGCACCACGCCTATAAAGTTCATTTGCTTCATCAATATTTTGAGATACTACTATTATAATTGTCTTCTTATCTTCTTGTCTAATTTTATCAATTAACAATAAATTTGTTTCAAATGCTGGGATTGTGGAGATAACCAACTCCGACTTTGTAAGATTTAATTCGCTTAAGAATTCCTCATCATCTGCATCTCCATATCGGCATGGTATTCCCTCTTCTGCCAATTCAATAATTGTATCTGGGTTATAATCCACGACTAAATATTTATTTTTCAATTTTTTGAAAGATTGTAAAAGATCATATCCAACACGATTATATCCGAATAAAATCATGCTATAATTTTCAGATTTTTTACGCCTTTCAATTAATTTTTTACGTTCAAATATTCCAAGATATTTCGATAGATGCGGATAAATCTTATCTGAATACATTATAAGATATGTTGATCCAGAAATAGTTATAAGACCCACAATTGTGATAAGGGACAATACTTCACCGGTTAAATGTCCAACACTAACACCCAGTGTAATAAGGATTAGGGAGAATTCACTTATTTGTGCTACTGTAAAACCCGCCTGAAAACTAGTTTTTTTTCTATATCCCAAAATACCCATCAATACCATCACAATTAATGGATTCCCAATAAGAATAAACAGTGAGAGAACCACTGCTGGCACAATTAATTGGTTGATACTTCCGAAAGCCATTTGAGATCCCAAAAGAACAAAAAAGAGGATAATAAAAAAATCTCTCAGGGGTCTTAACTTCGAACTTATCTCATAATGGAATGGCGATACAGAAAGAGCAACCCCTGCAACTAGAGCCCCAATCTCCATTGAGAAACCGATATAGTGAAACATGGAGGCCAGTCCTAATCCCCATCCTATTGAAAATAAAAATAAAAATTCCTGGGACTTGGCGAAAAATGCTGATAGCTTAGGGAGTATATAGATACTAACAAAGATAAATATCAAAATTAAGGCTAACCCTGTAAAAAAAGATTGAAAAGAAAGTTCTCCAAAGTTTAATCCGCTAGAGAAAGAAGAAATTACCATTAACAAAATTATTGCGAAAATATCTTGAACCAAAAGAAAACCAATCGAAATTTTTCCATATAGTTTTTCGGTATCTTTTTTATCAGACAAAAGTTTCATAATTATAATTGTACTACTAAAAGTAATCGCTATCGCAATATATCCTGAAACAAGAATTGAAAATCCAAGTGCCCTACTTATAAAAAAGCCTATTAGGGATGTAAAAAGAATCTGCCCAATTCCAGTTACTAAAGAAACCTTTCCAACTTCTCGGATAACCCGAGGACTCAAACTTATACCAACAATGAACAAAAGGAAGGTTACACCTATTTGCGAAAATATTGAGATGGTTTCTGTTGATTTAACGATATCAAGGAAATAAGGGCTTACAATTATTCCGGCAAGAATATAACCTATAATTAGGGGTTGCTTTAGTAGTCTCATTAAACCAGCTGTAAAAACAGTTATAGCGATAATCAAACTTAGTTCTAGAAATACCTCCATTGATTCTCCTTATTTATTTTGTAAAAAATTAATCAAACTGCTTGGGGTTACGACTCCTACAACTTTCTTATTTTCATCAAGAAGGGGAATATAATTAAATCCCTCTTTGTAAATCAATTTAATTATTTTATTAATGGGATCATTCACCTTTGCTGTAACTTTATGCTTATTTATCAAGTCCTTTGCGTGTTTATATAAAAATTCTCTCCTATATCCAATATTTAATATTTGGGCTGACGACTCATGCTCTACCTGGTTTAAAAAGAATTTAATTAAATCTTCTACACTTATCTCTCCAAGAAATTTCCTATCTTTATTAATTATTACACAAACATTTGTATCTTCCCGCTTCAATTTCTTCATAATCTCTGCGGCACCATCATCTGGATAAATATATACTGGTTTAACCATGGCCTCTTTTGCGATTTTCATTGTTTCTACGCCCCCTTTCTCATCTGTAAAATTAGTCAAAACTTCGGCTAACTCTTTTCTTAAATTTTTATTTGTCATCTTTTCCTCTTTCGATTAAGACTATTACAACGAAGGTTTATTTAAATAAGGAATAAAAAAGGGGTAAGAAAAGGGTAAGAAAAGGGTAAAATCAACAAATAACTGACTTCCCTAAATTTGTGAGTCTAAGATATCTATGGTTCCCTTCTTTTTTAAGGAGGATATAATCAAATTCGAGTAAAGCCTCTATTCTTTTTTTTAATGTCGGCTTGGTAATGCCTAATAACTCTCTCATTTTCCTCTGGTTTATTATAATTCCCCTCTCTTCAGATTCTTTTATCTGTATTAAAATTATCATTAATTCTTCAGGAATTAATTTTTTTATTTTATTTTTTGAATAATGAATAAAAATCTTAGAAATAATCATAAAGAGGAATACGAATAAGAATAACTGTAATATAGAATGTAATGGGGAATTCCCTAACCAATAATCTAATAAAAAATCTATTAGTTCAGTAAAAACAAATATCCCTAGAAGAATGATAAGAGTACTTTTTTCAAATCTTAATTCTTTCAACTCCTTCAGCATATTTATTAATGCACTAGAATCTTTAAAAACATTCCTTTTGTTTAATATCTCATTACTTGAGCAAAATAAACCATAACGCTGCACGCCGGGAATAATACCATTTTGTGATTTCGAAGAGATTTACTTTTCGGTCCTTATTTGGTTTAGGTAATGGGTTGAGGACGTTGGCAGAAATTAAGATTAATGTAATCAAATATTACTATCTTCATTATAGATTTTTCCTATGATGGGACTCATGTAGCATTACTCTCCAAAACAAAAAAGTTAATAAATTATCATTTCTCACTCTACTAAGTTTCGTCAAACCCATGTATTCATTAAAACAACCCATCTTAACGACAATAATTGGTAGCCGGTATTTCATCATAATCCAATTAAGAATCATTCTTGTTGTACGACTATTTCCATCAGCAAATGCATGAATATATTGGAGTTGATTATGTATATACCCCAGCTTATCCAAACAATCAGCGGGAGATTTAATTTTACGAAGATATTCACAAAACTCATCTACGAGCCCCGGAACCTGGGAGGGTGAAGCTACCTTAAAATCAGGATTGCCCTGAATCCGATTTTGAGTAATTTTATATTTTCCAGCATGTCTATGAAGACTAAACATAACAGCTTTATTAACTTGTTTTATATGCTCCGCAGTTATGGGCTCATCTAGGTTTTCCAAAACATGTTGTAAAGCCTCATTCAAGTTTTTCACCATTTGTATATCCTTTTGAGGCTTATCTGGATAAATATCATTCATAATCAGTTCTCTTGTTTCGCCGGCAGAGATAGTCGCCCCTTCAAGCTGCGCGCTTCCAGATAAAAAAGAAAATATTTCTTTATAAGGATTTAGTTAGAATATTGTAACCTCCTGGTAACAAAAATAAAGGCACTTAAATATAGTACAAATTAAATTTTAAGAGTAAAAATAAAAGGAGAGTACCAATTTTAACGTTGCCTCCCTCCAACTTAACCGAAATCAAGTATTCAATTAGGTAGAAAAAATCAACCGAAGCCGATTAATTCAAGTAAACTGAACAAAATCTAATAGATATCAGCCTATTTAAATTTTTCGGTAGCAATTCACATAGGCTGTTCGTATTGTAACTTTAAAGTAACAATAATAACAAGATTTAAATATAGCACAAATTAAATTTTAGTAGTATGGAACCAATATTAAAAACCAGATTTCCAATATCTGATGATGCAAATAAATTTCCGATAACACCACTGGCAAGAGCGATCATGGCTGCAGCCCAGAATATAGTCTTTTCTTTTTTGTTAAAATAATGTCGTCCTTCCATTTTAATTGATTATTGAAGCTACTATTTGCCTCATTGATTTTTTATTTCAGTTGGGGTTGTTGCACTTTGCACATCTTACTGGTTTTGATGAGGAGGAAAGCCATTGATGATTACACTTTAGACAACGAAACTCATTCTTCTTTTTTTTTCTTGATTTTATGCTCCCACCGGGATTTGAACCCGGGTCACTGCCGTGAAAGGGCAGCATCCTTGGCCACTAGACTATAGGAGCATGAAGTTGAGTGTTTCTCCCTATCATCCCAACTTCTAAATTACCTACTTTTTTGGCTTTAAAAGCTTAATGTAAATTAAGATTTTAGTGAAATGACCTGCTCGTTACTCTAAAAATCTAACTAACTGAACAAAATGCCAACTATAAAACTCCACAAATTATTTAAACATCTAATTCCTAAAAACAACATGCTAAGACAAAACCAAACTTTAGTTCTAGAGAAAGTCTTAGTTCTGACTCTGTAAATTGAGTCTGATTCTTATATAAAATGGCTCAAAACATCTTTAACATATTAGCGAAAGTATCAATCGGCCTAGTTCAGCTAAATCTACAATTCAATCATCCAAAAGGAGGCCCATTTAATTAAAATGACAGATTTACTAACTTGCTTGGCGGACACAACTAGCACTATTGTAACCGGGAGAAATATCTATTTCTCCAAGGAAACACATTTTAGCGTAAAAAAATTTGGGGGTGGCTATATTATAAGAACATCCAGCAACGGGCACAAATGTTGTAACTTTAGTGCTCAAGGCGGAGAGAAAAAAATAATTGGCACATCCTACGAGGGTGGCATACAAATTTATGATAATGTAATGTTACCCATGAATGCAACAGAAAAAATTAAAATTATTTAGTATACCCCAGAAACTATTTAAACGCTAATCATCTAAAAATTATATGGAAGCAAGTAATCAGATTATTTCAGAGAATGCATTACTAGCCTCAGCTATTTTACTTTGAGTGCGGATAAAAATTCTACGCACTGACATTTAATCTTTAATTAATAATAAAGAGATATTTCTATGAAAAAAATTAAAATTTTAGACACTACACTTCGGGATGGGGAACAGACACCAGGGCTTAGCCTGTCGCCACAACAAAAACTAAAAATAGCCAAACAATTAGCCAAATTAAATGTTGATGTAATAGAAGCTGGATTTCCTGCATCCAATGAAGATGACTTTATGGCAGCACAGTTAATCGCTAGAGAAGTTAAGGGCCCCACTGTTTGTGGATTCGGCCGAGCAATAAAAGGTGATATCGACGCTATATATGAGGCGATAAAAGATGCACCCAAAAAAAGAATGCACGTGTTCTTGGCAACATCATCCATTCACTTGGATAAAAAACTAAAGAAAACAGAAGACGAAGCACTTAAAATGATTCATAATGGCGTCGCATATGCAAAAAGTTTTGATGTAGAAGTACAATTCACTCCAGAGGATGCTTCAAGAACTAATTTTGATTATATGATAAAAACAATTAAAACCGCAGTAGATGCGGGAGCTACAATAATTAACATAGCCGACACAGTTGGAAATTCACAACCATTTCAATTTTACAAAAGAGTCAAGGGGGTGTATAATATATTCAAAAGAGAAATTGACTCAGGGGAAATTACCTTATCCGTCCATTGCCATAATGATAAGGGCCAAGCTGTCGCAAACACATTGGCGGGAGTGTTGGCAGGAGCCACCCAAGTAGAATGTTGCATAAATGGAATTGGGGAAAGAACTGGAAACGCGGCACTAGAAGAGATTGCCATGAATATATTCGCAGATTCAGAATACTTCAAAGCATATACTGGTGTAAAAACAAAAAAATTATATGAAACATGCCAAATGGTAAGTAAAATTACAAAATTAGCAGTTCCTGGCAATAAACCAATTGTCGGATATAATGCATTCCGACACGAATCAGGAATACACCAGCATGGTGTGATAAATGATCCAAAAACCTATGAAGTATTTAGTCCAGCTGATATTGGGTGGGTAGGAACAAGCCTGGTCATTGGAAAACACTCAGGAAAATACGCAGAAGAATATTTAGCCAAAACATAAGTAATTTAAATGAAGAAATACAAAAAATAAACATGGAAGAAATCAATTTTGCAGGCATCGAAGGAAAGTGGCAACAGAAGTGGGAAGACGCCAAAATATTTGAGGCGAAAGAAGACGATAAGAAAGAAAAATTTTATATTTTAGAAATGTTTGCGTATCCCTCCGGTTCAGGTATTCACATGGGGCATGCATTCAATTACACAATCGGAGACATTTTCGCTCGATTTAAATTAATGCAAGGGTTCAACGTAATTCACCCAGTCGGATATGATTCTTTAGGCCTTCCAGCAGAAAATGCAGCGATTAAAGACGGGACTCACCCAGAAGACTATACAAACAACTCCATAAAAAACTTCATGAAGCAACAAAAAGGATTAGGCTTAACTTATGACTGGTCCAGATTAGTAAATACAGCCAACCCTGAATACTATAGGTGGGACCAATGGATCTTTTTGAAAATGTTAGAGAAGGGATTGGCCTATCAAAAGGAAGCCTCAGTTAATTGGTGCCCAAGTTGTGCAACCGTTCTAGCTAATGAGCAAGCTCAATCAGGAAATTGTGACAGATGTGATACTAAAGTAGAAATTAAAAAACTAAATGGATGGTTCTTGAAGATCACTGATTATGCTGATGAACTATTGGTGGACCATGAAAAATTAGATTGGCCGCAAAAAACAATAGCTATGCAAAAAAACTGGATCGGGAAATCGCATGGAACAGAAATTGATTTTGAAGTGAACGGTAAATCTTGGCCTGTTTTTACAACAAGACCAGACACAATATTCGGAGTAACATTTGTAGTAGTGGCAGCACAGCACGATAAATTATCTGAATTAGTAACTGAAGAGCAAAAAGAAGAAGTATCTAAATTTTTAGAAAAAATCAAAACAGTTTCAGAAAAAGATATGGCAAACCTAGAAAAAGAAGGTGTTTTTACTGGCTCATATGCAATTAACCCAGCCAATGGAGAAAAGATCCCTGTATACGCTGGAAATTTTGTAGTGGCTGATTATGGTTCGGGTATGGTAATGGCAGTACCAGCTCACGATCAACGAGATTTCGAATTTGCTAAAAAATATGGAATACCTGTTAAGCAGGTAATTACTGGGAAAGACCCACTAGATTTCAAGAATAAATACACTGAGGAGAAAGCTTTTACTGACAATGGTATGTTGATGGAGTCTAAACAATTTAGTGGGCTAGACGGCCAAGAGGCAAAAGAAAAAATTACCGAATGGTTAACTGAAAAAAAGATAGGAAGAAAAACAACTAATTACAAACTTAGAGATTGGGGAATTTCTCGTCAAAGATATTGGGGAACTCCAATACCTGTTATACATTGTGAGGATTGTGGCGCCGTTCCAGTACCAGAGTCAGACCTTCCAGTAAAATTACCAAAAGATGTAACATTTGGTGAAGGAAACCCATTAGAAACAAACGAAGAATGGGTTAATATTCCATGTCCAAAATGTGGCAAAAACGCTAAACGAGAAACTGACACAATGGACACATTTGTTAACTCATCATGGTATTTCCTAAGATATTGTGATCCAAATAACGATAAAAAAATATTTGACAAAGACAAGGTAAAATACTGGATGCCAATTGATCTTTATATCGGGGGAGCAGAACATGCATGTATGCACCTTATCTATTCAAGGTTTTATACGAAGTTCTTGTCAGACATAGGCTTATTCGACTTTAGAGAGCCTGCGCCAAGACTATTCCACCAAGGGATGGTAAATGACGAGAAAGGAGAGAAAATGTCAAAATCAAAGGGTAATGTTATAGAACCTCTAAAAACTATGGCGAAATATGGAGTTGACACAACTAGATATTTTCTAGTCTCAGTAGCAGCCGCGGATAAAGGATTCAATTGGACAGATAAGGGGATTCAAGGAAGCTCAAGATTTATTAGGAAGCTAACAGAGACAATAGACAAAATTCATATTGGGAAAGATTCATCTGAATTATCAGTTAAAATAAATACGACTATCAAGAATGTAACTGAACAAATTGAAAAGCTAGAGTATAGAAAGTCAACTATCTCGTTAAAAGAACTTTTTGATTTAATCGCAGAAAAGGGAGAAGCAAGTAAAGGGACGCTAGAATCTTCCTTAAAACTACTTTCACCATTTTGCCCCCATATAGCAGAAGAGCTTTATGAAAGATTGGGGAATAAAGAGTTTATTTCCAATTCAAGCTGGCCGATAGTTGACGAATCTAAGTTAAAAAACAAAAAACATGACGACGGCAATTTAACTGAAAAAACGATAGAGCGTTTAAAGCCACTTATAGAAAAATTTCCAGACACAGTTAAGGTATACCTTTATGTTATGCCATTTGAAAAGACAAAGATATCTATTGAGACGATAGGAGAAGCTATAGGTAAGGAGATAGGCCTCTTCGCTACAAATGACGCAGACAAGGTAGACCCAGAAAACAAGGCTAAGAAAGCAAAACCTGGGATGCCAAGTATTTATTTGGAATAAGTTTATCGGGACTACAGGGCATGCACAAACATTTATAAATGATGTAAGACATGTCTTACTATGCAAAGTTTAGCCATAACACGAATGAGCTCAAAGGGGCAAATAGTAATTCCTTCTGAAATGAGACACGATCTAAAGGAGGGGGGAGAATTTTTAATTTTAAAAGATGGGGATGTTATAATTCTTAAAAAAGCCGATGCTGTTTCTGATCAAATGAAGGAAGATATAGAATTTGCTAAAAAGACAGAAGAGGCATGGTTGCAAATAGAAAGAGGGGAAAGTGCGCGAATGCCTGCTAGGGAATTTCTTAAAGAATTGAAAAAATGGTAGTTGTTGAATTTTTACCTACTTTTGAGAAGAGAATTAAAAATATTAAAGACAATGTGCAGAAAAAAAAGCTTAAAAAATTAATTGCCAAGATAATACAAAACCCAGAAATTGGAAAGCCAATAAGGTATGGAAGAAAAGGCACGAGAGAAGTTTATATGAAGCCTTTTAGAATCTCTTATTCTTTTGAACGCTCAAAATTAATTATATTTTTTTTAGATTTATATCATAAGAAGAAGCAATAAGATGATGATAAAAATACTCCAGCTAGAATAAGAGAATTTTACGGAGAAAGATTAAAAGAAGCTCAGCAAAGAGCGTCTAAGCACTTAGATTAAATTGTCTTCTAGAATAAATATCATCTACTCCCAAATGTCCACAAACAGCATAACCCCTTCCATCTAGATAATTTTTAATGGAATCGTCTCCCCAATTATTTTCTATGCTCATTAAGTCGAATGTTGTTCTGTCCCAATCAACACCCTGTAAAACCTGAAGCTCATTACCTTCTGTGTCTAAACTCAAATAATTTACATGCCTTATTTGATGAGTGTCTAATAAATCTTGCAAAGGCCTAACTGGAACTTTAACAACTCTTTGTGGCACGCCCTGTAAAAACTCTTGTTCATGTTCAGGGGTCAAATGGTGTTTGATAGTTCCCCACCAATCAGCTTCTATAAAATCAGCTTCTCCAGAATAATTGTCCAAAGCATAAGGTAAACATAAACAGGTTGGATCCTGACGAAGTTCACTTAAAGCAGGAAATAACTTTTGATTTGGTTCTACGCAAATACCATGCCATCCACGCATAAACTGTAGGAAAAATGTATTGCTATTTTCTCTTCCTTCATGTGCCCCTACATCCACATAAAATCCAGGAGACCCATTAAAATGTGTATCCACGAATCTATCTTGACCAGACTGACTCTTATAGGGATTTAAATCTGTAACTAAATTCTTTGTTGCTCTCAATTTTTCCCATGCAATCCAAGCTGCCGCCCCAGTTAAACTACTGTCCTTATTTGATTCGACCCAATCCTTAATTTTCTGTTTCATATAGCATATACAAAAATTAACTCTTTATAAATATTACCACTGTCACCCCTAAAAAATAACACCAACCAAAAGATTTATAAATAAAGGAAGTAATTAGATATTACTTTAAAATGACAAACAAAACAGGATTAGCAATTTTATTTTTTGGTATACTAGTGATAAGTCTAATAAATTTCACATCTGCATTCGACTCTGGATGGCAAAATTTTAGATCAAATGGAAACTATGTTGTGTGTGGGGATAGATATCCGTCATGTAATTTAGGAACTTTAGGTCTTGATTGGTTCAGTCAAAATACTGGAAACAACTATCAAATGATTTGTGGCGAACTTCCAGGAAAGTCTGGATCGGACTGCTTAATTTGGAATGGTGCAGGAATGGGTAGGTATTATAATACACCAACTTCTGGAAATTATTATTTATATATAAAAAGTGTGTATGAAGCTGGTTCATCTGGAAACGACGAAACAATGGTTGGTGGAATTACATCTAACTGGGGAACATCTGGAAGAAATATAGCCGACCTAGGCTCAGGCGACAAATCATGTGTTTTCAGAAATACTTTTTCAATTACTAATCAAAATAAGGTTTGGTTACAAGGAACCGGTGGAAGCCTTAATCCTTACCAATTCAGATTAGCAACATGTGTACCTTATGAGTCAGACTTAGTATATTGTGATGACGGACAACCAGCAATTCCAACATGTCCAACAGAATGTACTCCAGGAGAGTCAGAAATCAGAGGAACTGGGGTTAGCGATATCGGAATTTGTGAATATGGACTGGATGAAAGAAGTTGTAATGCTGACTATACTTGGGGGAGTTGGACTTCTAGATACGACCCTATTTTACCTACAACTGAAATTCCAAATAACGGAATAGACGAAGATTGTAATGGTTCAGATTTAATAGTAACTTCAGCTCCAACCGTAACACTTCATGATCCAACAAGCCAAATTTATAATACAACAAATATTTTAATTAATGCAACTGCTAACCAAGTAATTACACAATGGTCTTATACTATTAATGGAAGCGCAGAATATGTTTTAGCACCAGGCTTAATCTATCAATTCGCAGATAATACATGCTATGATTTAGAAGTAATTGGGAGAAATGGTAATGGGGCTGATTCTGACTCTACAGTTTTCTGTATTAATACATCTACTCAAAATTCAACTGACCCAACACCTGCGCCTGTAGTTTATGTACATTCTCCAATTAACAATACAACATATAATACAACATTGATATTCCTAAATACGACATCAAACCAAACAATTGACACATGGTTAATTAGAATAAACCAGGGAAGTCCAACTGTATTCGTTCCAGAAAGTTATATGATATTTGGTGATGGTTGTTGGAATGTGATATTTTATGGAGAAAACGCGAATGGGATAGGACAAGAAACTGTTAACTTTTGTGTAAATACAACTAATAGCACAAACCCAAATAATGATACAAATCACACAGACCCAAATAATACAACTTATGGCTCAGGATTCAGTGGTGGGTGTGATGACGAAGACGACGAAGACGTTAACCCATACGATGTGATTGATAGGGTAAGTGACTTAGTATTGGGAAGAAATAACAGCGAGCCAATAATCTTAGGTAGAGAAACTGAAAATGAATCTGAGTTCAACATCTATCCATTGCTTGTTGGATTACTAATTCTTGGAATAATTGTAGCATTAATCTTAATCTTATTAGTTAATTCTAAGGAAGAAAAATCAGAAGTCACTTATCAGAAGGAAGGCTTCTATTAGGAGTTTTTGGTGATGAGAAAAACAATAATTTTAGATGAATTAGGAAAACACCCTGATGAAGAATGGGGCATTTTTGCTCATCGCCTAACAAATACATTCCCTGATTCAGAATCAAAATTAATCCGGACATTAAATGAGGCAAAAGCCGAATTAAAAAGAGGCTGTGTCGATTTAGCCATTATCCACCACTATAGTTTTATAGAAACCGAAGAATTAAGAAGATTATCTCGTAATACAAAATTTGCAGCATATAGCGGAACATTCGGCGATATGCTTTGTTCAGGAACCCAGAAGGGGATAGGCGCATGGAATAAATTCTCCCGGG
>Ga0233431_1001759_pt1 | contig 34846 bp, 27 predicted proteins | sample SI_118_April2016_FD_179867 | JGI IMG/M metagenome (GOLD analysis project Ga0233431, IMG submission 179867) | Seawater microbial communities from Saanich Inlet, British Columbia, Canada - SI_118_April2016_200_MG | ecosystem: Environmental > Aquatic > Marine > Inlet | place: Canada: British... | reverse complement strand
AGTTAACGTTAGATACTCAAACCGCTATGATACTGTATTTACTGAAACTACGCCAATTCAAAGACGTATAATGGATGTTTTTGATATTCAGACCTAAACATAGTTACAAATTTTGGGAATTGAGGATTATTAGTGTAGATAATGATTCAAGTTCTGTCAATTTACTTCTATTTGTCAGTCCTCAACTCTCAGGAAAAGTTAAGACATAATGTGTCCAATAACCATTCTAGCCACCGTTGCTTTTTACTAAAAATCTATCAAAATCAAATTCTTCCAATTTATTTAAAAATCCAATTGTTCTTCAATCGATGCAAAACGAATGTCATTATTTTTTAAAACTTTATTTTAGCATCTTCCAAATTTTTGTGTAAGGTCAGTTAATAAATTAGGCTAAAAAAAGCTAACGAAATTTACTTTATTTCGCTAGCTTTTTTATTTATAGATTTAAATCAATTTTAATGGAATCCGAGCCATGTCTGAACAATAGGCGATAGCTTAACCACCAATGGTGCAAATACTATACTAACCATACTCATTAGTTTTATAAGTATATTAAGTGACGGACCGCTTGTATCTTTAAAAGGGTCTCCAACCGTATCTCCAATAACTGCTGCTGCATGAGTTGGGTTTTTATCTCCATTAGGTAATACTTTCCCGCCAAGGTTACCTTTTTCAATGTGTTTTTTAGAGTTATCCCATGCTCCTCCTGCATTATTTAAAGTACAGGCTAAAACAAAACCGGATGTCAATCCACCAATAAGAAGCCCCATAACTCCTGGTACGCCTAAAATAAGACCTACTACGATTGGAACTATAAGTGCTAAAAGCGATGGTATAATCATTTCTCTCTGTGCACCTTTAGTAGAAATCTCAACGCATTTAGCATAGTCAGGTGTTCCTTTACCTGTTAATATACCTGGAATTTCTCTAAACTGCCGTCTAACTTCATTAACCATAGCGCCGGCAGCTCTACCAACAGCCTTCATCGTCATAGCACAAAAAACAAAAGACATCATAGCACCGATAAATACTCCGCAAATCATTAGCGGGTTCATAACATGAACATTATAGATATCAATATAATACATAATTTTATTTGAAGCAGCATGATAGCTTGCAGGAGAGAATCCATCAATTGTTGTTCCAAATTTATGACTCCATATATCAACCTCCATAACATAAGCTGCTAAAAGAGCCAAAGCTGTCAATGCTGCAGATCCTATTGCAAATCCTTTACCCGTAGCAGCAGTTGTATTTCCGAGCATATCAAGTGCATCAGTTCTCTCTCTAACTATCGGTTCAAGTCCTGCCATCTGAGCGTTACCTCCTGCATTATCTGCAATAGGACCATATGAATCTGTTGCCAAAGTAATACCTAAAGTAGCAAGCATACCGACAGCGGCAAATCCGATACCGTAAAGACCTTCAGCCATATTAACAAAGCCACCTGCGAAACCAAATGCACATAAAATAGCAATAACAACAGCTATAACTGGTATACCTGACGAAAACATACCTACAGCCATACCGTCTATAATTGTTGTTGCAGCACCCATTTCAGCCTGTTTTGCAATGCCTTTTGTGGGACTATATTCATCAGAAGTATAATACTCAGTGAAATATCCAATAACAGTACCGCAGACAAGTCCTGAAACAATAGCACCGAAAATACCAGGATTAATTATATTAAATACCCATGTAAGGATCGCAAGAACAATAATAATCATGATACTACTTCCCCAAGTTCCTATACTTAGAGATTTGAGCAGACTTTTCATATCGGCATCTTCTTTACAGCGTATCATAAATATACCGATTATAGATAAAATTATACCAATACCAGCAACAATCATAGGAGCTGTAACAGCAACTGCACCACTTATTTTGCAAGTTAAAGGCAAAGCCGCACCTAAAGATGCTGTTGCCAGTATTGATCCGCAATAAGACTCATAAAGATCAGCACCCATTCCGGCTACATCGCCTACATTGTCTCCAACATTATCTGCTATTGTTGCCGGATTTCTAGGATCATCTTCCGGAATACCTGCTTCAACTTTACCAACTAAATCTGCTCCGACATCAGCCGCTTTAGTATAAATACCACCACCAACACGTGCGAAAAGTGCCTGAGTAGAAGCGCCCATACCAAATGTCAGCATTGTTGTTGTTATTTCTATTAGTTTATGACTTGGATCAAATCCCTGCTGCACTAATTGCAATCCTAAAAACGAAAGACCGCTAGTCATATTAGCCGGAGTATAAACTAATTTATCTAGAATCCAGTACCAAATAGAAATATCCAATAAGCCGAACCCTACAACTACCAGCCCCATAACAGCACCGGATTTAAATGCGATCTGTAAACCTTTATTTAAACTTGTACCTGCTGCATGAGCTGTACGTGCTGATGCATTGGTTGCTGTTTTCATACCTAAGAAACCGCAAAGACCGGAAAATATACCTCCGGTTAAAAATGCTACAGGTACAAATGGATTTTGTAAGCCCAAATATGCTAATATTAAGAACAATACAGCCAAAACAATAAAAACTATTGCTACTGTTTTATACTGACGGCTCAAATAAGCTCTTGCACCTTCCCTTACATGTTGAGCTATAGTTTTCATAGCATCTGTACCTTCAGATGCTTTCATTACCCACATATAAATAAACAGGGCAAAAATCAAGGCAATAATAGATGCTATAGGTGCTATCCACCATCCAGACGTTATTCCTTCTACATTTTTTACTAAATCAACTGAACTAATTGTAGCTGAAGCAGAACCGGCAAATTCAATGCTAATAAACGCAATAGCACCTATAAACATTGTTGTTAAGGTTTTTTTCATATTTCCTTTCATTTGGTTAATATTGAGATTTTTTGTACTTCCCTACATTATAAAAAAAAAACTGCCCCAATCAACAAAGATTGGAGCAGTTTTTGTAATTATTTACTATATTATTCTTCAGGTATGTTTACGATACTTCCAATTTTCAAGTCTTTTTCTGAAGCGATTGTAGGGTTTGCCTTTTTTAAATCGGCAACACTAACTCCATACATATCAGAAACGGTATTCCATGTATCCCCTTCTTTCACTGTATGAGGTAAATAGCTAGGTGTTGATATTGTAGTCGAAGCAACTTCAGATTTAGCAGGTGTCTTAGGTGCAGAAGTTATCTCATCCAATAATTTTCTATCATTACCGCTAAGTGTAACATTGTTTATATTATTTGTTTTAGCTTTTGCCTGTGTTTTCTTTGCAATGGTAGAACTACTAACAATTTTCTTTTTGGGGCGAGTTCCTCTTGGAATAACTAATTTTTGTCCAACTACCAAATGAGATTTAGGGCTTATACCATTAACTTCGGCCAATGCCTTTATGGAAGTTCCATTTCTCCTTGATACACTCCACAGAGAATCACCTCTCTTCACTGTATATTTAGAACCGCCAGCCTGTAATGCTGCGGTAGTAATTTTCTTTGTTTTAACAGATGCAGTTCTTTTTGGTAAAGTTTTTGGAGCAAGTAAGCCTCCTGGAGGAATTTCAAGAACAGTACCATATTTAAGTTTTTTATTTAAATCCATTTTGTTATATGCTGCAAGCTCTTTCATGCTAACATCATACATTTTTCCTATTCTCCAAAAAGAATCACCTCTCTTCACTGTATATTGTACAGGCTTGCCATTTTTTACATCAACTAAGCTTGAAGAACTTTCGGTTTGTGATGAAGGAGTTATTGTCTCATCAGATAGTTTAATCTGTCCATCTGTTCCAGCATTTAAATCTAAATCATTCGAACCGGCAATGCCGCTATCACTACCACCTGGGGTAAGAGTAGGACTTGGAATATCACCCCTGCTATTTAAAACTTTGGGGCCTTGGCAACCGCTTAAAAATATTAACATCCCTAAGCATAGACTTATTAAAACTACTGAACCGGAAATAAAATCACGAACTTTGTACCTCATCTAATATTCTCCTATTTATTAATTTTTTGAAATAATTTCCTCTATCTTCATAGTTTTTAAACATGTCCATACTTGCACAACCCGGCGATAATAAAACAACATCTCCACTCGTAGAGTAATCACAGGCTGCATGTACCGCATCTTTAAACGTCTCGTATATACTGTTATTTAATACACTTTTGCACAATTTTGCCAGCTTATTTTTCGATTTTCCTGTAAGAAAAACTTTTTTAATTTTTCCATCAAGATATAATATGCCGCTAAAATCCATATTTTTATCCAAACCTCCTGCGATGAGGCAAATGTTTTTATCTCCAGAACAGGAATTAACAGCTGCAATTAAAGCCAAAGGATTTGTTGACTTTGAATCATTAATATATTTAATATTTTTATGCTCAATTACCAATTCCATTCTATGCATTCCGAGCTGAAAATCACTCGTCAATTCTATGCTCTTATTTAGATCCAGTCCAATTATATTACATACACCCAATACTGCCATAATATTCTCTAAATTATGCAAACTTTTTAAATTGCTAAATTTATCTATAGAACAAATAAATATATTCTTATGATATAATTTTCCATTTTTAATAAAAAAATCTGCTTTATCTGAATTTAAAGAAAATGATTTTACACTGCATTTATTTTTAAATTTAATAAGAATATCAAGAAGAGTATAATTAATTACAATTTTATTTTTTAAGTCTATATTTTTGATAATATTCATTTTATCGTGAATATAGTTGTCTAAACTGCCATGCCAGTCAATATGATCTGAATCAATATTTAAAATAACAGAAATAAACGGTATAAACGTATCGATATAGTGTAATTGAAAAGAGCTAAGTTCCAAAATAATATAATCATATTTTTCTTCATTCATTATAATTTCAGAAAGAGGTTTACCAATATTACCGGCTGTAATTGTCTTCAATCCCGACCCAGATAACAGGTGATGACATAATTCAGTTACAGTTGTTTTACCATTAGTTCCAGTTATTGCAATTATTGGAAATTTACAGAACCTATAAGCAAACTCTATCTCACTTATAATTTCCACACCTGTTTTTTCTGCAAGTTTACCCAGAAATGAATTCGGAGAAATTCCTGGACTTATTACTATTAGGTCACATTCAGGAAGTATTTTATCATTAAAATCTAAGATTATACTATTTTGGGTGGCTGACAGTTCCTTTTTAATATCTAACAAATAGTCATTTATTCTTTGATCTATTGCTGTTACTTTAAAACCTTCTCTATTTGCCAAGTTGACTGCAGCAATACCGCTTTTACCCAATCCTAATATAAGAATTATTTTATTTTTAGTAAAAAACATACTTTTTTATATTTTATTATTTGATTTTCTTAAAATTAAGAGTAATTTCTATAACTGTTTTAAGCGAGCGTAGCTCAGTGGTAGAGCTTCACGTTGCCAACGTGATTGTCGACGGTTCGAATCCGTTCGCTCGCTCCATTCTTTTTACCACATTCAAATTCGCATTTTAGTAGAATTTCATTTTTTATTAATTTTATGTAGATTTATTTATAGGACTCATAGGTCTTATAAGCCCTATATCATAAAGTCTAAATTCCATCCAGTGTAGCTTTATAGTTTCTTTTTAAATCACTGACTAATAATTTGTGTTTGCTTAATCGTATTTCAGGCTTCTCAATTACTTCGCCAATTTTCGCATACTCAAAACCATCTAAAACTTTTTCAAATTCAGCGGTCTTCTCTTTTGCAACAGTGATCACAAATCTACTATTTGTTTCAGAAAAAATAAGCCCTGCTTCAGAAATATTTTCAGCAGAAGGTATTTTGCTAATATCGATATCCAATCCTAAATTACCACCCATTGCCATTTTAGCAAAAGCCACTCCTAAACCGCCTAATTCAGGTACAGTAATAGAACGCACCAAACTACGATGTGTTAATTCATTGATAGCTTTATATAGCAGACAGGCTCTGTTTCCATCTACCTTTGGAACATTATTGCCGGTATATCCCAACATTGAAAAATATTCACTTCCGCCAAGTTCAGCTTTAGTCTCTCCAATAACATAAATAACATCACCGGCAAATTTAGCGTCTAATGATACTGCATTTTTTATATCAGATATTTTTGCAATAGTACTAAACAGTACAGTCGGTGGAATAGATATTTTCCGTCCACCTCTTGTGCTATCGTTTTTCATGCTGTCTTTACCTGAAATACATGGTGTTTTAAATATTTTAGTATAATCATATAGAGCCTTATTAGCCCTCACCAACTGAGCAAGTTTATACTCGCCATCAGGTGTTTTTTCACTCTGTACAGGGTCAGGCCAGCAAAAATTATCCAATCCTGCCATACGGTCAAAATCAGCACCTGCGGCAACACTTCTTCTTACGGCAAGGTCAATTACAGAAGCCATCATGTGATATGTATCAATATCACTATATCTAGGAAGTAAAGCTGAAGAAAGTACAATACCCTCGCGTCCTAAAGGTTCCAGCATAAAAACACCGACATCATTTCTGACATCTCTATCTTTACCGATAAAAGGTTTTATAACACTCAATCCTTTCACTTCATGATCATACTGCCTGCCTTTAAATTCATCTGTACAGACATTAAGCCTTGAAACAATACTTAACATATCTTCAGCTATATTTCTTGCAGTAAGCTCTTTTTCGTCAGGTTCAGCCCACTCAGGTTTTTTCCATTTAGCTTTAAGTTGCATTCTAGGACAACCATCATGAAGGAAATTTATATCCATCATAGCAACAGTTTTACCATTAAATAAAAGATGGATTTTACCTGTATCTGTGAATTCACCAAGAACGCTTATTTCCACTTCTCTTTGTTTAGCCAAAGCTTTAAACTCTTCAATATTTTCTTTAGGTACGGCAAATGACATTCTTTCCTGTGCTTCAGAAACAAGGATTTCCCAAGGATTCAAACCGGCATATTTTACAGGTGCTTTCCCTAAATCCATTTTACAACCGCCGCACTCTTCTGCCATCTCTCCAATCGAAGATGAAAGTCCACCGGCACCGTTATCTGTTACAAATCTATATAGTCCTCGATCTCTTGCTTCGTAAATAAAATCACCCATCATTTTCTGCGTTATAGGGTCTCCTATTTGAACTGCTTGAACAGGACTGTCTTTATGAAGTTCTTCACTGGAAAAAGTTGCTCCGTGAATTCCATCTTTGCCTATTCTGCCTCCGGTCATTACAATTAAATCACCTGGCAGGATTTCTTTTTCAAATCCTTTTACATCTCCAATAGTCTTAGGCAGTTTTCCAACAGTACCGCAAAAAACCAATGGTTTACCGATATATCTTTCATCGAAATACTCCCATCCGTTACCGTAAGGGATACCGCTCTGATTTCCGCCGTCAATAACTCCTTTATGAATTCCATCTCTCAATCTTCTCGGATGCAAAAGACCTTCAGGCACTGATTCTTTATCTGTAAAAGGAGAACCTAAACAGTATCCCCAGACATTAATCAATAGTTCAGCACCCATTCCTGTTCCCATAGGATCTCTATTTACGCCGACAATACCGGTCATAGCTCCTCCATAAGGATCTAGCGCTGATGGACTATTATGTGTTTCGACTTTAAAAACAATATCTGTACTTTCATTAAATGCTATTACGCCGGCATTATCATGAAAAACTGAAACAAGCCAATCTACTTCTTTAGCTATTTCATCAGTGCTCTTAACAATAAAAGTCTTAAAACATGAAACGATTTTTTCTATTTTTCCATTTTCATCTTCATACTCTACTTCTGCATCAAAAATTTTATGACTGCAATGTTCAGACCATGTTTGAGCAATACATTCAAGTTCAACATCAGTAGGGTTATTCTCTAGCCCTATTTCGTTTCTGTTTTTTGCATTTCTAAAATAGGACTGTATAGCTTTCATCTCTTTTAGACTAAGAGCTAAAATACCTTTCCTGCTTATTTCTATTAATTTTTCATCTGAAACATCAAAATCTATTTCCTTAACACCAGGCTCTGAAGTTTGTTTAACATACGGAACATTATCAGGAAGTTTATTGCTATCCACTTCAGATTTAGATAAAACCGTAATTGTCTGAATCAGTTCATTGGCTAATAAACCTTCAGCAATCTGTTTTATATCTTCTCTTTTTAATTCTTTCCCTTTAAACAAATACTCTGTAGAACTAAAAATCTTTTCTTTAGATTTTTCCAATTTTCTACCAAGAATATCACCAACAGCTAAAAATGCCGTTTTACCGATATTATCTGTAACACCCGGTAGAAAACCAACAATTGCAATCCAATCATAATCTAAATCGCAGGAAGTTCCTATTTTTACTTTCTGTATCACAGGATTAACTAATTCTAAGCCTATCCTTTCCACATCATTTTTAGTAATATCAGCAGAAATAGTATATACATCACGCGTCTTTATATCTGCTATATCCTTATTAAAAATATTTTTTATTTGCTGTTTTGCGGTTTCAGCTTTGATGTCTTTACATCCGGGCAAGGTAGATATTTCAATTCTGTAAATCATAATTTTTCTCTATCTATTAAGTTTGAGTTCAAAATTACATTACTAAAGGTCAATCATTCATTTCCGATAAGTATAACAATATATAAGTAACAAATAGGAATTAAAAATTAAGAATTAAAAATTAAGAATTAATTATTGGATTTTTACTTATATTTTGCTCTTGGATGAGCCATTCGATAAACATTTTTCATATGTTCAGTACTTATATGGGTATATATCTGTGTAGTGCTTAAACTTGCATGCCCCAAAAGCTCCTGAACGCTTCTTAAATCGGCACCTGCATCAAGTAGATGAGTGGCAAATGAGTGTCTTAATTTATGTGGAGTAAGCTCAGGTGATAATCCTAAAAAGAGAATATACTTTTTGAAAAATCGCTGAAAAGATCTGGGAGTAATTCTTCCGCCGTTCTGATTAATAAACAGAGGTGAATCAGGTCTATTATCAGATGTCCAGTTTCTACGCAGCCTCATGTAACTTCTCAATGCTTTAATAGCTGGTCTTCCAAGTGGACAAATACGTTCTTTTTTCCCTTTACCTTTTAGTTTTACAATAGAACTTAATGTGTCTAAATCTTTAATGTTGACATCCAGAGTTTCACTGATTCTTGCTCCGCAGCTATAGATAAGCTCTAATATGGCAGTATCCCTTTTCATCGAAAGGTTAGCATTATCTTCACTTTTAATATTCCCGTTTTCAATCGCTATTTTCCAGTATTTTTCAGGTGTTTCAAGCAACACATCCACTTCAGTAACTGATAAGTATTTTGGAAGATGTTTATCCATTTTAGGAGAGGATACATTAACGAAAGGATTAGTATTCAGCATCCCTTCTCTAATCATAAATTTATAAAAGGATCTAAGAGCTGACATTTTTCTATTTAAGGATCTCTTTGAGCAGCCTATATCCTGACACTCGACTAAATAGTTTCGTACATCAGGGAGAGTAATAGATTTCCATTCTATTTTATCAACTTCAGAGCTGTCTAATATAATTTCACTAAATTGTTTTATATCCTGCAAATAACTATTTATAGTATTTGCAGAAGCTTGTCTCTCATTTTTTAAATACGATAGATAATTTTTTATTTCACTATTCATGCAAGTTGTTGCACTTCGTGCGGTTTATAAAGTTATCATATTGAAAGTTAATTAAGTTTACCTATTTCATCAAATAACTGACAATATACATGCTGACCTTTTATAAAATTGTTCAATCTAAAAAATTCATTTGGTGCGTGAATATTTTCATCCAGCATACCAAAGGATAAAACAGAGGAATGGATACCAAGCAGCTTATAAAGGATAGAACATATAGGAATTGTAGCTCCCCATCTAATATAATAAGGTTCTTTTTTGTATACCTCTGTGAACACTTCACGCAAAACTTTATTTCCCCAATGATTAATCGGAATAGAGTATGCTTCTGCACTACCGTGTTCTTTGTCAGAAATAACTTTTATATCAACTCCGTCGGGACACCGTTCAATCAAATGCTTTTCAATACTCTTGAATATATTTAAAGGTTTTTGCCCAGGCACCAACCTACATGCTATTTTGGCATGGGATTCACATGGAATTATTGTTTTCATACCATCTTCTGTAAATCCGCCCCATAACCCGACTACATCTAAAGAAGGTCTAATCCATAACTGCTCTAAATATGAATAACCTGGCTCACTAATAAGACCTTTGATTTTTGCATGATGCATAAATTCTAATATATCAAATGGAACGTCTTCAATATATTGACGTTCTAAATCAGATATTTCAATTATTCCGTCGTAAAATCCATCAACAAGAATAATTCCTTTTTCATCTTTCATCGAACTAATAAGAGAAGAAAGTACTTCAACAGAGTTATGCACAGCTCCACCATATCTACCGGAGTGAAGATCAGAAGCAGCACTGGTCACACTGACTTCCATTTCGCAAATCCCCCGACTTCCCAATACAATCGACGGAGTATCTTCAAAAAGTTGAGCACCATCAGCACAATATGACACATCACAATTTAACAAATCTTTATGGTCACCAATAAATTTATTAATATTTGGACTGCCTATTTCCTCTTCCCCGTCAAATAGGAACTTTAAATTGAAATTTAAAGCTCCATATGTCTTTATGATAGCTTCAGCAGCAAAGACAGGAATCATTAAATTACCTTTATCATCTGCAGATCCACGCGCATATATTCTATTACTTATTATTTCAGGCTTAAATGGTTCGGTATCCCATTTTTTCCCATCAACAGGCTGGACATCATAATGTCCATATATCAGTAGAGTTTTGGCATTTTCTGAAGAAAAATATTCACCATAAACATAAGGTCGTCCATAACCATCAAATATTTTGGCGGTAGAAATACCAGCTTTTTTAAGTCTTTCAACAAGCCAGCATGCAGCCTTATAAAAATCTTTATCATTTTTATGAGTTGAAGAAACAGTTGGAATACTTAAAAAATTTAATAACTCATCTGTGAATCTATTTTGATGCTCTTTTAAATAACCTTTCCAATTCTCCATATGACAAAAGCTCTTACGTAGTTAAAATATTATATAATATGATAATAAGTCAAAAGTCCAAAATAGACAAGAAATAATACAAAAATAAAAAGCATGAAATAAAGAAGAATGGCAACCATGTATTACCGAGAAGACACTTTTTAAAATTTTTGCCTCATTCCTTCAACATAAAATTCACTCAGCTATGCCCAGTCTCAAGTGATTAAAGTGTCACAATACTTAAAAATCAAGACGAATATACTTATCAAAATCTCCTAATTGTTGCAAATTAGGAGAAAGTTGCTACTATTAATATTATCAAAATCTCCTAATTGTTATAAATTAGGAGAAATTAAAAGATATTATACATTTAAAAATTTCATAAAACAAAGGAGTTTATAATGCTAGAACCTACTCCAAAATTAGACAAAAAAGGAATCAGCAAAGCACTAAAACTCCTTACAGCTAAAGGAGGAATGGATTTAGTAAAAAACATTAATTCAAAATATCAATATTGGGATAAAGTTAAACATCAGGAAATACCAAACAATATTAAACATGAAGATTTATGGTTTGCTTTAAAAGTAATAAGAAACGCAGAATCAATAAATTTAAAATTTGGTAATTATAAATTTAGTTTTTGCAATACAGACAGCATACAAAAAGCAGTGCATGAGTTTGATTTAAATATTGGTGGTTCACTAAGCTCAGATAATTTAATTCCCGCAGAAGACAAGAACAAATATCTTATTAGCTCCATCATGGAAGAAGCAATTGCATCTTCTTTTATAGAAGGCGCTGTCAGTACACGCAAAAAAGCCAAAGAGATGCTTCGGAAAAATTCACGTCCACGAAATAAATCTGATCAGATGATACTTAATAATTATGAAGGCATAAAGTATATTCTAAAAAATAAAGACAAAGAATTAACTCCGGAATTATTACTTAAAGTACATAAAATATTAACTAACAATACTCTTAACGAGAAAGAATATGAAGGAAACTTTCGAAACAATAACGATATTTGCGTGTACAATGTAGTAGAAAGCTGCGAAGTATATGATCCTCCCAGCCACGAAGAAATACCTGAATTAATCAAAGATCTTTGTGATTTTTTTAATAATGATACAGAAAAGTCTTTCATACACCCAATAAATAAGGGAATAATACTACATTTTTTAATAGGCTTTATTCATCCTTTTGCAGATGGCAACGGAAGAACTGGTCGTGGTTTATTTTATTGGTATCTACTATCTAAAGACTATTGGATGACCGAATATCTTTCTATTTCAAAATTTATATTAAAAAGTAAAACGCAATACGAAAAAGCCTATTTGTATTGCGAATGCGATGACAATGATTTAACTTATTTTATAAACTATCACCAAAAAGCAATGAAAGTAGCTTTTGACACTTTAAAATTATATATTCAAAGAAAAATAAGAGAAAAAAAGCAACTTTTAAACTTTCAACGCATACCTAATATTAACGAAAGACAATCTCAAATAATTAAGTTATTTCTTGACAAACATTCTATTTCATTGACAGTAAAAGAAATTGAAGCACGATATGGAGTTGCCAATCAAACTGCAAGAAGTGATTTAATTGGATTAGAAAAATTAGGTTATCTTGAACAAATAAAATTAAATAAAATTAAACAAAGTTTTGTCAAAAGCAGTAAGTTTGACTCATTACTTGAAAATATTATAAAATAAGGCATTGAAGCCTCAAAAAAAGTAAATTTACTAGATAAAATGGCAACCCCGCGAGGACTCGAACCTCAGCTAAGTGGACCAAAACCACTTGTGCTACCATTACACCACGGGGTTTCAAAAGGATTATAAGATAATATGCGTTTAAATTATTTCCAGTTTTTTTTACTATAACTTCATAAAATAATTATATAACTCAGGCCATACCTCTTTGATCAAATCATTTTCATTTCTGATAATTTCTATATATTCATAATACTTTATGGACATATTTATTAGCTCATCTTCCTGGCTATTTAGATAACGAGCTATTTTTTTATACTCTTCAGCCTTAAAATAAAACTGCTGCTCATATTTAATAATTCCGTTACGAAATTCATCAACATTTTTTCTTTCTTTTAATAAATAAAGCTCTTTTATTATATTTTCTAATGATGGTGCAAGCATACAAGAAGATTGAAATTTTAGTATTTTTATTTGATTTATTAAATATAAAATAAGATCATCATAATTAATTATATTTTTAATATTTTGATTAAGATTATTTAATTTGATTTGATTTTCTATAATTTTTGGCCCAACCTTTACATAAGATTTCACATTACATAAATTATTAAATCTTGCTACTGAAAGTTGAACAGGTAGCGGCATTCTTGGATTAAAAGTCCATTTATATGCTATTCTATTTAAATATTCATCTGCTTTTTGTTCTAACTCTTTAGGCTTTGAACTCCTACTATTTTGTAGAGATATTTTTTCACCAAGTATTTTATATAACACATCGCCTGGAATATTATTATTTTTATAACAGGATTTTAACACATAATTATCAATGATACTTCTTCCATTGTGCAAAGCTAAAATAGCATAAATTAATATTTCACTACACTCTTCGTACAGTCGGTAAATTGGAGTTCCGTATGCTTCATTAATAGGAAAAGTATTAACTATTTGAGAAATTTTTAATTTTTTATTTGAAAGCATCAATTTGTATACAATTGGAAAAGTACTAATTACTTTTGATGTATCTGATCCTTCAAAAAGTGTGAATTTTTTCAAAATTGCTGAAGTGATCCAGGCAATTTTTTTTATATTTTCTTTGGATGGCTTTAAGTCAAATCTATCTAAAAACATAAAATTTATAATTTTAAGTTCAGTTGCCTTATCAAGTAAATCTGTATAATTCTTATTTATAGTCAGTGTAATTCGATTATTACTACTACGGAGTTTCACTTTAGAAGCTTTCGAGTTTTTATAAAAATTTACAAAAATAGGTTTTGATTTATATCTAATCCCTGTACACCATGAAATTGCATTGGATATATTAACAAAATATAGATTAAACCTAGCTCTACTTAAAGTGTTTATACTATTATCAGTAATAATAATTCTATTTCTCTTAGAAACACCTGCCGAAAGAGTAAAATTAAAACACATCAGGAGTAGGACAGTAAGAATAAAAACATTGTGTGATTTTTGCAAATACATAAGAAACAAAAATTATTATTTGATCAATAATTCATCTACAGCTTTAAGAACATGGCTGATTTTTACAGCTTTAAGACAATTATAGTTCTTTTCCGAATTTATGCATTCACGTGAAAAACATGGTGAACATGTTTGTTTTTCTAATAATACTTTCCAATTCTTACTTAACGGCCCGGTTGAGTAAGGATCAGTAGAACCAAATATTACAATACCTTTAATATCAAGTGCCGATCCTAAGTGCATAGTTCCACTATCATTAGCAATACAAATAGTAGATTTTTTTAGAATATAAATCAGTTCTTCTAAAGTTGTTCGACCTGTAACGTTCATTATTTTTTCAGGCGCTAAATTAGCTGCAAGTCTATTTGAATCTTCAGTTTCTTTGGGAGCCCCCGTAATAATAACTTTCCCTTTATATTTTTCGATCCAGCTTTTACAAACACTTTCATAATTATCCAAATCCCATCTTTTTGATGGACCATAAGCTGCTCCTGGCGAAACAACCATTACTTTTTCATTCTCTAAAAATTTGCTTAAACTATTTATAGAAATATCTGATTCATTCAGTAAATTAAATTCAGGATAATGATTATCCCATTTGGGAGCGCCTAACTCATAAACCATAGAAAGATATTTAATAGATTGGTGAACTTCCGCATACTGCTTAACTGTATGCCAATTAACTTTGAAAGATTTTTTCAATAGTAGATTTCTTAAACCATTTGAAGCACCAAAAATATTCTTTATATGTGCCTTTTTAAAATAATATGCAGATCTAAGCGAATTAACAAATAAAAAACCTACTCCGGCATTTAACTCCTTAGCTTTTTTGATAGTCTCGTTGTTCCATGAAGAATGACCAGCCCCCAATGGCAAAGTATAATCAATCCAGGAAATTGAGTTAAACAATGGAAGTAAGTTATCCGGGGCTGCTACAAAAAAATCACAATTTGCAGGTTTTAATTTATATAATGAATAAATAGCCGGTAGTGCCATAATAGCATCACCAAGCCAATTAGGGCTTCTTATCAGTATTCCGTCTTTCCAATCACTGCCTGATAAGAGTGTTTTTGAATTTAACTTCAATGATTTATTTATATTACGTTCAGTCATTTACGATTGTTAAGTTAATTAAGAACTAAACTCTTCTAAATACTGTCGACGCATATGAAAGTCCTACACCAAATCCGCTTGCAAGAGCCAATTTAATTTTATTATCATGTATAATTTTCTCAAATAAAATAGGAATAGATGTTGACACAGTATTACCATAATCATGCATATCATACATAACTTTTTCTTCCGGAAGGTTCATTTTTCTAGTTAAAGTTGAAACAATGATCCTACTAGCCTGGTGTATAAGAAATACATCAATATCATCTTTGATTAAACCATTTTTTTCAATTACCCTATCAATATCATCAGGTATTTGTTTGACAACAAAATTAAATATTCCTCTACCGTTCATATATAAAACTTTATCTTCACAAATAAGATCTTTATATGATTTTCCCGCAGTCGCAAATGTAAATTTATCTGCTACAAAAACCGGATTATCACTAATTACAGTAACTGCCGCTGCATCACCAAAAAGAAGAGATGTATTTTTGTCATCAGGGTCAATTATTTTGGAATAAGGATCAGCTGTAAACAGTAAACCTTTCTTAAATCCATTTGCATTCATAAATGACTGTATTATTGATACGCCATAAACAAAACCTGAACACCCCAAAGAAACATCAAAGGCTGCACAACTAGTATTCAACCCAAGTTTTCCATGAAGAATAGCAGAAGTTTGCGGCAACGTGTAATCAGGATTTTGTGTTATTACGACTATGATTTCAATTTCATTTTCATTAATATCAAATTTTTTCTTTAAGTTTTCATAAGCAGATACACATAAATCGGAAGTGTCTTCGGAATCATCTTTTATTGCTATACGCTCAACACCTATTTTATCCTTTATAAACTCATCTGTGATTCCAAATTTTTTCTTTCTATCATAATTTGATATCCTTTTTTTTGGAATATAAGAGGCTATTGCTTCTATGCCTAACATACTTAGATCCTTATTTAGAAATAATTTATAAAATTTAATCTGTCTTCACACTCTAACTATAACAAATTTAGCAGAGTACATAAATATAAAAAACTATACAGTAATACAAAATCAAAGATTTTATAGTCTAAAACCTTTGATATATCTTATTATAACATAATAAATATATATATTTAGCATTTTATTATGATGTTGAATTATTTATTTATTATAATAAGATGTTTTAATAAATAACTCTTTAGAGATTAAAGAATAAAAATAAAATTCACTTTAGATATAACAGTAAAAAGCTCAACCAGGAAATCAATAAAATATGTTCTTAAATTATATTACTTCAGTTGTAACTCCGGCAACAATTTCAGTAAGTCCTTTCTACGCATTTACGCAAAGTGATTTTATTGGAAAAACAATTGTCATAATACTATTTATAGGCTCAATATATATCTGGACTATAATGATTGAAAAATGGTCTTATTTATCAAAAACCATGAGATCTGCCAAACATTTCAAAGAAACTTTTAGAAAAATAAAATATCCTCTAAGTATATACAGGCAGGGGAAAAAAGAAATTAGTCCGCTAGGTGATGTTTATATAAAAGCGTGTGATGAACTTTTATCATATTATCATCTACCTAAAGAAAATGCAGACAAATACGGAACACAGCACTTTCTTCCACAAAAATTAACCATTGGTCAAATAGAAACTATTAGAAGCATACTTGAAAGGACTGTTTCAGATAAAATACTGGAATTGGAAGATAAAATGGGATTCCTGGCAACAGCTGTTAGCGTAAGTCCTTTTTTCGGACTTTTAGGAACAGTATGGGGTGTTATGATGGCATTTATAAGCATGGCAGTTCTAGGAAAAGCCAACATTAGCGGAATGGCGCCAGGGATAAGTGGAGCATTACTAACAACAGTCGTCGGACTTCTTGTAGCTATTCCATCACTTATTGGATATAATTTTTTATCTAATTATATAAAACAGTTAACTGTATATATGGATAATTTTGTTGAAGAATTTATGTCTAAAGTAAAACTTGAACAATATGATATAGATAAAAATTACGAATAATCAATTAAGAATTACGAATTAAAAACAATCTAAGAGTTTAAATTAATTTTATGCGGCGGGCAAAAAGACGATCACAATTAAATACAATAAGAGAAATCAATATGACTCCTCTTATAGACCTAACATTTCTATTACTGATTGTATTTATGATTACTGTTCCATTAATGGAAAACAGCATAGATGTATCTCCACCTGAAATGAATGCAAAACCATTACCAAGTAAAAATAATATTTTTGTAAGCTTAAATAAAAATAACCAAATTTTTGTTCAGGATAAACCTGTTTCAAGAATAGAATTAAATCAAACCATCACAAATCTTTTATCAGGAAAACCTGATACAACAATTTTTTTGAGAGCCGATGGTTCGTGTTCTTATAACGCTGTAATGGGTGTAATGAAATTAATTAAATCTTCCGGAATAAAAAACATTTCGCTAATTACCCAATCTGAAACAAAATAATTTTCAAAAAAACTGCTATTACTATAAAATTTAAAGTTGAAATTTTTATAATTTTCACCTAATAATTAAATGAATCTAGAATTAGGCAAATGAAATAGGTTAAATCAATAAACAAATGAACTTTCTTAAACCTGATATTTTATGGAATTTACTTTGGATTATCCCTCTGTATTTTATTTTATTTAAACTCGCTACATCCAAAAGAAAACGAACACTTAAAAGTATTATAGGCAACCGAAATATTCAGGAGTATACCAGCCTGTCAAATAACAAACGAATAATAAAACAGTGGCTGCTGCTGTTTGTTATAATATTTTTAGTCATTGCACTTGCGAGACCTTTTTGGGGTTATAAACTCCTGCCGTACACAGGACGCGGAAAAGATATGCTTATTGTACTTGATGTATCTAAAAGCATGCTTTCCCAGGATATTCCACCGACAAGATTAAGTCATGCAAAACTCCTAATAAAAGATTTAATTACAGCCACTACAGGAGACCGATACGGATTAATTGCTTTTGCCGGCTCTGCATTTCTTGAATGTCCGTTAACTGAAAACAGAAACAGCTTATTCAGCATACTGAAAGAAACAAATATCTCCTCTATTCCAGTTGGCGGCACTAATATTGAAAAGGCAATGGAAGTTGCTATTCGTGCACTAAAAGCAGCTTCAGGAAACTATAAAGCTGTTATTCTTTTTACCGACGGTGATGAACTTCAGGGTAACAGCTCAAATACCATTAAGAAATTAAAATCATTCAAGATACCTCTTTATATTGTCGGAATAGGAAATCCCAAAAAACCTGGATTAATACAAATAAAAGATAAAAAAGGCAATAATAAATTTCTAAAAGATAAAGCCGGAAAACTTGTAGAAAGTAAACTGAACGAAAAACAACTAAAAAAAATGGCATTGGAAACAAATGGTGTTTATATCAGATCAACTGCCACTGACTCCGGTCTGAAAACCTTGTTGACTCAGATTAAAAATCTTATTCCCGAAAAATATATATCGAACCAATTAACACGCCCTTTTGAACGCTTTCAAATTCCTTTAATAATAGCGTTTATACTTTTAGTCATTTGGTTTTCATTAGGAGAACGGAGAGAAAACAGTGAATAGCCTTATTAAAATTTCTTTTATATTTTCGCTATTAGCAGCCTGTTCAGCAATAGCATTTGCTGATAATTCTAAAATAAACGATACATCAAACGAAACACTTAAACCGGTAAAACTGGAAAAAACAGAATCAGATAAATCTTCACAACTTCCACTAGATTTTTATAATCATGGAGTTGAGAAACAACTGGAAGGAAAAATTAAAGAAGCAATTAAAGATTATACAAAAGCAATTAATCTCTCTTCCCAAAAACCTCTTATCAGAAGTAGAGCTTACCAAAATCTTGGAGTAATATCACACCAGGCAGCTAGAAAAGAGATCATAAAAGATCCGAAAAAAGCACTAACTATTTTAAGCAAAGTTAAAGAAGATTATAAAAAATCTATGCAGCTATCTTCTGACCGTGGAAACATAGCTGCAAACATGCAGCTTCTTTTAAATGATGCAGTTAAAGCAAACACCATTATAAAAAAAAGAGAAGAGATGGCTAAGAAAAGGGCTATCGCCACAGAAAAGATCAAACAGGCTTTAGAAAAACAAAAACTGTCAATCAACATCATTGACAAAACAGACAAACAGAAATATCAGAATGAGGCAAATAAAAAAACTAAAGAAGCTCATAATGCTGTAATTGATTATAATAAAGTTTCAAAAGAAGCATACAGTCCACAGGATACAAAACTATCAGGCGAAGTATCGCAAGACACCGATAATGCTCTTAAAAATCAATCTAATGCAAAATATAAAGAAGCAGAACAAAATTTAATTGACGCTCTCAAAAAGCTAACAAAAAACCAGAAGAATAATAAAAACCAAGATAAAGATAACAAACAGAAAAATAATAAGAATCAGAAAAAAAATGATAAACAAAAGAAACAGGATCAGCAGAAAAAACAAAAAAAAGCAGAACAAAAAACTAAAGAAGCTCTAGATAAACAGAAACAGGCCAACGATTCAAAAAACAAAGAAAATCAAAAAGAGAAACAGAAAGAAGCAAATAAAAAAACAGATGAAGCTCAAAAAGCCATTGATGATTATAATAAATCTATGCAAAACAATAAAAATAAAAAAAATTCAGAAGATGCAGAAAAGCAGATAAAACAGGCACAGAAAAACCAGAAAGACAACAAACCTAAAGATGCAGAACAAGATTTAGAAAAAGCTCTTAAAAGTCTCAAAAAAAACAAAGAGAATAAAGATTCAGATAAAGATAAGCAAAAACAGGATCAACAGAAGAATAAAAATCGGCCAAAAAATCAAGATCAAAATAAGCAGCAGCCAAAGCCTAAATATGACAAAAACATAGATAAAAATCAGGCAGAGGCACTGCTAAAAATGATGACAAAGGATGAAAAGTCCTTAAAAAAAGCATTAAAGAAAAAACAACAGCAGGCTTACGGATCTGTGCCTGTCCAAAAAGATTGGTAGAAGTGAATTAATTGTTAATTATTAATGGTAAATTGTTAATGTACACGAAATTGAATTTTAGAGTTTTTATAATATTTTTAGCTGCATTTTTGGCGGCACAGTTAACTTATGCAACAATAGAAATATCTTTAGATCCCCAAATCGTTGTAGCAGGTGAACCTGCTACGCTATCTATAAGATCAACAGATGGCAAACCGGAAATACCCAATCTGCCTAAAATTGCTAATTTAAAATGGATACATCCTGACCTCTACGCCTCAAGCATTTCAATAATTAACGGCATCCGTTATGAAACAACATCTTATTCTTTTGTAGTAAATAAAGAAGGAGTAATAGAACTGCCTTCACTAACCATACACGTTGATGGTGAACAATATAATACCAAGGAAAAATCACTTCGCATAATATCCGGTCCACTAGCAGATTTAGAGCAGTATATATATTTAAAACCGGAATATATGATAAATGATAAAAAGAAAATTTATATCGGCGAAGAGCTTCCTTTGGAAATATATGTTTACAAGGCTGAAAACATTTCTGCCACGCTTGTTGAATATCCGCAAATAAAATTAAACGGCATTGTCTTTGACGATTTCAGCAAAATAAACAGAGACAGTTCAAAATTTGCCAGATATCCATATCTGCCGCCGACTAAAGTAAACATTAACGGCATATCCTATATAAAAACATGTTTTTATACATCTTATACACCTATAATTGCCGGAGAAATTGAGGGTACAGTTTCTTTAATGTTGGATATAAGCCTTCCAAATAAAAACAATAGAGGTTCATCGAGAAATTCATTTTTTGATGATACTGTTTTTAATTCATTTTTTAGTTCAAATTCATTTTTCAGCAGAGGAAAAAGAGTATCAAAAATGATTATGGCCAATTTGCCTAAATTGGAAATAATACCACTGCCGGCAGTACCAAAGGATGTAAATTATCTTGGTCTTTTAGGTCAATGGAAAACTAATATCTCTTTATCAACAAAAAAATTAAAAGAAGGTGAACCATTAACAGTAAAAATAGAATTAACAGGAAAAGGTTCATCAGAATCACTAAAAGCTCCAACTCTCTCTATTCCGGGTTTTACAGCATATCCCCCGGAAATAAGCAACAGTGAAGAAGATAGCTCAAGTCCTGTGTATGAAGATAAAGTTACAATAGAATATGTCCTGATTCCTACTGAAAGAGGTAAAAATAAAATAAATATCTCATTTGCAACATTCAACACAGAAAGCGGTAAGTATGATATATCAAAAATTGATACATCTATTGAAATAACTGAAAACAAACTTTCAGCAAACGGTACAGTATACTCCAATACAAACAGTATCACCCCTGATATTACTGCTATAAATAACAATCAGGGTAAAGTTAACAATGCCATTTTATATCTGAATAAAAACATATCGTCCAATGTTAGAATACCACTGTATAAGAATCACCTAATTTTAATTCTTCTCTTTTTTATACTTGGACCTCTTTTATGGTTTTTATTTATAATTTATCATATTCGTGATAATAAAATCAATAAAAACAGTAAAGCAAAAAGAAAACATAATGCAAAAAAACGTCATAATAACATCATTAGAAAAATCAAAAAATCATCACCTGAAAATATAACAGAAACAGTGAATAATTCTGTTCTTCCGTTTATTAACGATATTAAAGGGTTTGCACCTGGCACAACTGTAGAAGAAATCGCAAAAAATATTTCAGATAAAGAACTTAATGAATGTCTGGAAGAAATAAATTCATCAAGATATATGCCAAATAAAAATATGACAAACGATCAATTAAAAAACAAACTTTATAAATGTATTAAACGGATGTCATTTATTTTGGTTATCGGACTGTTTTTTATTCTGCCGCATACAATGCAGGGAATGTCTAATTCTGATTCAAGTTTAAATAAGATGACAAGCTTATATAATAACGGTAAGTTTACTCAGGCTGAAAAAATATGCAGCTCAAATATAAATTCCAATGCACCTAATCCTATATGGCTTTATAATTCAGCTAACTGCTATTTCCAAAATGGTAATTTACCAAAAGCGCTTGTTCTCTACGAAAGAGCACTGTTACTTGCTCCGCGTAATTCAGATATATTGGAAAATCTTAATTATGTGAGATCTAAACTATATTTACCTGAAATGTATACAACATCTACTCCTGGAACATTCCTGATTTACATGAGAGATTTGTTTCGCCCTGACGAATGGTTATTACTATTTTCAATATGCTTTTTTGCAACTTTTATTGGTTTAATAAGTAAATATTATGTTCCCAAGAAGCTCTATATTACGTTGATTTCAATATGCTGTATTATTGGGGTTATTTCGGCAGTTGCATTGATAAATCAGAAATATACAATCTACAACAGTAAAAATGCAGTTGTATTATTTAGAGACATAGATGTATATTCCCTGCCATCGGTTAATTCTGAAAAAGCTGAATTAAATTTAACTGCCGGGGAGCAGATAAAAGTAGAAGAAAAGATGGATAGCTGGGTTAGAATCAGAACATCAAAATCAGAAGGTTGGATTAAAGCTGATAATGTCGATCGAATCTGGCCATATCAATAAATCAATTTAGGATACTTTATTATGAGAAGAAATAACTTTTTGCATAACATAAAAAAATCTTCCAGAGATCAAATGCTATTTGGTGTTTGCGGAGGACTGGGAGAACACACTCCAATTCCAAGCTGGGTATGGAGAGTCATTTTTCTTATATCTCTTTTCTGCGGTGGAATAGGCATCATCATTTATATTATACTGGCAATTTTTATGCCGGTTAATTAATAGTTAATTATTAACGACATCAAAATCATCAGCAAAACTATTTAAATAATAAGGATTTTAAAATGATTTTAACCGGCCTTACCATATCATGTATAATTATATCTTTTCTACTAATACTTTTATTTGGATCTTTAATTATTCACCTAGCGGCAAAACTTTCATTTGTAAAAAATGCTACGTTTAAAAAAGCAGTAAAAGCATGCCTTGTTACCGCTATTGTTTCATTGATTATTAATATAATATTCCTATTTGTTCCGCCAATCGGTCCTATTATCGGCTTCTTTCTAAGTCTTATTGTTACACTCTACATACTCAAAAGCATATATAATACAGGCTGGATTCAATCTTTTATTATATGGATTATGGAATGGATTGTAATAATAGCCGTAGTCATCATCATTACAGCCTTAATGGGTGTTGCTATTATCGTATAGTCACTTATATAGCTTTTCTTTTATTAGACTTAGCCATTCTTTTTGGTCTGAAGATTTTAGAATTAGATTTATAACGAAAAATCCTATACAGAATACCAAACCGGCTATACAAAGAGATACTAAGCCTCTCCAGTCAATATTGATTATAAATGTAATTTTATGGCATAAGTTATACAAATATAATGAAATCGCGATTGCTAAAAATCCTGAAATCAATGTTTTTACTAATGATACTAAAACTGTGATTTTAGCTTTAGCCTCACTCCCCAGCTTCCTCAATAAAAACAGTAAAATAAAACAGTTTACAAAAGAAGAAATAACTGTAGCCAAAGCAATTCCGCCCTGCCTTAAAGGATACATTAAAATCAAATTTAAGACTAAATTCAAAATCACACAAAACAGAGCAACTTTGACCGGTGTTTTCATCTCTTTTCTTGAGTAGTATGCCGATACGATTATTTTAAGCATACAAAAAGCAGGGATTCCAAGGCAATAAAATAGCATAGCCCATGCTGTTTCATCAAGCGATTTAACACCGAATCTATCCCCTCTATAAATTAGAGATAAAATAGGTAATCGAAAGAAGAGCAAAAACAAAGCTATTGGAATAGAAATAAAAATCATCTGCTTTAATCCATAAATCAAGTTCCCAATTAATTCTAAAATTTTATTTTCAGCTGCATTTTTAGACATTGCCACAAGGCATGCATTCCCTAAAGAAACAGCAAATATTCCAATTGGCAGATAAATTAGCCGTTCACTAAAATAGAGTGCTGGTGCAGCATAATCCCCTAAATAAACAGCGATAAAACTATCGACCAGCGTATTTATCTGCATTGCTGCAGCTCCGATAAAACCGGGAATTGCCAAAGTTATAAATTCTTTAATAACAGGATTTCTCCATGTTGACGGGATAAAACGACGCGGAAAAGCATCTATTTTATGCAGCAGATACATGAGCAGTCCAAGTTGAAATACTCCTGATATTAAAACGGCCCAGCTCATTCTGTTAATTAAGATTTCAGTGCTTGAATTACAGTAAATAACAACTGCAGCAATAATTGCTATATTCATTACGATAGATGTCATTGCAGGCAGGAAGTAGTGTTCAAAGAGATTTAAGATCCCGGCACAAATTCCGGTAAGACAGATAAAAAGAGTATAAGGCATTAAAATAGGCATTAAACCTAATGCTGCATTAACTCTATAAACATGAAAGTATGGCTGAAGTGATAGACTAATAACAGCTATTATTACGGCAATTACGCCCAAAACTAATGCTATTGTCGCAAGAATAGTACCAAAGCTCTTTCGTCCTTCCTCCATCCCCCTGTTTTTTATTATATCACCGAGCATTGGAATCAATGCCTGAGTTGCAGCACCCTCGCCTAAAAACCGTCTAAATGTATTCGGTATTCTAAATGCTAAAACCCATGCACTCATAGAAGCACCACCACCGACAAACCGGGCAACCATAATATCTCTAATCAGCCCCATCATTCGACTTAATAAAACAGCTACAGAGCCTGAAATTCCTTTTTTGATTATATGTCTAGACATTATTCATAATTATATTATATTGGTTCTTTTATAAATAGTGATTTTACAATAATGATATCTTTATAAACTAAAGATATCCATAATCAATCCTGATTTAATAAATTGTTATTTATAATTTTATTTTTTAGGACTTTTTAGTATAAGTTTTGGGGGATGAAATATGGATATATCCAATTACCAAATAGACGATTTTTTTAATGAAATGGTCAACAAAGACGGTTCTATCCAAGATGCATCAAAAATGTCTTGCGACCTATCTATATAAATTAATATAATAGAATTTTTTTAAATCTCTTTTATTGGCGAATTTGTTGAAAAAGATTAGAATATATATATGATAAAATCCCTTTATTTGCATTTTAGCTGCAAGACACATCATCTATAAGGAATAATTACAACATTGAAAAAATTTAATATAAATGAAAAATTAGAACTAAATGCAACAATGAAATCTTTCGGTTTAGTTTTTGGAGATATAGGCACAAGCCCAATTTACACTCTAACAGTCATCTTTCTTCTACTAAAACCAACTGAAAGTAACATTATAGGAATACTTTCGTTAATTATATGGACTCTGACAATAATAGTTTCATGTAAATACGTCTGGCTTGCAATGAGTTTAAGTAAAAGGGGTGAAGGTGGAACTGTAGTATTAATGGAAATACTGCTCCCCATGCTTAAAAAAAGTAAAAATGTTGTATTATGTTTAATTCTTGCCTATCTCGGGATATCTCTGCTTATTGGAGACGGCATTATTACTCCTGCTATTTCGATTTTGAGTGCAGTAGAAGGAATTCGTCTTTTGCCGCATTTTCACCATATTTCTCAAGATATACTTATATTAATTGCATCTTTAATCGCCTGCGCACTTCTTTGCTACCAACATAAAGGAACAGATAAAATAGCAAATCTATTTTCTCCAATTATGATAATATGGTTCTTAGCTCTATTTTTTTACGGTTTGATGTATTTTATAAAAATGCCGTCTATGATAAAAGTTGTAAGTCCTTATTATGGTCTTAATTTTCTTTATCAAAATGGTTTTATTGGATTTTTATCTCTTTCTGAAGTCATTCTGTGTGCAACAGGTGGGGAAGCTTTATATGCAGATATGGGACATTTAAGAAGAAGACCTATAACACAGGCATGGTGCCTTGTGTTCGTTGCGCTGCTCTTTAACTATCTTGGTCAAGGTGCATATCTTATACAAAATATGGGTGCTAAAAATATTCTTTTCGGTATGGTTTATAATCTTACTCCAAGTCTTTATATTCCTTTTTTAGTACTAAGTATTTTTGCAACAGTCATAGCGTCACAGGCAATGATTTCAGGCATTTTTTCTATTGTCTATCAGGCAATTACAACACGGTTAATGCCAATGCTTAAAATTGATTATACTTCAGATAAGATTAAAGGTCAGATTTATATCGGCACAGTTAACTGGTTTCTACTTGCAGCAATCCTTATAATAATTCTTGTATTTAGAACGTCAGATAAACTTGCGGCAGCATACGGTCTTGCTGTGATGGGGGCTGTAGTATTTGCCGGAGTTCTAATGATTATGATATTCCATAAACAGAAAAAGAGAGTCAAATTCTTTTTTACTATAGTTGTTACAAGTATTGCATCTATTTATTTTGCCTCAACTCTGTTTAAAATACCATATGGAGGATATTGGTCACTAATTTTAGCCTCAATACCGCTGGGTGTAATTATAATTTATACATTTGGTCAGAAAAAATTATTTAAGACACTGAAACCTATAGCCCAGGAAGTCTTTTTGCCATCATATAACGAGGTTTATTCAAAGCTTAATAAAATATCAGGCACAGGTCTTTTTTTAGTTCGTGATGTTAAACATATTCCTCCATATGTGGCTCACACAATGTTTAAAAATGAAATAATTTACGAAAATAATATATTCGTCTCAATTATAAGAAAGAATCATGGACCTTATGGTGTGCATGCTTTTTACAGAAAAGATCTTGCTCCTGGGCTAAAAGTTTTTGAAATTCGATTAGGATATATGGAACTTGAAAATGTTGAAAATATTTTAAGAAAAGCGGGCATATTTGAAAAAACTATCTTCTATGGTCAGGAGGAAATAATCACAAATAATATAATTTGGAAGATGTTTGCTTTCATGAAAAGAAATGTCCCATCATATGTTCTATTTTATAAATTACCTCCGAATGAACTTCATGGAGTTATTTCCAGAGTAAAAATGTAGTAATGGCAAGAATTCAGGAAGATAATAATCCATTAAAAACTGTTTTTAAATTAGCACCGTTAGCAATGTGTTATGTAGTGGCAATGGATTTAATTGTACCCGCAATTCCAGAGCTTGTAAAAATTTTTCACTCTTCACAGGTTAAGGTTCAACTTATTATAAGTCTATTTTCTCTTTCAGGCGGCATTATGCAGTTGTTTATCGGTCCCTTGCTAGAGAAACATGGAAGACGCAAAATCGGGCTAATATGTGCTGTTCTGTATATTTTAGCATCACTACTGTGTGCTTTTTCAATAAACCTTCTACTATTAATAATATCCAGATTTATTCAGGCCTTCTTTGCTACAGGTTTACTTGTTACTTCTTTTGCCGTGATAAAAGATATCTACACAAATAAAGATGCAGCACAAAGTTATAATTTCCTAAACGCCGTTATGGGAATATCACCTCTTCTAGCTCCTGTATTAGGAAGCTACTTGGATATTTGGTTCGGATGGCGTTCAATGTTCATTTTTTTATCAATTTTAGGAATAATAACATATTTTATAATTTATTATTATATAAATGAAACAATTAAGAAAAAATCAACTGAACCTTTAAATTTATCTGTTTTCAGACATTATTATCATATTTGGAAAAATAAGCAATTTCTAAAATATACAGCGGCAGTAACATCAGGAATAACCTATTTATTAATATTCTTTTCTATTTCGCCATATATACTCCAAACATTATTGGGGCTTTCAAAAGTAGAATTTAGTTTCTGGTTTGCGTTTATGGGGATAGCAGTATTTTCAGGAAGTATTTTCGGTGCTAAACTGGTAACTAAAATTGGAATATTAAACAGTGTTTACTTTGGAATAATACTCTCTCTCTTCGGTTCCTTTCTAATGCTTTTTTGGTATATACTTTTTGGATTAAGTATAGCGAACTTCGTTATTCCGATGATATTTGTCGGGATAGGAGGAATAATATGCATGGGATCAGGAACTGCAGGGGCCATGGAATTATTTCCAGATTTTGCAGGAATTGCATCTGCTTCAGTATGCTTTTTTGAATTTTCAGTCAGTGCCGTTATCGGGATTATTGTAATGTCATGGAAAGTCAATTCTACACTCTCTTTTTCAATACCATGCATAATTATAAGCTTAATGATGTTTATTATATTTTCTATAGAAGTGATAAAAACCAAACGCACTGAAAGACCTTCATAAAAAACCTGTATTGATAACAATTTCATCAATACAGGCTGGATAACTATAATATAAATGATTTTATATTTCTTAATCTTAATTACCGAAAAGCATCTTGGTACATCTGTACATATTCATCAGCAGTTCTTTCCCATGAAAAATCAGTTGACATTCCATTGTAAACAAGACGTTCAAAATTTTCATGATCATTTTTATAAATATCTTCTGCCCATTTCAATGTATAATACAGTGCTTCGTCTGTAAGATCATTAAATTTAAAACCGGTAGCAATATTTATATCTTCCTGAGAATAATTAATAACGGTATCTTCAAGACCTCCGGTACTTCTTACAACAGGAACAGTTCCATAACGCATGCTATACATTTGATTTAAACCGCAAGGTTCATAACGTGAAGGCATAACAAAGAAATCACTTCCGCCTTCGATCATATGTGCAAGCTTATTACTATATCCGATGTAAACAGAGAATTTTTCAGGATATTCTCCATTTAAACCTGCTAATAAAGCTTCAACAGCTTTATCGCCTGTGCCTAAAACTATAACCTGAATATCATCTTCTTTTAACAATCCCTGGATAGCATTCCCAAATACATCTATTCCCTTCTGAGTGGCCAAACGTGAAACAATACCAAAGATAGGAACGTCAGGTCTAATTGGCAGAGAAAATTCTCTTTGTAGTGCTTCTTTACATGCCATTTTACCGTCCATATCGTCCCTTGAAAATTGCATTGGCAAATATGGATCTGATTCAGGATTCCATTCATTTACATCGATACCATTAAGAATACCTCTGAGTTTATCCCTATACTCAACATGTTTTAGAGAAGAATCAAGAGTAAAACTATACTCAGGGCTTAAAATTTCCTTTGCATAAGTAGGGCTTACTGCATTAACCATATCAGCAGTTAAAATACCGGCATTAAGGAAATTTAACTTATCTTTATATTCAAGGCATGTATGGTTGAAATATTCCCACCCCAATCCTGTTAAGAACAGATTGCTTTTATCAAATGTTCCCTGGTAGCCAATATTATGAATAGTCAATACTGATCTGCAGTTTTTAAAATTATCAAAACTCCAATAAAGAGGAGTTTTTAGATAAACATTACACAATGCTGTAGGCCAATCATTCGTATGCATTATATCAGGAGTTAAGTCTAAGGATAAAACAGCCTGCATAGCAGCTCTGGAAAAGAAGATAAACCTTGATGCGTTATCTCCAAATTCTACACCGCTGTAATCATAAAGAGAAGGACGATCAAAGTATTGATTATACTCTATAAAATAAAAACATAAGTTTTCGCTAATCCTATGTTCTCTAATCTGTGCCCATTCTGTAGACCACCCAAATGGTACTCCAAGTAAAGATTCTTTCACCGTTGTTTTAAGTGTTAAATCTTTCATTACCTGTGGATAATAAGGCATAATAACTGAAACGTTATGTCCACTTTCAGATAATGCTAATGGCAGTGCTGAAGAAACATCAGCCAAGCCTCCTGTTTTAGCATAAGGTGCAGCTTCACTTGTAACCCATACAATATTCATTATTTCCCTCTCTGTTGTTTATGTGATAAATTATCTAGTTAAATTATGTTCATCAAAATTTGATATATATCTAAAAGTAATGTATATAAAATAAACCATGTTTTATACACTTTAAAGTAATATTTGGAGGTTTTTTTTATGCGCAGATCAGTTCTTGCAATGATCATGGCCGGTGGAGAAGGTACCAGACTATCACCTTTAACACTCGAAAGAGCTAAACCGGCAGTTCCATTCGGAGGGAAATATCGTATTATAGATTTTGTTCTCAGTAACTTTATTAATAGCGGAATTAAAAGTATTTTTGTTATTACACAATTTAAATCACAAAGTTTGACAGAACATATCATTAATGGTTGGAATACTTCATCCAATCATGGTTTTGGTGATTTCATTATCCCTGTTCCTGCACAAATGCAGACAGAAGATCGTCATTGGTACTCAGGAACAGCAGACTGTATCCACCAAAATCTACATCTAATCGAGGACTTTTCACCAGATGTAGTTGCTATATTTGGAGGAGATCATATCTATCGTATGGATGTTAGCCAAATGATTGATTTCCACGAAGAAAAAGATGCAGTCGTAACTGTTGCTGCAATACCTGTACCAGTTGAAGAAGCCAGTGATTTTGGTGTAATTCAAGTTGATGAAAACTGGAGAATTGTAGGATTTCAGGAAAAACCTAAAAATCCACAGACAATTCCAGGCAATGATAAAATGTCTCTTGTATCTATGGGCAACTATATATTTAACAGCAGAGATCTCGTGGCACTGCTCAAAAAAGATGCAAAAGATGAAACAAGCAGTCATGACTTTGGGAAAAATATTCTTCCTTCACTTGTTTCAGGCGAAAAAATATTTGCATATAATTTCCACACAAATAAAATCTCTGGGCACAAGAGCGATGCACCACCTTACTGGAAAGATGTCGGTGGCTTAAAAGCTTATTATGAAGCCAATATGGATTTAAGAGCAACTGAACCTAAATTGGATCTCTATAATGAAAGATGGCCTATATATAATTACAATTTAAGTTTACCACCTGCAAAATTTGTTCATAACGAAGTTGAAACAAAAAATGAAAAAAACAGAGTAGGCAGAGCAGTAAACTCTATAGTATCTGCAGGTTGTATTATTTCAGGATCAGATGTTGTTGATTCAGTAATGTTTAACTCTGCAAGAGTTCACAGCTATTCTAAAGTTGAAGGTTCAATTTTACTTAATAATGTAAAAGTTGGCGAAAACTGTGTAATCAAAAATGCTATTATAGATAAACATAACGACATATCAGATGGAACAAAAATAGGTGTCAACAGAAAAGAAGATGAAGAAAACTATACTGTCGTTGATCTAGACACCCAAAAAGGAACATGGCTAACAATTGTTCCTAAACGAAAATCAAGAATGAAATTACCTAGAGCTGTAAGACCAGATTATGGTGATGATGACTAAATATTCATAATATTTAACATTTTTTTTAAATTTATTGTGAAATTTTTCAATTTTAAAGTAGAATAGCTATTGAACTTAATAGAATTTGAGTTTTATAGCTATTTTTCGAAACAACAATTAAGGAGTAACTTGCATGGATGCAGAAAAGAATTTAAAAAAACTTTCACGTACAAGTATTCCTATGAATTTTGTAAAAAAATGCAAAGGTTCATGGGGACATACAGATTGGTTAGAATTTTGTTCTTCACTTGAAGACAAAGGATATACACCAATTGATTTTGGAGCAGTTGGAGCTTTACTTGAAACAAAAAAGACTATTTATGTAGAAAAGAATAAATAATTTCTAAAACTTAAATAGCAATAGAGGCTTATAAACATTAGCCTCTATATTTTTTTATCCTTCTTACATTAACCAGCCTATAAACATATTTACTGCAATACTTGTTATATAAGAACCAAACATAAAGATCTTACCGAAAGAAAAAAAGACAAGTACAAAAATTGCAAAAATAACTCCATTTCTAAGTTCAGAATTAATTGAATATATTTTAGGAAAAATCACAGTTAAAATAGACCATCCATCCAGTGGTGGAACTGGAATTAAATTAAAGATAAATAGAACTGTATTTAATACCCCGCCTACTACAAAAAATTGAACAAACATAGAATTTCCATCTCCTGTTTTTGTATACGCAATAGCAGCAACAAAAGTAAAAAGAAGAAACAGTATAAAATTAATTAACGGACCGGCAGCAGCAACAACTGCTTCACTATATCTATGTCTCATTCTACTGGGATTAACAGGAACACCGCCCCAGCTTATGCCTATTAACAATAATGCAATTAAAGACATGAGTCCCATTTGACGTAATGGATTCAATGTTAAATATCCATTATCAGCAGCTGTGGAATCACCCATCCATAGAGCAACCTGTGCATGAAAATATTCATGAAGACATACGGAAAAGACAACTAAAAAAACCCACATAAAATAAAATTGAGGATTACTAAGGGCCAATTGAGCAAATAACATAATCATTCCTTTTTATATTTTAAGTTTTATAAAATAAAAGCTTCTATAATCTGATACGCAGGTGTTTCATAGGGATGAGAATCTATGAGAGCTTTCACTGTTTTTTCAATCAACTCCCTACTGCATACCAGCTCAACTTTGAATTCTTTTACCTTTTCGATTTTACCTATTTTACCTAAATAAGGATCACTTCCTTCCAAAGCTTTAAACTGTCCATCTCCTGCTACCTGCCAAGAGCAACAGTCGTAATTTCCTATTTTACCCGCCCCTGCTTTGAACATTGCATTTTTAACAATTTCCAAATGTGTTTCAGGTACATAAAATTCTATTCTATATATTTTTTCCATTACGTAGAAAACTCCTAATACAATTGTACATAAGAACAAGCAACTTATTGCTAGATTTTTACAGTTGTTAATTATATATCACTATTTTTTGTTTGAATAAATTAGATTATATATTATTTTAGTAATTCTTACCTAATGAAAAGTAAATATTTTACACTAATTAACAAAAACGTGGGGGAATAATAATGGCGATAGCCAAAACAGTAATTCATGAAAAAGAGTTAAAGAGAGGGATGCTTACTCTTTTTACAACACAAATTTTTTCAACATTAAGTTATGCAATCTTATTACAGACATTAACATTGTACGGGACACAACAACTTGGGTTATCAGTAATTGAAGTTACCGCATTAACAGGAAGTTTTCTAGCATTCAACTTCGGTCTTCACTTTTTAGGTGGATACATGGGTGGAAGATATATTTCTAACAGACTTCTATTCTGTATGTCTATGGGATTGCAGATAATTGCTGCAGTATTCCTTGTTTTAACAGCATTAGCACCAATGGATATGCGGGTAACATATATGATGGTTGGCTTAGCAATTTTCCTAACCGGCAGCGGTTTAAATGTAACATGCATGAACAGTATGGTTACTCAGCTGTTTGATGATCCGGATGACCCAAAAAGAGAAACTGCATTTTTATGGAACTATAGTGGAATGAATGTTGGGTTTTTTCTTGGTTTTTCTATAGCAGGATACTTTCAGCTTCATCATAATTTCGGAATGCTTTTCGGACTTGGCGGAGGAGCAAATATAATTGCAATTCTTCTTATTGCTTTCAACTGGAAAGTTGTAAGAGATAGAGAAACATATCTTGTTGATATGATTCATATAGCTAAAACCAAAGGTATAAAACAATTCTGGAAAGGTGTAGGTGTAATAGCTATTACATTAATAATAATGCTGATTTTAATACGTCATGCCACTATCAGTAATGCAATTATATCAGCTATCTGTATATGTTTAATTATCGCTACAATATTTATCGCATCAACAAGAAAAATAAAACTCGAAAGAGGACGTATGACCGCATTTGTATTTTTAATGCTGGCATCATTCTTTTTCTGGTCATTATACCAATTAGCACCTATGGCATTAATTCTTTTCATTGACCATAATGTAAATCTAAAAATCCTGGGAATTAACATAGCTCCTCAGTGGGTTGCAAATATTAATACAATAGTAATTGTAATCGGTGGTCCTATCATGGCACTGTTACTTGCTAAATTAAGAAAAAAAGGATACAAAGTTTCACTGCCGCTTCTTTTCTCAATTGCATTAATAATGATTGGAGTGGGGTTCGCTATTCTTCCTATCGGCATACATTTGGCTACGACAGCAGGAGTGGTTGCTTTTAGCTGGATTTTCTGGAGTTATATTCTTCAGAGTTTAGGTGAATTATGCATTTCACCAATAGGATATGCAGCGATAGGAAAACTGGTGCCAAGAAAAATGCAGAATATAATGATGGGACTCTGGTGCATGATGACCGGTGTCGCTGCAATAGGAGCCAGTTATATTTCAAGATTTGCCGTTGGTAAATTCTCAGTAAAAGAATTAGGAAATCCTTTACTAACAAACGGAAGCTATTTCCACGTATTTTTATGGATTGGTATTCTTGCTGTTATAGTAGGATTTATAATGATGATCTATATACCAAAACTTAGTAAAATGATATACTCAAACTGATTGAAAATTCTTGATTAGCTATTGAGTTTTTTAAAAATGGTGTAATATATTTTTATATGAAGATACGTAGTGTTCGACTTTTTTTAGTTAATGTTCTTTGAAAAGATGTGTCATAGCATAAACTTTTAAATATTTATTAGAGACTAATCAAATAATATTTAGGAGCAAAATGCTAT